>Ga0265780_10004168_pt1 | contig 18748 bp, 18 predicted proteins | sample P1T30metagenome_FD_192432 | JGI IMG/M metagenome (GOLD analysis project Ga0265780, IMG submission 192432) | Plant litter microbial communities from East Loma Ridge, Irvine, California - P1 T30 | ecosystem: Environmental > Terrestrial > Plant litter > Unclassified | place: USA: California...
ATAGATATATAGGGCTGCCGGACTGAATGGCAACTTTGAACATTAAACTTTTAAACTTTGAACAAGTTGGAAAACAACGAAATTAAAACCCATTTCCTTTTTGAAAAGGTAAATTATAAGATATTACTTGTTGGTATCGGCCTTATTGCATTGGGCTTTATTCTTATGGCCGGTGGTGGCAGTGAGGATCCTAACGTTTTTAGCGAAGATATTTTTAGCTGGAGAAGGATTCGCCTTGCACCTACAGTAGTGCTTATAGGTTTTGGTGTTACTATATATGCCATACTTAAAAATCCAGGGATTTCGAACGCGCCTGCAGCGGCTGAAACATTTCCGGAAGATAAACCAATCAAGACACAAAACGCCAAAAAATAATAAATGGAATTTACTTTTTTTCAGGCTATTATCCTCGCCATCATAGAAGGGCTTACCGAATACCTGCCCATTTCTTCTACCGCCCACATGATTTTTGCCAGTTCTTATTATGGTATAGAAAATGACCCTTTTGTAAAGCTTTTCCAGACCGCTATTCAGTTTGGGGCTATACTGGCGGTTGTGGCGCTTTACTGGAAGAAATTTTTTGATTTTAGCCGTATCAGTTTTTATGTTAAGCTAATTTGTGCGGTTATACCGGCGCTGGTTTTGGGTAAAATATTTGACGATTATATAGATGAAGCCCTTGGTAGCCCAATACCTATTGCCATAATGCTTATTGTGGGCGGTGTTATATTGTTGTTTATAGAAAACTTCTTTAAAAATCCTGAGGTATTTAAAGAAGAGGATATTAGTATCAAAAAAGCGGTTACTATAGGTTTTTGGCAATGCCTTGCCATGATGCCCGGCACCAGCCGCAGTGCGGCCTCAATAATTGGTGGTATGCAGCAAAAGCTAACGCGTGAGGCTGCTGCCGAATTTTCATTCTTCCTGGCGGTACCTACTATGCTTGCAGTAACGGTATATTCTATCTTTTTAAAAGGATATGGCCCTGAAAATGCTGAGGTTAAAGGTTATGAGCTGCTTGCACAAGGCGATAACATGCAAAAGTTTGTGGCAGGTAATATTATAGCATTTGTAGTGGCTATAATTGCTATTAAAGGCTTTATAGGTATTATTAAAAAGTATGGCTTTAAGCCGTGGGGCTGGTACCGTATAATAGCCGGTGCTGCACTGCTGACTTATTTTGTAATTTTTAAATAGTATCCTTGACTACAACACCAGAAGATTTTACCGATGGGCAGGTATTACTGCTTGATAAACCCCTAACCTGGAGTTCTTTTCAGGCGGTTAATAAGGTTAAATGGGCTCTTAAAAAACACATGGGCCTTAAAAAGCTGAAAGTGGGCCATGCCGGCACGCTCGACCCATTGGCTACCGGACTGCTTATTGTGTGCACGGGTAAGTTTACCAAACGTATTATGGAGCTTCAGGGTATGGAAAAAGAGTATACAGGCACATTTATGCTGGGTGCCACCACACCATCTTACGATCTGGAAACTCAGGTAAACTCAACTTTTCCTATTGCGCATATCAGCGAGGCACTTATTCATGACACACTGCCGCAATTTTTAGGCGAAATAGACCAAAAACCACCTGTGTTTTCGGCTATAAAAAAAGATGGTAAACGCCTTTATGAGCATGCTCGGAAAGGCGAGGAAGTAGAGATTGCCACACGCAAAACAACCATACATGAGTTTGAAATTACCCGCATTGCCCTGCCTGAAGTTGACTTTAGGGTGGTGTGCAGTAAAGGTACTTACATCCGCTCTCTGGCATATGATTTTGGTATGGCGCTTAACAGCGGCGCACATTTAACTGCATTGAGGCGTACTAAAATAGGCGAATTTTCCGTTGAAAATGCTATATCACCCGATGCCTTTGAAAACAACATTAATCCTTAGCTTATTATTTACAGGTTCGCTTTGCCTGCACGCGCAGGACAAAAAACCCGAAACTATTTTTAAAGTTACCAATGAAGATGTAAAGCCCGATGGCGAAAAGCATTACTTTGGGCAATTCTCCCTTTCTGTTCCCATCCGGTCTAATCCTTATCGCGATGAGTATTATAGCTATACTGATGATAATGGAAACGGCGCTCTTGATGCAGGCGAACGTAATTATTCGGCTTTAGATTATGTTTGGCCCGATGGCCTTAGCATACATTATGGTATGGGCCTGCATTATAAAAAATGGATAGGGATAAGTGCTAATGCCGGTATTGACTGGCTTGCTACAGGTAAGTTAGTAAGTACGCCTGTGTATGCTGCGTTGTTTTTCAGTCCTCAATTTTGGGATACTACAAACCTTTATTTGCAGGCAGGTTATGGTTATACGTTTGCCCTGGGCAGAGGAAATTTGGGTGGCACTTATGAAAAGTACCGTGCAGGCCTTAATTTTGATAATGATCTGGTGCTTTATCTTGAGGTAAACCGTTATGGCTTTCCGCTTTATGATATGAATCCTGCCGGCAGTGTTTGTATAGGGGCATCTATAACAGGTTTGTTTTAAATATATGGTACCCCTATCTTTAAGCCATGAAACATATTTACCTTCTTGTTTTAGTGATGCTTACACTGACTGCCCATGCACAGAACAGGACGGTGTATGTGGTTAAAAATGATAGCCTTGCAAAGCCACAGCCTAAAATAAATAGCGATCGTTTTTTTGATAACTTAAATCCGTTTGCGCAGTTTGCAGGTTCTATCCCGCTGCGCTATAACCCTGTGTATGGTAAAACCAATACATCTGGAGGGAGTACTGCAACCCACTTTTTGCCCGATGGCCTTAGCATGCATGGAGGTGTGGGCTTTCATATACGGCAAACAGTCGCTATTACAGCAAATTCAGGGTTTGACTGGCATATAGAAACCGGCTTGTTTTCTGTCCCTGTTTATGGTAGTGCAATTTTAAACATACGATATTCTGACGAAGAAAGTATAATGCTGCAATATGGTTATGGCCGGGCATTTGCAATAGGGCACGGTAACCTATGGGGCGAATATCAAAAATTCAGGGTGGGGTATGTTATGGATATTCTGGGTATCTTTGCCGAAATAAATAACTACGGCTATACTTGGAAAGATGCGCCTGCCATGAGTAGCATAAACTTTGGCGTACAGCTGTTTGTATTTGAATAAAAAATGAAAACAATTATACTATTTTTAATAAGTTTTGCTGCATTCTCCCAAAACAAAGTACAGTTGCAGGATGGCGATCTTATTTTTCAGGATATGGACTGCGGGCCACTATGCGATGCTATAGAAGCCGTTACCGAAGGATATAATGAAGCTGACTTTAGCCATATGGGTTTGGTGTACCACCGTAATGATACTATATATATAATAGAGGCGGCAGGCAGCGCGGTGCGGCTTACTTCTTTAGAGAAATTCAAAAATAACACCTCAAAACCTATGCTGGTGGGCAGGCTAAAGCCGCAATTTAAAGGCCTAGCTAAAAATGCTATTGGTTTTTCGATGCTGCAAATGGGTGTGCCTTATGATGATGAATATGTATATAACAACGGCAGCTACTACTGCTCTGAGCTTATATATGATGCCTTTATGTTTGCTAATGGCGGTAAACCTTTTTTTGAGTTGCAGCCCATGACCTATAAGCAACCCGGTACAGATAGTTTCTTTCCCGCATGGGTAGACTATTATAAGTCAATCCATAAAAACATACCCGAAGGACAGCCCGGCTGTAACCCGGGGGGTATTTCGCTTAGCGATAAGATTGATATTGTAGGAGTGGTTCTATAAAAGTCAGAACTATTACAGCTCTAATGTTATCTTTATGAAGTCCGTAAATGGTTTGCCTGGTATCGAAACGCCACCCTCATAAGGATTATCTAATTTGTATCGCCCTTTTGCCGAACCATTTAAGGCGTAATCATAGCCTTCAATACTAACTATACACCAATGCTTATATCTGCACTCAATTATTATTTCATCAGAATAGAACGGCCATTCAGACTGATACTCTGTTTTAAGAATTTTTTTTGATTTAAAATTTTTATTGAAATTCCTGTCAAATTCATCTTTAGAAGTCCTTTTGTAAGCGCTTTTAGGCGTTTGTTGATATTTGGTCGTAATTTTCCTGTAATCCGTTATGCCTAAATTTTTTTCATAAATCATTCCAAAGTCAAAAAGGGAAAGTGATAATTGTTTAGCTCTTTCTCCAATAAATCCGAACATCCATTGTCGCGAAAAAGCGGCCATAAATCTTTCAAAAATTTTAATAATATAAGTCGAAATAAGACTAAAGACTTCGTGACTGTCCTCGAAATTCATTAATTTCTTATAGAGATGCGGATGAATTTCTAATATTTCACTTTCAAACTTCTGCCACTCATCTTTTGGATTAATACCATTTTGTGCGTTACCGGTTATTACATCTAAATTATAATACCTGGCCATTTTACCAAATTCTGAAAGTATTCCTAATAATTCAATTAATTCATCATCAACCAAAAAAAATTTATCTTCACTTAATATAGGTCTGTTATCAACAGTGAAATACTTTACATTTATTTCAGCAAGTAATTTGAGTAAATCATGTCCGATATTTTTTAAATATTTGTAACTTGGAAATACGCCTTCTTCATTTTGAAATGCTAAACATATATAGCATTTCATAAACCTTTCAAATCCTGATGAGAGTAACTGAAAAGGTAGATAATAAAAATTGTTTGCAGGCATAATATTTTGAAGTTCCCCAAGTCCAAGTTTTATTAATTTAATTGAGGATTCAACTTCATCAAGCAAAGCAATATCTTTTAAAAGGCTTTCTCTATCCATATGTAATAATATTAAGTTTAACAATAAATAAAGTATATTTGTACGTCAAATATACCTTGTCAATAATTCAAATCCCAAAATCTACTTCTTTCAAATAGTTAAAATTCATTCTGTAAAGAATATTTTTACTACGCATTTGTATTTCACGTAAATAATTGTAATTTTGCACTCCCTTTATTGGGGATGGAATGTTTAATTAAAATAATTTATTGTGAACACATTAAGCTACAAAACAGTTTCAGCAAACAAAGCCACTGCCCGCAAGGAGTGGATAGTTGTTGACGCTGAAGGGCATAATCTGGGCCGTTTTGCTTCTAAAGTTGCGATGCTTTTAAGAGGTAAATACAAAACCAATTATACCCCGCACGTTGACTGTGGTGATAACGTAATTGTTATCAACGCAGAAAAGATCAACCTTACAGGTAACAAACTGGATGACAAAACGTACATCCGTCACACAGGTTACCCTGGAGGACAGCGCACTCTTACCGCTAAAGTTGTTAAGGCAAAAAACCCTTCAATTTTAGTTGAGAAAGCTGTAAAAGGAATGCTTCCTAAAAACAAATTAGGTGCAGAGCTATTCCGTAATTTAAATGTATATGTAGGTCCTGACCACAAACATGAGGCTCAGACACCTAAAACCGTTAACTTAAACGACCTAAAGTAAGATGGCGACAATCCACAAAATTGGCAGGAGAAAAACTGCTGTTGCCCGTATTTACCTGACTGAAGGCTCAGGAAAAATCACGGTTAACAAAAAAGAGCTGGAAGTATATTTTCCAACCGCTACACTACAGTACAAAGTACGTCAACCACTTAGCCTGACTAATACAGTTGAAAACTTTGATATAAAAGTAAATGTATACGGTGGTGGTATTACAGGACAGGCAGAAGCTGTAAGGATGGCAATTGCACGCGCTATGTGTGAAGTTGATGCTGAAAACAGGCTGATCCTTAAGCCAGAAGGCTTATTAACAAGGGATCCTCGTATGGTAGAACGTAAGAAATTCGGCCAGAAGAAAGCCCGTAAGAGATTCCAGTTCTCTAAACGTTAATATTCAAGCCGCCCTGAACCTGTTGATGGGCATGATTAAAAAAATTAAAAACCTAGAGTTGTTGTTGCCCCGCTGAGGCGTGGGGTTAGTTTAGCATCTAAATGGGCAGGGCCTTGCAAAAGCCACCTACTCATTGCTTACTCAACAGAACGTAAACTATTACAAAAATGGCAAATAAAGTAGAAGTTAAAGACTTACTGGAAGCTGGTGTTCACTTTGGACACATGACCAGGAAATGGGACCCAAATATGGCCCCTTACATTTACATGGAGCGTAATGGCATACACATTATCAACCTGTACAAAACCGCAGCTAAAATAGAAGAGGCTAACGATGCCCTTAAAAAAATAGCTGCATCAGGCAGAAAAATCCTTTTTGTTGCTACAAAAAAACAAGCAAAGGATATCGTTGCTGAAAAAGCAGCAGCTGCTAACATGCCATACATCACTGAAAGGTGGCCAGGTGGTATGCTTACAAATTTTGTAACTATCCGTAAAGCCGTTAAAAAAATGGCAATGATAGACAAAATGAAAAAAGACGGTACATTTATGACGCTTTCTAAGAAAGAGCGCCTTCAGGTAGATCGTTTACGTGCTAAGCTTGAAAAAAACCTTGGCTCTATTGCAGACATGACCAGGCTTCCTGCCGCTCTGTTTGTTGTAGACATCAAGGCTGAACACATCGCAGTAAAAGAAGCGCAGAAATTAAACATTCCGGTTTTCGCAATGGTAGATACCAACTCTGACCCACGTCAGGTTGAGTATGTTATCCCTGCAAATGATGACGCTTCTAAATCAATAGACAAAATCTTATCTCTTGTTACAGGTGCTGTAATTGAAGGACTTGCTGACAGGAAATCTGACAAAGATGACTTCCAGGATGGCCCTGCTGGTGAAGCTACTGAAGCTGCACCGGTAAAAGCTGAGGCTCCGGCCGCAGTTGAAGCTGCTCCTGTTGCTGAAGCTCCTGCACAGACAGAAGCTCCTGCTGCATCTGAAGAATAAGATAACATTACAGTAAAGCCGTTGTGCCGGGTGATGTTTACTTTTGTAGCATTATCTAACATAACGGCTTTGTTTTTTATTTAAACAACAAATTAAATTACAATTATAATGGCAAATATTACTGCTGCAGACGTAAATAAACTACGCCAGATTACCGGTGCAGGTATGATGGACTGCAAAAAAGCGCTTGTTGAAGCTGAAGGAGATTTTGACAAAGCGATTGAAAACCTACGTAAAAAAGGACAAAAAGTTGCTGCTAACAGGGCTGACCGCGAATCTAGCGAAGGTGCTGTACTTGCAGTAGTTAACGATGACAAAACTGCCGGTGTTGTTATATCTGTTAACTGTGAGACTGACTTTGTGGCCAAAAACGAATCTTACGTTAAAATGGCTACTGAGTTTGCTAACCTTGCCCTTAAATTTAATACTAAAGAAGAGTTTCTTGCTGCTGACTACAACGGTATTACTGTTGAAGAAAAGCTTACTGAGCAAACCGGTGTTATAGGCGAAAAAATTGAAATAGGTGCTTTTGAAAGGCTTGAAGGAGCTTTTGTAGGTGCTTATATCCACGCTGGTAACAGGATTGCTACTCTTGTTAGCCTTTCTGCTAAAGTTGAAGGCGCTGAAGATGCTGCCCGTAACGTAGCTATGCAGGCTGCTGCAATGGCACCTATTGCTCTTAATGAGGATGGTGTTGATGCTGCTGTTGTAGAAAAAGAAATTGAAATTGCCAAAGACGTTCTGCGTCAGGAAGGTAAGCCGGAAGCTATGCTTGATAATATTGCTAAAGGTAAACTTGGTCGTTTCTTTAAAGATAACACCCTTGTAAATCAGGACTATATTAAAGACAACAAACTTAGCGTTAGCGAGTATGTTAAGTCTGTAGATAGCACTCTTGTTGTTACAGGTTTCAAAAGGGTTGCACTTGCTTAATTAGCAAACAACTTTTTATCTTACAAAACCCCGCTCAAAAGGCGGGGTTTTTTGCGTTTTATAAATAAAGTAATTTCTTACATTATATATTGGTAAACTGCTTAATATTTCACTTTCGGACTTTGGAATTGAGCTTTTAAAGTTGAATGCTATAAGTTGAAAATAGCACGGCGTTGTACTACGAACTTTATAACATTCAACTTTCAACTTTTGGACTTTTTTTATAAAAAAACATATACCCCAGCGCCATACAGGTTACCCCGGCAGCACCATACATAACCATAGGTATGCGGGTAATGACATCGGCATAATACCATCCTGCAAAAAGGGCACCCATGCCTATACCGGCTTCAAGGGCAATATACATGGTAGCCATGGCCTTGCCGCGGTGCTCGGGCAGGCTCATGTCCACCGTCCAGGCATTAAGGGCAGGGGAAAGCACCCCCTGGCTAATACCATACACCGCCGCACCTGTCATTAACACCACAAAGCTATCGGCGTAGCCAATTAGTGTAAAGGCCGCTATAAGCATGCCCAGGCCTACTTTTATAACGCTGGTGCGCCCATATTTGTCGCTGGCCTTGCCGGCAGCAAAGCGCACTACTAATGATGCCAATGTAAACGCCATAAAAAACAGGCCTTTATTAGCAATGCCTAAAAACTCCGTTTTATCAGGTATAAGGGTAAGTATGGCGCCATACCCCAGGTACGACAGGAATATTACCACAGCAGCAGGAATTACCTCGGGCGCAATAATATCGGTGCGTTTAATTTTGAGTAAACGCGGATGAAAACGCTGGCGCAGTTCGGGTGCCAGGGTTTCTTTCATATTCATAAGTATGATGATGGAGAGGAGCGCAAATGCCGACGAGATGTAAAACAGCACGTTGATTGAAAAGTACAGGGTAATGTAACTGCCTATGGCCGGGCCAATAGCCATGCCGGTGCTAAAAGCCAGCCCGTGTATGCCCAGTGCCTCTCCCCAGCGCTCCTTAGGGGCAATATCTGCCACGTAGGCGGCGGTTGCGGTAGGCTTAAACCCGGTAGAAAAGCCGTGCATAAGCCTCAGGAATAAAAAGCCTGCAACCCATGCCAGTACAGGGTATAAAAAACCGCACACAAAGCACACTATAGAGCCAAAGGCCATAACAGGTACACGGCCTATGGTATCGGTAAGGCGGCCGCTAAACGGGCGCGATATGCCTGCCGTTAGTGTAAACAGGGCAATGATAAGGCCTTTGTATTCAGATCCGCCCAGGCCTTCAAGATAAGAGGGCAGCTCTGGTATAAGCATGTTAAAGCTGGCCGAAAATAGCAGTGAACTAAGGCACAGCAGGCCAAATTGCAGGTTGTAGATGGGGTGTTTTTGTGCTTGCATAATAAGCACGCAAAGCTACGCATAACTTTTAAGTTTACAGTAATACCAGCGGTTTTCAGTCATTGGCGGTTCACATATTTTTGGCGACCCGCCACCGGCCTATTTTTTCACAGCATTTAAAAACGGCTCCAGCGTCTCCATCATTTTCCGGGTATCTTCTACTAAGGCCACATGCCCTTTGCCCGGGTGTATGGCCAGCTGCACTTTGGGCAGCCCCTCCATATCGGCAAAAATACCGCCACCTAAAAGCCGGTATGTTTCAATCGTATGGTTAAGGTCTACCCCGTCGTTGTCGCCCATAAGCAGTAACGTTGGCACTTTGATGTTCTTTATGTTATCGGCACCCAAGTCAAAGGGCTGATTGTCAAACTGCATCATTTTTTTAATAAATATGTGCCAGTGGGCCTTGTCCGGAGCTACTTTTTCATAAGCAGCCTTCATAGGTGTACCGTCAAAAATAGTTTCATTAAACCCTTTCAGGGCATTGCGCACCTGCGGCAGCCAGCCCTCGTGCTTGTAAACAGAAGATACTATTACCAGCCGGTTTACCAGCTTGGGGTGTTTAATGGCAAATTCAAAAGCTATGCTGCCGCCAAAACTGTAGCCCAATATATCAGCCTTCTCAACCTTAAGATAGGTAAGGGCTTTGGCAATATCATCGGCCATGGCTGTATAACTGTACGGCCTGTCTATATCGGCCGTATGGCCATGCCCCTGCATTTCAAAAGCTATCACCCTGTGCTTTTTTGCCAGTTCGGGCAATAAGTCGCCCCAGCCGTCAATGGTCATAAAAGAGCCGTGTATTAGCACCAGTGGTGTACCTTCGCCATGAATTTCATAATACATATCCAAACCATTTACCGGGGCATAGCCCGATGTGTGCTGGGCGTTGGCGGGTAAAGAAAATTGTATCAGGAACATAAGCGTAAGGGTTTTAATTACAGTAGGTTTCATTGTCGATTGCTTTTTGTAAAGGTACCTCACATGGTTTTAAAATGGGCTGTGCATTACTGACAAGCACGTGGGGCGTTCAGGACAAATATTTTTAACTGTAATATCTATTGTTCAAAAACGTTTTTACTTACATTTGTAACCTGTTACAAAAGCAGTTATTAAGTTAATACACGATATATTATGAAATTTGCCAGTAAACTTTCGCTTGTAGCCCTTTCGGTAGTGCTTTTTGCAAGCTGTAAAAATACCGCCAAAGACGGTAACCTTGAAGCACCTAAAGACAGCACCGCTGCAGATACTACTGAAGCTAAGCATACTGCTGCCAACCTTGAAACGGCTTCATTTAAAATTGATGGTATGATGTGCCCGCAGGGATGTGCCGCTACTATCGAAAAGAAACTTGCTAAGATGGATGGCGTAGATAACGCTAAAGTTGATTTTGACAGCAAAACGGCTACCATACAGTTTGACCCTGCAAAGCAACATGCTGAAACATTTGTACAAACCGTAGAAAAAATGGGCGAGTATAAAGTAAGTAATGTAAAATCAAGTGGCGATAAGGCTTATTATGACCCACAACAGGAGCCTGCTAAAAAGCCTGCTGCTAAAAAAGCGTCTACAACGGCCACCACTGCTGCAAAAGACAAAAAAGAGGCTAAGCCTGCTTCTTGCTGCGCATCGGATAAGGCTGCTAAAAAACCGGCAGGAAGCTGCTGCGCCGATACCAAAAAAGAGACCAAAGGCGGTAAAATGTAATATCGTTCTTCAATATAATTTTGAAATCCCGCCCATGGCGGGATTTTTTATTTAAATGCCATTAGCTTATTGCTGTAGGTTATGGCGAAAGGGTTTTTAGCCCCCGGCTTTTTTTCTACATATACAAACTTGTATTTTTTTGAATCGCTGGCTTTTATAACGGCTTCTTTTTTAGTGTGGTTATCATAAATGGTAATGTCGGCGGTGTTGTCAATAGCAATTTTCTCAGCCAGTCCGTTACCCATGTTGCTAATGGGGTAGCCGGTATAAAACTTTTTCGCAGCACTGCTTATAGTAATGTTCTCTCCCTTAAAATTTTTGGTCAGTATCAGCACGCCCTGGGTTTCACCTGTAGCTTTCAGTGCTTTTAAGGTGGCTGTTTTTTCAGCGTCGGGCGCCGCTTTAAAGTTGTCGTTATACGCCACCTCAGGCTTGGCCTTAGTGGTTTTTGCAGCTGTTGTTTTACTGGTTTTACACATTACCAGTCCCATGCTCAGCACTAAAATAAAAAGTATCTTTTTCATATCCTGTCGGTTATTAAGTTTAAAAGTACTTTTTCAGTTTGGCAATTGCCAGATGTTTAGCATATAAATAACAAAGCATCCTCAAATAAAAGTAGTGGCAATTTCAATACAAAGTCACAATCAGTTTCATGAGGGTCAAAAGGTTATAGTTATTAATAACTTTTTGATTCAATAAAAAAGGCTCCCCAATTACGGGAAACCTTTTTCTATCGGGTTCAGAACTTTGAACCTTAAACTTTAAATATGTAACTACTCTTTAACCATTTTAATCGTGCTTACCGCACCTTCAGCATCAGTTACCTTAACAAGGTACATGCCTTTAGCAAGGGTGCTTACATCAAAAGCTTTTCCGGCCTGCGCCGAAGCATAGTTGTGCACTAACTGCCCCGCAAGGTTGTATACTTGTACCGCCTGTACGTCTTTGCTCAGGCTGAACTGGCCGTGAGCCGGGTTAGGGTACAGTGCAAGGGCTATCGGCTGTAGCTGTATATCGGTGCCCAGCACGCTTACGATTTTGTAAACGCGGTAGCCCTTTGCCGGTATTGATGGCATTTCATAATCTGTAAAGCCGCCGTTGCTGTTAATGGTCATGCCTTGGGGTGTGCCGCCCAAAAGCTCGTCAATAAACATTTCACCCGGAGCAATGCCGCCGTTATTCAGGCTCAATGTAAGGCCGTCTGTGGCGCTGTTGCCCATGTTTTCTACCACAAGTATATTCTCATCTTCAAACTGCCTTATAAACGCTAAAACCGCTGAATTTGACGTTGCAACGGGCAGGTAGGTTCCTTTGCTCAGGGCATCCTGGGTATTGCGCAGTGTTATCAGGCTGTGGTAGTGGTGCCATAACGATTCCGGGTCGGCCTGTTGTGCCGCCACGTTTTTAGTGGGGTAGTCGCTATTAATGGCGCGCCATGGGTTGCCGGTGGTAAATCCGGCTTTTGCCTCGCCTGTCCATTGCATTGGGGTACGCAGGTTTTCGTCGGGCTTAATGCCCGTCATACCTATTTCGTCTCCATAGTAAATATACGGTATGCCCGGCAGGGTAAACAGCAGGGTAGTAGCCGCCCTGGTTTTGGCCATATCATTATTAAACTGGCTCATAATGCGGTTGGTATCGTGGTTGCCCAGTATGTTGCCCCATTGCAAAAACGGGTAAGAGCTCACTACATCTATCATCTGGTTGGCAAGGTCGGCCGCGCTGCCGCTGTTCAGGCCGTTCAGTATGCTGTCGGCCAGCTCAAACTCAAAGCAGTAGTCAAGCCCATTGTTGTTTACATATTGTGCTGCAACGCTGGTGACATCCCAGGCTTCGCCCACGGCAAAAGCCTCAGGCTTAACCGATTTATAAAACTGGCGGAATTCCTGCCAGTAAGCAATGGTTTGCGGTGTGTTCTCGTTCTGGCCGTTGCTTTCATACAGGTATTTTACGGCATCCAGCCTAAAGCCATCTACATTCATATCCGTAAGCCAAAACTCAGATACGTCTTCAAACGCCTGGTGTACTTCGGGGTTGTTAAAGTTCAGGTCGGGCATGCCGCTGTAAAACGCGCCATAGTAATAGCTACCGTTATTTTGGTGCCATGCATCGCCAAAGGGTCCGGGCGTGCCGGGGTTGGTGTCTTCCCAAATGTACCAGTCGCGCTTGTCGCTGGCGGGGTTGGTGCTTGCCACAAACCAGGGATGCTGGTTGCTGGTATGGTTCATAACCAGGTCAATAATTACTTTTATGCCGCGGTTGTGGCATTCGGTAATAAGCTGCTGAAAATCGGCATTGGTGCCATAGTCCTGCTCAATGGCCATATAATTGGTAACGTCATATCCATGGTAGCTGGGCGACTGCATAACGGGCATCAGCCAAAGGCCTGTAATACTCAGGTCAGTAGTGGTGTTGGGGTTGCCGTCGTTAAGGTAATCCAGCTTGCTTATAAGCCCCTGGATATCGCCTTTGCCATCACCGTTGCTGTCTTTAAAACTGCGCACAAACGCCTCATAAAACACGGTTTCATTCCACCAAAAGGTTTGCATGGCATCTACACGTATGATATTACCAAACGCTTTTGTTGATGTATTGCCATTGGCATCTATAACGGTTAGCGTAAAGCTGTAAAGCCCCTGCGCGTTATAGGTAACCAAGGGGTTTTGCGCGGTAGATGTGGCGGGCGTGCCCCCCGGGAAGCTCCACAACCACGATACCGGCGTGCCCTGGCTCTGGTCAAGATACTGTATGGCCTGTCCCGGCTGCACTACATAGGCGCTGGGCAGGGCATTTGCTACAACGGCGCCTTCAGGCAGCACATCGTTATACCAGTATTCTACCACCCCGTTTGCCACAACGGTATAGCTGCGGTTAGGGCCTCCGCCCGAAAACTCTTCGGTGCCGTTCCACAACCCGTTAATGCGGGTTTTAAACTGAATGGTAGTGCCTACGGTAAGGCTGGTGGTGCCGGTGTAAATACCATCGCCGTCAGTATCGCTTAGCACCCAGGCAGGGCTGCCCCACGCGTTAAAGCTTCCGGCAACATCTACCGTTTGGGTATTTGCGTTAAAGTTGCCCAGGGTTATCTGGTGGTTCATGTTAACGGCAAACTGCACGTTAGTAGCCTGGGCCTGCACTACCGCGCCCACAAACAGGGCGAGCAGGAGCAGTATGTTTTTTGTTTCTTTACTCTTCTTCATAATGGGTGATGCATTGTCAAAACAAAAGGCCCCTGCATTGTTAGGGGCCTAATGAACTTAACTTATTATAACTAACACAAAAACTATTCTTTTACAAGCTTTGTAGTGCTTTGGGCATTATTTTCATCGGTAATTTTTACCATGTATATACCACGGCTAAGGCTGCTTACATCAAAGCTGCTGCCGGCGGCCATAGCGCCAAAGGTTTTAACAAGCTGGCCCGTTATAGCATAAACCTCTACCTTTTGCGCAGGCAGGCTCAGGCTAAACTGGCTGTTTGCCGGGTTAGGGTACAGGCTTGGTTTTGCAGTGCTAAACTGCTCGTTGTTTAAAACGGCAGGCTGGTTGCCAAATATCCTGAATTCACCCGGCTGCAGGGTAATGGATTCTACCGTGCCGGCAATGGTGGCGCCATCCATAAGGTTGTACCACGTGCCGGTAAGCGGAAAGTTTGTAGCCACTGTTTTAGCGGTAACATCAAAGTTAGCCAGCACAATAACATTTTTAAGCTCGGTTAGTGCAATGCTGTCATCCCAGATGTCAAGCCTTGGAGTCAGGTTACCCGATTGTACTGTAAAGGTTGTAGTGCTAAATACTGGGTTGCTCATCTTAATATTAAGTATCTGAGACCACGTGTTATAAACCGCCATACGTGCAGGATCTGCAGCATAGCCGTTTTCAAAAGGCACAGGCTTAGGGTTAGTACGGCAGCCATCGGCATATGTACCATCTTCGCAGCGGTTAATGCCATAATCATAACCAAGCTCTTCAAACTGCCATATCATTTTTGGTCCGGGAACGGTAAGGAACACAGCACCCAGTGTTTTTGTCCTGTCCAGCGCTGTAGCAAGCGCTTTAGCGCTATAGTTGCCCGATACCGCACCAAACTGAAGGTTTTTAAACATAAGGCGCTCCTCATCATGGCTTTCGGCAAAGTTTACTGCACGTGGTGCCGCATAACCCTGGTTTTCAAAATCCATGTTGTTAAAGTTGCTGCCCGATGCATAGCCCATAGTGTTCTGGTTAAATGAGTCAGTGTGTTTTTCCCACAGCATAATACCTTTTCCCTCGCTAAGGCGATAATTGCTCCACTCAATTTCTTCCTGGTGCGCGCTGTTAGCGCCGCTGCCATCGCCCATGTGTTCAAATATGATGTAAAAATCAGGGTCAATAGCCCACTGCATATCTGCGTACTGTTTTAGTATCGCCACGCGGTCTGCCTGGTAGCTGTTGGTACAGCCCTCATTATTGGTACAGTTTTGCGTAAAGCCTTTGGTTAGGTCCCAACGGAAACCATCAATATTAAACTCGGTCATCCAGTGCTCAATGGTGCGCTGTACGTAATATTGTGTAAGGGTGCTCTGGTGGTTTAGGTCGGTGCCCACGCTATACGAATGCGTTGCAGTAACGTTGCAATAAGGGTTATCTGTAGCGGCATTGCCAAAACCATCGCCATCAGGGTCGTTAACCCACATGCGTGCCAGCGGAGAACGGCCATATACATGGTTTAGGGCAACGTCTAAAATAACGGCAATACCGTTTTGGTGGCACAGGTCTATAAAATCTTTCATAGCCTCGGGGGTACCATAAGCCTTATCGGGCGCCATGTGGAATGACGTGTTATAGCCCCATGAAATATTACCTTCAAACTCCATAACCGGCATCAGCTCAATAGCGTTTATATGCAGGTTTTTAAAGTAATCTATTTGCGCGGACATTGACTCCCACGTTTTTGTAGTGTTAAAATCGCGGATAAGCGCCTCATAAATAACAAGGTCTTTTTTAGCCGGCCTTTCATAATCGGTTGCCTGCCATGCATAAGCCTGCTGGCCCGTTTTAATTACCGATACCTCAAAATCCTGGCCGGCCGGGTATGCAGGCATATTAGGGTATACAGAGGCAGGTATGTACTGGTCATCATAAGGTGATAGTAAAAAAGTGCTGAAAGGGTCGGCCACTTTTACCAGCGACTTTGAATTTGCAATAGGGGTCTGGTCTACCACCCAGTACTGGAATGTGTAAGCCTGGCCACTTGTAAGGCCGGTAAGCTCCAGCCAGAATTTACCCGAAACAGGATCTTTTTTCATGGCATAAGCCGATGTGGGAGTCCAGTTGTTAAAGCTGCCCGCCACATAAACAAAGTCTTTGCCCGGGGCATTAAGCACCAGTGTGGCTTTTGTAGCATCGGCATCGTTGTATGTAATTCCGTCTACAGCACCTGCGGGTAATGCGGCCGGCACCGTATTGGGGTTAACAATTACCGAAAATTCTTTTGTAATTACATTCGTACCCTGTGTAACCACAAGCTCGTAATGTGTGTTTGCCGTTACGTTAGTATGTGTATAGCTGTAGGATGCAGTAGAGTTTGCCGTATTTATGCTTGTGCCGTTTGCCTTTAGATTATAGCTGGCAGCACCGCCGGTGTTTGTTGCTGTAACGGCAACGTTGCCGCCGTTGTTTAAAATTGTAGTACTGTCTGCAAGCGGGGCAGTTAGGTTTACCTGGAAGGCTCCAACCTCCACAAAAAGATCTGTTGACTGCGAGTAGGGTGCGCTGGCACTCCTGAACACCACGCATATTTGTGTTATGGTGCTTGTAGTGGGCACGTTAAAAAAGGTGTACAGGTTGGTAGGTATCTCCAGCTTGTAGGTGGTGCCGCTAACAAATGTAAGTGCGGGCTGTGTAGTGTTGTTGCCCCATCCTTCTATTACGTTAGACCATTGGATGCCATTTACCGTAAGGCCTATGTGGGCATATATGGTGCCTGTATAGCTGGCAAGGCCAGTGCCTGCCTTATCAAAAAACAGGGTTACAGGGCCTGTGGCTACCACCGGCGATGGCGCCGTGGTTACCTGCCCAAAGCTTGCTGCACCCAGCAGCAAAAATAAGAGTAATGTAATTTTTTTCATTTTAATATTATATAAAAAAGGGCTGACGAGCAGCCCTTTTTATTAGGTATATAATTAGTTTGCAGGTATTAGGATGTAACGCCCGTCAAGGTCGTTAAACCAAATGTCATAAGTGCCTGCTGTTACAGGGATGTTTGGTCCGCCATTGGTACTTACTCCGCTTATTGGCGTTGTATTACCCCAGCTGTTTGTCCATGCATCGCCTTCTCTAAATTTCATTTCGCCATCAGTAAGCGCCTGGCCTGTTTTGTACCAGATGTGCGGGTTAGAGGCAGTCTGCGCCATATCGGTATCGCTTTCCCATTGGCCAGGGGTAGATGTGCCTATTATACCCATTGTGGTATATGCCGGTGCAGATGCTGCATCAAAAGATTCAAACGTATAGGTATTGTTGCTAAGGTCTGCCATAAGGCTGTAATAACCTGCAGTAGCTACAGTAAATGCGCTTGGATCCGGCTCACTTTCTGTTGGCCTTGGCAAGATATTACCTGCGTTATCAGAGCCGTACTGTGGTGCCCATTGGCCTTTAACCTCTACCATTTTAAATTCGCCAGCAGCAAAATAGCCTGTATAATAGTATACGTCTTCGTTTGCAGGATCCCTGTAAAGTGCATACATATTTGTAGCGGCGGCATTATCCCAGCCGGTAGGGGCTGCTGAGCCTACCAAAAACAAATCTCTAAGCGGTGTAAAGGCCTGGAATGGTGTAACCATACATGTAATTACATTAGAGTACATTTCCATAGCACCCTGGGTACCTACCGTTGATTTTACCCTTACATACAACATGCCTGCAACTCCCGGCTCTATACCTGCATTAATTGCAATAGTGTTTAAAGCAGCGGCTGTAAGCGTAGCAGTGGTAGTAGTAACCGAAGACGCATCTACTGGTGTTGTAAAAGCTTCATCGGCAGCAACCTGCAAAACATAATTAACCGCGGTAGGGGTGGTATAATCCATATCCTGCCATGTAACGGTAAGGGCAATATTGTTTACCGTCTCGGCAGTAATTACAACTGTAGATCCGCTCTCCGGCGAAACAATTTCAAACGAGCCTACCGGATTAACAAACATTAGGTCCTGCTCATCTTCGCAAGAAGTAAATGTGGTAGCAAAAAGAGCCACCGCTATAAATTTGAATATATTTTTCATTTTACTATGATATTAATTTTGGGATGTTTTTAGTAACCCGTGTTTTGAGTTAAATTAGAGTTTGCTGCCATAGACAATGTAGGTATAGGGAACACTGCAAAGTGGCTTGGTATAGCAACGCCGTTAGCACTGTTACCTTTCCATACCCAGTTGTAGTTGCCGCCTGTAAATTTGCCAAAGCGAATAAGGTCCTGGCGGCGGTGTGCCTCCCAGTGTAGCTCGCGCAAACGCTCATCAAGTATAAAATCAAGGGTAAGCTCAGATTCTACAATGTTAGCTGTAGTGCCACCACCGTGGGCACGCATCCTTAGCGCGTTTACATAAGTAAGGGCCTGAGATGTAGTGGTACCTGCAGCATTTCTCTTAGCACACTCTGCATACATAAGGTATACATCTGCCAGGCGGAACATAGGGAAATCAGTGTCTACAAAGTTTGAACTAACGCCTTGGGTACCTGCTGAAGTCCTGTTAGACCATTTTGCAAGGATGAAACCCTGGTCGCGGTTAGCAATATCAGTAATTTCTACATCCCTGTCGGTAGAAATAATAGTGTTCCTGTCATCATCAGTAAAGTCAGCACCATTAAATTTCTCTACAAACTGTTTCCTTAACCT
>Ga0265780_10004170_pt1 | contig 18741 bp, 27 predicted proteins | sample P1T30metagenome_FD_192432 | JGI IMG/M metagenome (GOLD analysis project Ga0265780, IMG submission 192432) | Plant litter microbial communities from East Loma Ridge, Irvine, California - P1 T30 | ecosystem: Environmental > Terrestrial > Plant litter > Unclassified | place: USA: California...
CCGCTAGCCTTCTTTGGGGTGGGTTTCGGAGTCTCTGCAGCAGACTTCTTCTTGACAGGCTCTGTCCGCTTTGGTTTCTTTGATGTCGCGAAGAAGTCGGAAGTCGTCGTCTCCTCGAGTTCAGGTGTCGGCTCCCGCTTCGCTTTCTTCGGCGTGGCTTTTTTTGGTCTTGACACGGTTAGGTTGACGTCGCATTGCGAATGGAGTTTGTTGTGCATACTTCACTTCTTCGTCGTCGTCATCTGACTCGTCCATGACCACTCTGCTCGCTCGCCCACTCTTCTTCGGCGCCGCCTTCTTGGCTGGGGCCTCATCTTTCTTCTGGGAGCCCTGCGAGCCCTGGCTTGCCTTTGGGGGTCCGCCGCCAAAGAAGCTGCGAATGTCCGCCGGCATGCTGACTGCCCAAGCTTACTCTGTGCGTAAGCCAGGCGCACGATTCAGTCGCTGCGACAAGGTTGAGTCAGCAATGGGTTGTGGTGTTGGTGTTGGATGGAGAGGGCTACGGTTGCTTTGGCTGATGGGCGGGCCACTTGACATGGACGTGACGCGCTCACTCGCGACATGGAAGGCGCCGACGCGCTGCCTGCACACTAAGAAATTAAAGTGGTTCTCGGCCGTGCCACAGCGGGCAGCCACACCTCTTGGCGCCTTCCCAGAACTTCAATGTGCAGATGTGCATGATGCAGCATCACACTACACAACAACAACGACATCACCATGCCGTCGCCGAGGATACAGATAAACAACAGCCTGCTGGCTTGTTTCAGCAAATTGTGCCTTGCACCATCAAGACCACCATGTACATTCACCTCACACCCTTCGATTCGCTTCTTCTCGGCTTCCTCCTCACAACAAAACTACCTCGCCCCAAAAGCCGGCGAGTCCCGAAAGTCACGCAAAGGACGATGTAGAGTGCCCACCGGCGGCAGCATGCGCGGTACGACCGTCGTCTGGGGCGACTATGGCATCCGCATGCGCGACCACGACCGCCGGATCTCATCCCAGCAACTCCGCATCGCCGAAGAAACCATCCGCAAGCGCCTGCGCGGCATGAAATTCCGTCTCTACATGCGCATCGCCGCGAACATTGGCGTGTACACGTCCGGCAACGAGAGCCGTATGGGCAAGGGCAAAGGAAGCTTCGATCGTTGGACCGCGAGGGTAGCTGTGTCGAAGATCATATTCGAGATTCAGGGAGATTTGCACGAGCAGGTTGTCAAGGATGCGTTCAGGCTGGCTGGGAATAAGCTGCCGGGGTTGTATGAGTTTGTGAGGAAAGGGGATGCGCCGGTCATGGGGGTTACCAAGGTGGGGTTGAATGGGATCACGGAAGCCGATCTGAAGAGGCCTAGGAGGAAGTTGCCGTTGGAGGAGGTCGCGGCGGGCATACCGGAGGCGTCGCAGTCGTCAGGTGCGCCAGCGGCCATGTAGAGACGTATAGCAAACATGCAACATACGAATGTCACACTATGTACCATGCAGAATCCGACAACAATTACAATTGCTCACGCCTTGTACAGAGTGTCCAAGAAGCCCTTGGCCAAATCCACCACAACGCTCTTGTTCGGCAGACTCCCCGCAACACCATACAATGCCGCGGCATCCCCTTTGACCGCGCCCTTTGCGCCTTTCCCATCCGCAATGCGACGCCGCTCCTTGTCCTTCACGTCCTCGGTAACCTCGACCAAGTCCTCAATCAGCCTGTCCACCACAGCCACAATCGGCAGCGTGACAGCAACGTGGATAGCCGGCGGATTCTGCAGCGCGTTGAGATGCCACCCCTTGGTCGACATACCATCCGCAACATCGTAAATGTCAATCGTGTTGGACAAGAAGCTCACGACGGACACCAAAGGGCGTCCAATGACCTTGAGGTCCGACGCCAATTCGGGTCGCTCGCGGATCGCAGCTTCGATCTTTTTCATGCCGCCCACGATCTTGTGGCACGCGTCCACGTACCCATTCTCGCCCTGCTTGACCAGACTGGCCCAACAGCCTGCAATCAGCGCACCTGGGCGCGACCCAGCGATCGAGGGCGAGGCGTATACGCCGCCCGACCAGTCGGGCGAGATGAAGTATTGGTACTTGCGGTAGTCGTCGGAGCGATACAGGACGGTGGAGTTGCCCTTTGGCGCGAAGCCGTACTTGTGCGTGTCGCAGGATATGCTGGTCACGCCCTTGAGGCGGAAATCAAATGGCTCGGCTTCGAAGCCTGCTTTGGCGAGGAGAGGGATGATGAAGGAGCCGAGACAGCAGTCTACATGAAGAGGCAGCTTCTTCTTCTGGGCTAGCTTGCTGAGGCCGGATATGTCGTCGATGATGCCGTGGGGGAAGTTGGGGGCTGAGCCGACGAGGAGCACGGTGTTGGGATTGACCAGGCGCGAGACCTTTTGGAGGTTGACTTTGTAGGTGGGCGCTTTGCATTCGACGAGGTGCATCTTGATCTTGAAGTATTCGCAGGCTTTACGGAAGGCGGTGTGGGCGGTTTCGGGCAGGATCATCTCAGGCTGGGTGACGCCGCGCTCCTTGTAGGCTTTGTTGCGGGCGGAGAGGCAGGCCATGAGGATGGACTCGGTGCCGCCCGAGGTTGTGACGCCTACTGCGGCTTCGGGGGCGCCGAAGAGGGAGAGGACCTGGTGGTGTTAGTCTTCGTTACTACCTGGACTGTATTAAGGTGTACCATGGCCACAATCTCGGCCTCCATCTTACGCACGCCAGGGAACACGTCGGGGTGGATCGGGTTGGAGACGGTGAACCTGCCAAAGGCCTCCGTCTGCAGCCGTATCAGCTCGTCGCCGCCGTGGTAGACGGCGCCGCTGACTCTCCCGTCTTCCCAACGCGTGTGCTCCATGTCGGCCAGTTCGCCGAGCTTCTTGCGCACATCCTCCTCGCTCCATCCGCTGCTCGGCAGGCTGGTGATGCGCTCGACGCCCGGGCCGCTGGGCACGAGCTTGCGCTCAAGCTTGAGCACTGCTTCGGCGACCTGCACCTGCACTTTCGACCGCACGCCCGGCAGGCGCAGGAAGACGCCATAGAGGTAGCGGCGCACGTTGACGTAGAGTTCGCCGACGGAGCCGAAGAGGCCGCGTCCCTTGAGCTGGTAGAAGAGCTTGCGCGTCCATCGCAGGAGGAAGAGGACGAAGACGACGTTGCGCAACACGTCGATGTTCAGGGCGAGGAGTTGGCCCTTGGCGGAGCTCTTGCGCGCGTTGAACGTGTCGCGCAGACTGACGGGCAGACGCGACGAGCCGGGCATCTTGGCTTGAATTCGGTAGAAGACTACTCGTGTGGAGAGCGGGAGGGCATTGTACTTGGTAGAGATAGGGTTCGATAAGATGCTGGGATTCGCGTTAAGCCGCGGCATCCTCCACATCCATCACATGCGCCAGCGGAGGAGACGCCACTTCCAGCCCGTGCTCAACGGCTTCTAGTGCGTGGGAGGCATAGTTTGCGAGATGTCAACTTCATGTCTTTAGCCTACGGTCCTTCAGCACAAGACGAAGGTGCCTGTAAGTTATGTATTGAGTCAACGATAAGCGGCCCTGGGGGTTGACACAATAGAAACGAGCACCTTCCAGATGTCGGACTGTTCCTGTTCCAGTGAAGCGATGAGGAATCGCCTCGGCGTGAGTAAGCAATCGATAAGTTCTCACGAATTCACACTGCAGTGAGTTATGCGAAAATGGACAGATCAGTCAACTCGTCCGGTGATGTAGAATTTGTCTCAACATTGAAGTTGCCGATGTTCATGTTCCTAATGCGGGTGAATTGTTCTTGCACGTCAAGACTCAAGGCTAGAAGCCCCGCCTGCGCGGCAACCGGCCCAGACTGTACCATGTCATGATCTCCCGGCCTCTCCAGCTCCACTATTTTCCTTACACATTCGCTGCGCACCAACATGGAAAGCAACCAGACCGCCGCGCGCGCCGCCAGACGCTTCCTCGACGACCGCATCCGCACCGACTGGTCGTATCCCCACGTCCCGCCCGAATGGTCTGCCTCGGACGAGGAAGTGCGCAATGCGCAGGGATTCCGCGAGCGCTTCTACGGCGACTCCGAGTCCAGCGACTCGCACAATGAGCGCGAGGAAGAGGAAGCGACAGAGGCACGCCCGTACAAGTTCGACAGCCCCGACAGCATCGGCAATGCCCTCGCGCAGACACGCGAGGCACGCATAAAGAGGCGCAGAGAGCGGCTGGAGGCAGAGATGCACGAAAACCCAGGCCTGCGACTGTGGGTGGAGCGACGAGACCGCTGGACGGGCGCCGCCAGTGTGCGCAAGTACGGCGCACGGCGGCGACGCGCGCCCATGCCTACTACGACTGCACCAGCCTCCGACGAAGACACGCTTTCGGGCTCCGACCGGCCGTCGTCAGATAGCACCCTGCCCGCAGAGGCAAACACAGAGACGTGCGACGTGGTGCCCATTGCGCCGCGCCTCCTCGACAACAACCCCATCCGCGCATCCATCACACCCAAAGCATACACGGACATCTACCAGAAGATTGTCGTCTCGTCGCGCACCCCCTCAGTACCCATCAACCTCGCTGACATGACCAAGGCGCTCGTGCAGGGCTGGAAGGACAGCGACGAGTGGCCGCCACGAGCCGCGATGCTGGATCCGTTAGCAGGCAAGAAGCGTACCATCACGAGTGCTACCGCGAACGGGCAGCATGGCTTCTTGGACCGCCATCCACACCTAGAGAAGAGCGTGGATAGCGTCAAGCGGATACTGCATTTGAACGGCGGGCACACCGAGGGCGGCAAGGCGGGATGACGTAGGGAGAGATGAGGAGATGGATTGTGCGATCAATAGCCCAAGGGTGCCATGTCGAGTATTGGTATTGCTAGGGCCGCCAGAAGCATAAGAAGACTTCATGCTGTTCCAGCAACTTCCCCTAGCACCGTCCTGTGTCTACTATAGTACATACTATGTGCATGGCTATGCAGGTGATTTGCAATCTGGGTATCATCGTCCGAAGCAAAAGACAGTCCATGACAACCCTCAGTATGCATAGTCAGCCTGCGATTGTTTCTTGTCTGGCGGTCAACGGTGGATTCCACTTCAATGCTAAGTACTTGGCGTGCAGTGCTGGTGCGTAGTCATTTCCCGAAGAGGACAACAATCAGTGTGGGCCCGAGCTCAGAATCTCACATTCAACAACCACACAGTCTCGCGCATGGCGTCGAGTACAGCTTTTGACGTCGCTGCTTGGAACTTGGCAAGTGCCCAAGCGAGCTCAGCCGCCAGAATTTCCGCTCGCAGGCGGGCATATTTAAGCATGGAAACATCCTGAACTGGGCAGCAATCCGTCACCCAGGTTGACCTCTTCTATCAAAAATGACCGCACCTCAAGCCACCTTCGAATTCGTCGCTGTTGACCCAACCACCAAACTCAAACCAGGCAAAAGTCTGCAGGTGCGAAGCCGCTGCATGCAAGGGAAAAACAAACGTCAATGGACAACTGGACGGCAAAGGAGTAAGAAGACCAATACCAAGGAAACCAATGCAGCGTCGGTGTCATCTCAGAAGCCCACGGCAGCACGGTTACCACTACCCAACACTCTCATCAGTGATCTTGCCTTCATTCATTTCGCTACAGGAGATGCCGGGATCAATGCTGAGGACAGAGGCCTTCTCTTCAAGGCATTTGCATACAACTTTGCCAATCAGTCTCTATCTCCTCTCGATCGTTGCGTCGACTTTGACTGCCTGGAGTCTGCGTCCTTCGAATGGGCTTTCCAGGATACTGCGTACCTGCACTCCGTCTTGTGCACGAGCTACGCTATCAACGACTTCCTATCGCCGGGGTGGGACGGCTCTCCAGGCCGAAAAACCTTGTTTCACTTACGGGAAACGTTGGCGTTGCTGCAGGCGAAGATGGACAACGAGAATATCCATCACGATGAGTCTCTATTGCTGGTTGTCATGAACCTCGCTCTGCTATCTGCGATGTATGGGGACTGGCTTGCTGCAGGCGCACACTTCAAGGGACTACACAAAATCGTTCAGCTGAGGGGCAACCTTGAGTTTCTAAAGGCAAGGCCAAAACTGCACTTCAAGCTTGATCGGTAAGTTTGCCAGCATGCCAGTCTCCTCAACCTTCTGACATTAGGAAGGGTCGACCTTGCCTCGTCGCTCAGCTCGGGCAAGAAGCTCTACTTCTTGCACCCCAGCGTATCGTGGCAACCAATCATCGCTGCGCCTTACTCGCCGTTACCGCAGGGCCTCTACCAACCTCCTTCGGACTGGGACTACAGGATTGCGAACGTCTTCCAGGACTTCCAGTATCTGTCGCTGAGGATCAACCGCAACGCTCTGAAGCGTGCGCGTCATGATCCTGCCTGCTTCCAGGCGGTCCTTACGTCTCTACAGTCGCGGTTGGCGCACCTTGCCGACATTGTCAAGACGCCGACTGAAGAACTTGTTCGTCTTACCATGATGGCGCTCCTAACAACGACGTTTAAGACGCCCGGACGGAAGCTTCCATACGACTGGATCATCAAGCGTCTGGGTGACGTATATACGGAGGCTGGTAGTGGACCACTCCAATACGATCATATCCTTCGCTTATGGGTCCTGATCACCGTCGCATTCACGATCACTGGTATGCAACCAGCGTGGTTGCAAGACGCCTGGCGCGAGACTGGATTGGGGCTCAGTTGGCAAGTGGTGAAGTCGCATTTGATGCGGGTGATGTGGATTGAACTCATACACGACAAGCCCGGCGAAGAAGTGTTCCATCAGCTAGAGGATATGATATCCCCCGGCTACAAGACCAATTGATTTGTGCTCATCTATATTTTTCCAGGAAAGGCTTCCAGAAGTTTACCACACCTTCAACGTCTCGATCCACCGAGAAATTCGCACCACCAACGACACCAGTCTGCACCCTATCGTCCCCCTCCTTTACCTTCTTGACGTTCTCCAAATGCTCAAAAAGCACGTCATCCTTCGCGCAAAGCGCTAAGACCGGACACGATACCTGCTTGAATAAGGTCTCTGAATCGCACGACCAAACTGCGCCGTAGATTTGCAGTCTACCCTTCCAAGCTCGAACGTGATCCAGCAGTTCGCGTTGCCACATCTCCAGATCCTGAGGACTGCACGATGTTGGTGGCGACGAACATGCGCCAGCCGATGTGACGCCCATCCTCCCAAGATAAGCCCAGGTCTTGGTGAGATGTTCTCCAGATGGCTCTGGTGTGTTGAATGGGACCATGAACTTGTCTCTCATGGCGATACGCTCAGTATTGTTGACAACACAGGGGCCAACGAGGCATACAGTTCTTACTATGCCAGGGAACATGACTGCCAGCTGGGGTGCCAGAGCAGCTCCAGAATGATGGCCTATAAGATGCACACCGACCGCCTTGTTCCAGATCCCCAGTTCGCTAAATACCTCGCCGTACAGCTCGCCGTACCATTTCAACCCTTTTCGCGAGATCTCTTCGACAGCGGACTCGGATGGATCGAACGAGGAGCCGAAACCGGGCATATCGAGCGCATAACACGGATATCCAAGTGACGAGAAATGGAGCATCAGCTTTGTCATGCTGATGGAGGACGATGCGGATTTATGAAGGAAGATGAGGGGCGGAAGGCCGGACGAAGGTGATGGTACAGCATGACGGTAGTGTATCTGACCTTGAGGCGTTGTGGTGTAAGCTTTGAGGATCTGCATTGTGATAGGGGAGGGATCAGGAGAGCTTGCTCGCAGGTTTCGGGGGAAAGCAAAAGTTTAAATATTATTTTCGGCAGAATACTTCCGAACAAGGTGGGCACGGAGCTTCAATCACACCTCCGTCTACGGAACTACTTAGATCGTATAGGCTGAGATCATTGCAGCTCTCAATGCTTCGCCGCCATCTCGATATCCATGGCCTCGGCACTCCCGGAGTCTGCATCCGCCTTGCCTACCCCGTCAATTGGCTGGTCGTCCTCTATGAACGATACGCTCTCATAAGGGTTACCAGGGGGAGGAGAAATCAAACAGATGATCCAGTACACAAACGCCCCGCCAAGGAAGCCTATGATCCAGCTGACCTGGAACGCCCTTCTCCAGCCCAGCCCAATGTCATTACCAGTAGTTCCAGCTATGAAACCAGGAAACGAGGGCCAGATGGTCAGGGCCCACGCGGCCATTGCCCTCCAGTTCCAGCCTCCAGTGTACCAATAAATGGATCGAGAGTCGCCAATATATAGATCCGGGATTCGCCAGTTTCGCTTCCGTACCAGCCAGAAGTCAACTGCGTTGACGCCAGCAAGTGGCGCAACAAACATGCCGAACGAGTTCAGCACGGTGATGAAGGTACCAGCTTGATTCACGAAACGCCATGGGTTGATCACATAGCCAATGACGCACATGATCAACCCGCCCCTAGCGACATCGATGTATTTCGGTACCAGGGCTGCTAGATCCATACCACAGGAGATGGAGTTCTGGGCGAGATTGACCTAAGCACAACATTAGCACAATCACTCTGAGCCATGGTCTGGAAGCATACCGAAATTTGGCTCGCAAAGAAGCCTAATCCGGCAAAAAAGCACCCAGCGCGAGTGCCGGCGTTGTAGTGTGTGTTCAGCAGCATCTCGAGTACGGAAATCGGGTTCCAAATCAGTTTGCCGTACATATTATTGACTGCGGCGGTCGCGAAAACCCCAAGTGTAGCCGTGACTGTCACTGTCACTGGCGCGCCGACGAGCTGATTGAAGACCGGCGCGCGCTTGGTTTTGGCGAAACGAGTCCAGTCGGCTTGACTACCACATGTTAGCCTGTATATCCTCGTTGCTCGATTCTAGACCTACCGGATACTACTTCCGGTCCAACCTCCAGCTACTGAGCTGATTGCCAGCAGGATCCTGAACGAGCGGTCTGCAGACGAGATGTCCTTTGCTGGGCGAGGCTGAGAAGCGCCACCGTTTGCCGCAAGAGCCCAGATGAACAGCCCGAACATGGCGGCGGTTACCGCGTAGAACGCCGCATATAGCACCGGCTGCATCTTGCTCGGATGTATGAACATGAGCGGTGTGAAGACGATGATGTAGCAGATAAAGCCGATCAACTGCGTGGTTGTTATGCCTGCGCTTTCGGGCAGCGTATTCTCCATGTGTTGGAAACTTGGGAATACCGAGGCGATGACCACTTTCGCCGCCAGTCCGCCCCAGTATGACTGGATGCCGCAGAAGATGAAGTTCACAAAGAGCTTTATCATGATGACGAAATAAGAGCCGTACATCCCGAAAGCGGACCTGGACATCATGGGGAAACCGAGATGGTACTTTACACCGGGCTCTCCACAAAGAAAAGCTACAATGCCGGCTACCACGCCGCCGACCAGTACACCTCCAATTGCGCCGCCGGCATCAAGTCCAGCGGCAAGATGAGACGAGCCTAGGGCCCATGCTGTGGTATTTACGCCTGCAGCGATCCTGAAAACGTTAGCTGTTGTATCGAGTGCACTGCATCCTTCTAGCTACGAGCGAGAACAATTAGGGTCGTGGATGCAAGAAAGCTTCGCAAGAAAGCAATCAGAATCTATACAGGACCCTTCGCAAAAGCGTTTGTCTTGCTATCAATGTGGTTTCTGTGCTGTTCTCACTCGTAGCCGGCAACAAGCAGTAGCTTGAAGGGCCATACCAGTAACCGAAGAAGGCCTTCGAGGTGTATCTCCTCTGTTCCAAAGGGACCGGAACGATATCGGGGTTGGACCAACGAGTGTCGTGGCTGTTCTCGTTGACTGTAAGGGACTTGAATGTTCGCGGAAGACGAGGTTTGGGAAATGACACCATGATTGATCAGCACCTCACAGTAGCTTCTTGATCCAGAGATCTGGTTCGCAAATGCACGCGCTCAAGTAGCTGGATGAAGGCCTCTCAAACATGTCGTCTTCGGATCGTAGGACAAGACGGATGAGAATCCGATCGAATCATGGCTGCTATCAACGACATCGTCAGGGTGAGAATACGCGAACACGGAAGTCGTGGCGTGCTAGGGCTATCATTGGACGCGATGCGTAGGTATCAGATAACGTGGGATCAAGAGAAGCGGGGTTAGATAGCCTCAGGAGTTCAAGCCGTACACAGCTAGTGCGCCGGTAGCATGCATCCATCACGTCGGCATCTCCATATTGTTCCGATGCGTCGGTACTTCGATCCCGTACAATGCGCTGCAGCTGATCGACCAGATCAGCCACGCTTCATGGTAGCCCGTAGGATCTGGGGTACCAGAGAAGTGTACGACGCTGCTGGTATCCCACTGGTGTCCAGAACAAATCTGGTCACGATATACCTCCGAACCAGTACTGCGGATTACCACAAACAAGCGAAAATCGAAATATTGCCGAAGGGTGCGCCGCCAGACTATTGCGTATGTTTGACCTACGCAAGTACAATTGAAGTCAACGCAAGTGTTTTTGCTCAATAGGTTCCCTGGCATCTTAGTCTGTACGCTCTAGGAAGCAGCATGTCTCCATCAGTGGCCCCAGCTGAACATCCTGTCGAAGCACCCGACAAGGAAGCAATCATCAAGCGCAATCCGCACGGCAATTGGGATGAGGTAGAAGCCTCTCGGCCGGATTACGACCCTTCCAGTGCATGGACCGTAACGAAGACTCCGAAACCATCATGGAAAGCTGGGGGTGGGGCAACCAGCGAAGATTGGAAGAAGCACAAGCGTATAGCCATTCGACCCTACGAAGAAGGCCGTACGACCGTACAGAATTACAAGTTGATGATATCTACGACTGTACCTCGGCCGATTGCGCTGGTAACAACAACGAGCAGCGAGGGAGTTAGCAACATGGCACCATTTTCGTACTTTCAAAACGTGTGCGCCGATGTAAGCTCACCTGCGATATGTGCATCATATGTTCTGAGATCTTACAGCCACCTCTGTACTCATTGAGTCTTGTCGGAGACGAACCAAACGACACCCTTCGTAACATAATGGAAACAAAAGAATGCACCATCAACCTGATCAGTGACTGGTTCATCGAAGCTGCGAACCTCAGTTCGATCAACACACCACCACACGTCTCCGAATGGCCAATAACAGGTCTACACGCCTCTCCTTCTATGGGAGTCAGCCCAGCCTCGATCTCTGAGTCGGCGCTCAGCGTTGAATGCAAGCTTCATTCGCATCAGGACCTAATCAACAAGGAGGGCACACGTACAGCAACCTTGGTACTTGTAGAGGCAATTGTGTGGCATGTGCGGGAGGACCTTATTGCTAAGGATCCCGCAAGAGCGACGGCGGATTTAGCGCTTCTGAGACCAGTGTGGAGGGGTGGTGGCATCACCTATGGTACCTGCTTTCAGGGATTTGAACTACCGCGTCCAGCCACGTGGAGTAAGGTGAGGAACGAGCATGGGGTGATGGCGGCTTTACGTTAATAAGATACTCTCATGATCGAGTCGCATCAGTTTGGCATGTGAACTCGCAGAGTTCACTTTCAGAACCTTCTAATAAATGGTCTAAGAAACTTCACAATACTTTCTATCGCGTACTTTATTCTGCACTATGACCATCCCTCCGTGTGTTTAGACCCGGCCCCTGTCCAAGAACTTCGTAGGTACTTCAACAACTCTCGCCCTGATGAACTCACTGAGGAACTTCCCGAGTACATCGTACGTCGCATTCGCTGTCACGCCTCGATCCAAGTGATCGTGCACCAGAAAGTGCACCGCCCAGATGTTGGGAAACTCCATACGGTCGATCTTCTGTCCACGATGCTCCTTTGCCATGAGCTTGATAAAGGTCTCGGTGCTGAAGAGCGAGCGTAGCCAGTCCCATTCGTCATCGTGCCGAACGAAGAAACCCACGTTACAATTCGAACCTTTGTCACCAGCTCGCCCCAGGACGACGTACCCCAGCGGCGCCGGCCTTGTTGGACCAAACGATTCCAGTGATACTGGGTTCGTGGGTGGGTATGACAACTGCTGGAAGGGTTTCTCAGCCATTTTGTTCGGAGGTGGCACTTCGATGGATGCCATGTCCGACGAGAAGTGTACATGCTGTGTAGGCTGCGGTATTAGAGTCGGAAAGTACTCTTGATACTGTTTCAAATTAGCATGGTGAATGCAGCTTGCTATCGGGTATGCTTACGAGTTGTGGAACTGCCTGTCTCTTGTCGGGTGTGGTGGTCGCCGCTGGCCAGCTCTGCATAACAATCTCGAGCGCAGGCTTTGCAAAATTTTCCCAGCTCAGATCTTCCTCATTTGTTGCCTGCGCGAAGAGTCTCAGATCGATCGTCGCAGAATTGTAGTCTTGTGGGTCCGAAGGCACGGAGCCGTAGCTGGTAAGACTCCATTGCAGGAATCTGCTCATACGGTCCGCTCCTGTTCGATGTTTCATCTGAATTTCAGCCATTCTGACCTTCTCTGGAATGTCAAGTCCAATAAGTGACCAGTGCAGCTCAGCTGTATAGCCTCCAAAGGCTGTAATTCCAACTTTCGTGGTCCGCGGAGGCGGCTGGCCGGTAATTCCAGAGAGCTCGACTCGTTCTTTGCCAACTTGGGTGAACTCCACCTTGTCAATTACCGCTGTTACATCGCAATTGAGATAGTACATTCCCTGAATCTCGTACAAAAGCTGTTCTTTACAAGTCTCGATGGTGACGATCCCGTCTGTGCCAGGTGTCTTGGTTATGATCACTTCACCACCAGCGCCGATCTCTGCGATTGGGTATCCCAGGCCATCGATATGATTGAAGTCGAGGCTCTTGAAGCTGTATGTGGGTCAGTACGGATGATGACAAAAAACAGTCGTTGAACCGCTTCGAAGTGATGCAGGCTCATGTAAAACAGGCCAATGCAATGCAGGGAAGCTCATTTTGCAGCGACATTCTGCGCGTTGCCAGCGAGCAACTTGAATCTTCTGAGTCGCGTATTTGTGAGAGATGATACACACCCTGTAAAATTACCACCAGTAACGTACGTCGAACATTCGATCAGATGCCCTGCTATCAAGCTTTGCGCGAGCTTGTCGTATTCTTCGGGTTCCCAGTGATGCCACCAGGTCGCTGCAGCCACGATGGGAGAGGCATCTGCAACTCTTCCGCAGAGCACGATGTCGGCACCAGCATGTAGTGCTCGCACTACCGCAGCGCTTCCAAGGTAGCATTGTGCGAATATGGGTTCGTAAGGCCAGTCCTTGAGTGCCATACCCGTGCAGACCGATCTCAACTCGTCTCCGTTTTTAATTGCTGCTTTGACACTCTCCATGACGATATCCCCTTCGACCCAAGCAACCGTCATGTCCAGCTTTTTGGTCGTGACCAGGTCCCTCACACGATCGAACAACTGCTTGGTCGCAACCGTGCCCGCATTGGCAATGAGCTTTTGCTTCTTCGCTGCTAGACTCTCAATCGCCGGCTCCAAAGCTTCAATGAAAGATAGTTCGTAGCCAATAGCCGATGGATCTTGTGAGATAGCATATGCTTTTGCGGGCATATTGAGCTCTGACATCCAGTCCCCAACGAAGACATCGACGGCCTCGCTAGACTTCGTGGCAATCGCTAAGGCATCGCGGCGATCGACTGGAGAGCCTGAGATGTTCATGATGCGCGCAGGGCGCGTCGGTGGTTGCATCGACCCCATGTTCGGCGAGGGACAGATAGTGGTTGCTGGATGAGGAGGGGAAAAGTGCTGTCCGAAATCGAGAGGTTACGGGGGATACTGCCACAAAATATGCGTACAGTAATGTTCAAACAGTGGCGCGCTTGCCGAAATCTGCAGGATCCAGTCGGAGACCATACTGAGGATACTCGGGGACTCTGATAAGGAAGTTAGGTCCCGTCTCTAAACAGTGCAGGGAACCGGTGGCGGCGACGTTGAGCCGTTGCCGTTGTGCGCGTAATTGAGATCATGCTTCCGCGGCTGCCGTACCACTTAGTCGGAAGTGCCAAAATCTCCTCCGCACGCATCGCTACTAGCACTTTCGGAATCTCTACGCGGACGGCGAGTCGTGTTCCATCTGAGCTAAGCTAATCACCAAAGATTATCCTAGCTGCAATATGATATCTTCCCAGAAGTCCGAGGTCTTCCAACGTTCCACTTCGTCACACACGTCTCAGCAACATGTCTACGACAACACCCAAGAAGCGAATTTACTTGAACTTCTTCGAGCATGGCTGCGTTGGCAGTCATATGAGCCCTGGCCAATGGCGGTAGGCTCAAGCGTAGCTGATGGAAGGGGGATATATTCTGACAATTTGCAGGGACCCAAACGACAAAGGCAGAACTAAAGACCGCCTTTCATATTGGCTCGAGCTCGCCCGTCTTGCTGAGCGCGGCAAAATCTCGTTTATCTTTTTCGCTGATTCGTACTCGACTTTCGACATATATGGCGGATCACCCGACGCCATGTTACGGTGCGGCTCACAATTCGCTGTCAACGACCCCATGGTCATCATACCAGCAATGGCTTCCGTTACAAAATCACTGGGCTTCGGCGTTACCGGCAGCACGACGTATCTGCCGCCATACATTCTAGCTAGAACTTTTTCTACGCTGGATCACTTGACTGAAGGCCGCGTGGCATGGAACATTGTCACGAGTCACAGCTCAAGTGCAGCGAAAGCTCTTGGCTACGATAAGGTCGTTGCACATGACGAGCGCTATGCTATGGCCGACGAATACATGGACGTGGTGTACAAACTCTGGGAAAGCTCTTGGGCAGATGATGCAGTGCGCTTCGACCCTGAAAGTCGCATCGCATTCGAGCCAAGCAGGATAAAAAGGATTGAGCATGATGGCAAGTACCATAAAGTCAGCGGTCTCGCACAACTGCACCCAAGTCCACAGCGTACCCCTGTGCTATTCCAAGCTGGGACATCCAAGACTGGCAGGAGCTTTGCTGCGAAGCACGCCGAAGCAATCTATATAGGTGGGCTAGTACCAAGTCAAACGGCGGACAGTGTGGTCAAGATCCGTGAGGAGGCCGCAGCCCGAGGCCGTGACCCAGCTTCGCTCAAATTCTTTGTCGGCGTATCCCCGATCCTGGGAAGAACTCTGGAAGAAGCACAAGCCAAGTACAAGCGTGCGATAGAAAATTCGGACCCTGTCGGTGGCCTTGCCCAATTCTCCGGATATACGGGGATCGATCTTTCCCGGTTCCCGCTGGACGAAGTCTTCGAGCTGAAAGATGCGCCAGGAGACAACGCGGTTCACTCTTTCCTGGACAACTTCAACAAAGTGGTCGGTGATATCGGGCCTTGGACGCCTCGCAAGCTGGGAGAAATTATGGCTCTCGGTGGCTTTCACCCGGCACCTATCGGGACGCCTGAGATGGTCGCGGATGTATTCGAGCAATGGATCAATGAAGCTGATGTCGATGGCTTCAATATTGCCTACATCACTGCACCGGGAAGTCACGAAGATGTGGTAGATCTACTCGTGCCTGAGTTACAAAGGCGCGGATTGATGTGGGAAGATTATGAGGTCGAGGGAGGAACGCTTCGGGAGAACTTGTATAGCACCAAAGGCATGAGCATGCTACGAGATGACCACTACGGACATCTCTTCAGATACGGTTCTGACTTTGGTGGCGATGGTCTGGCTTCATGGGAGGCAGAAAAGGTGGCGATGATGGACACTGGCACAAATGGCGTTCATCCGCCTCCCGCAAAGAGAAAGTGCGCATCTTAAGTACAGTGAAGTGCAGAGATCAGCATGGGTGTAGCGTTTTGAGTATAAAGTCGTATCTTGCATGAAGATGTAAACTCTGGATGTAATTGTGACATCATCTTCACTCCTGCAACAACATGTCTCACAGGTGATATATCGGTGATATTCAGGACTACTTGTAGCGACCATGTCTTCTATCCAGCGAGTGTTTTTCTCGTTTACCGACCTCAGCACCGCCAGAGCTACCACCGTGGTACCACCACTACCACTAGAGAAATGGCGGCACTTGATCCACCTGGGCACATTTTGCGGATGCACATTTCCGATATTAGGCAGGGATATCTTGACCTTGGCCAGATGCACAACCCCGCTCTTATCGACTAGCGGGACTAGGACGATAGGAACAACGCAGGTGTATCGCGCTCACGTCTCAAAGACAATTCTCGGGAAGACGCACTTCGAGCGACTACAAGCTTTTCTTCGTAGCATAGTGCACCAAAACCGGGGTCTCGACACAGGAAGTTGATTTCATTGCCAATATGGCCGACGAAGGAAATCTAGATAGTGAAAAGCCGAGGACGAAGAGACCAAGAGTAGCGGTCGCGTGCCAGAGGTGTAAATCGAGGAAACAAAAGGTATCCTTCAAGCGATCGTGAAATGGCTCCTCTTGCTGACGACACTAGTGCGATGGCTGCCATCCGTCCTGCTCAAACTGTCTCAACTATGCTGTAGCCTGCGTCTACGTGCAGCCAGAGAATCGACAAGCAAGCAAGGAACAGTACCTCCGACGGCTCGAGCAGAGAGTGGCGGAGCTTGAGAGCGCGCTGTCCAAGGGCAGCTACGTGGATCCTGTGAGCGGCGCGACTGGCGACTGGCAGATTTTAGACCGTCAACCTCCGCAGCACGAGTCCACGAGCGTCGAAGGCGAGAGCGCGTGCCGCCTTTCACATCTGTCGAATGATAACAACTTCGCACCACCTTGTGCCGCTCTTTATGAGCCAACTGTCAGCTCTGATGCGTGTGGACCCGTGGCACGAGAGCACCCAGACAACGAGAGTATCACCTCGGTGACGGAAATTCTGCGCGATCTCTCCATAGAAGCTTCAGGCGGATACATTGGCGCCTCGTCAAACATCACCATGGGTAGGATGATAGGATCTCTGGTCAAGAGAAAAGACTCTGTAACGTCAACCCTCCAACCTGCGTGCGACGGCCAGTTGTCACCAACGTCCTTGTATCAGCCTTTTGGAGTGGCCGAAGATGGATCTGATATTGGTATGAATCTTATGCAGAGCCCGCTTTGCGATAAGCTTCTACTAGCATACTTTAAACACATGTCCTTACGCTGGCCGCTCTTGAGGACATCGTTTCTCCGAGATTTACACGAGCGACGCGAGATGCTGAGTGAGCCATACGAGCTTACCGTCTTAAATATAGTCTATGCTATCGGTGGGCGGTTCCTCGAGACGACTGGGCAGCCAGGAGCCTTTTCCTCCGAGCAGCACTATGCAGCGGCTCTCCGAGAGCTCGACACGATCCTAGGTTTCAACGACATGCGCACCATCGAGGTTCTTCTCCTCTTATCCCTGCACAGCCTACGTGCACCTCAAGGGCCTGGCGCTTGGACTTACGTAGGTCTGGCAATGCGACTCTGTATCGACCTTGGCCTTCACCGAAGGGCGAAGATGCGGCGCTCTGCAAAAGATCTTATGCTCCCGTTGCAGGTCTTAGAGATGAGAAAAAGGGTCTTTTGGACCGCATATTGCCTGGATCGTCAAGTGAGCAGTAAGTGTACATGTACGAAGTGCATGTGAGACATACACTGACTTCGTACCTATACCTCTCGCAGTCGTCCTTGGAAGACCTTTCTCTATCTCAGATCGTGACATTGATGCAGAGGTGAATTGTCCAGCGCAATGATGAATGACCAGATGCTGACTGCAGCAGCTACCATTGGACATAAACGAGGACATCGAAGATCCTGCCGAGATCGCGCAAGCCTCGTCCGCATCAGTCTTCCCAACCTTGGAGGATCGGTCCATCAAACAGCCCACTTCAATGTCCTGTTTCATTCACCTCTGCCGGCTCAGAATTATCGAATCAAACATACAGCAGTCTATATATCGTGTAGACAACTTTTTCGATACGTCTTCTGAGTTGGAGATCGATCGTTACCTCGAGCAACTCGAGCATTGGCGTGCCACCATGCCGCGCCACGATCGTTGTCCAACTAGACCGCACAATTTCGATCTGGAAGTCAGCATGAACGACTACGACGTGCACGTCCGTCCATTCCTCTGCTGCCAACGTATACATCACGGCGTCTGCGAATCGCAAATGGTGTATTACTACAAATGCATGAGATTTCTCTTGCATCCACGACTGCTGTCAGCACCCGCAACCCCTCGTTTCGTAGAGAAATGCGCCGAAGCTTGTGGAGGCGTCTGTCAGACCTACAAGCGTCTTCATCAGCGAGTAAGCGTCGGGTTCAGTCTCATGGCGCTGCATTCTGTCTTCGTGGCTGGTCTAACGTTGATATACTGTACCTGGCTATCGCCCAGAACCGTGTTTGGCATGAAGTCAAGCAATGACTTAAACGCGTGCTCGATTGTTCTATACATCATCACTGAGCGATGGCCAACGGCAAAGAAGTATCGCGATGTGTTCGAAAATCTCAAGCAGACTGTACTAGAGAGTATCGAAGAAAACGGCTACGAGGAACGGAAAGCAGTCAAGTCACTTGACGCGAGCTTGCAGACAACTCTCGCGACCTTGGAAACAAGAGATGAGGGAGGCATTGAGGTGGAAGCGATGATCGCAGAGATGACGGGAACGATGCCACTGCAGAATGAGACTATGACCAACGACATCCTGAGTGTGGAAGGTCCGTCGCTAGGCTTCCTGTCTGGAATAGACGCTTCAGCAATGAGTTTCTCGAACACGGATCTTGATCTGGATATAGGTTTGAGCCCGGACGCATTTAGTAACGAGTGGATGCTAGAACTTAATGCAGGGAAGGACGTTCTTAGCAGCGCACCTTTCCTGCAAGAGTAGATTATACGCATTTCACTAAGATAGTAACGTACCTCACGGCTTCGCCGGTCACACAGCTT
>Ga0265780_10004172_pt1 | contig 18737 bp, 13 predicted proteins | sample P1T30metagenome_FD_192432 | JGI IMG/M metagenome (GOLD analysis project Ga0265780, IMG submission 192432) | Plant litter microbial communities from East Loma Ridge, Irvine, California - P1 T30 | ecosystem: Environmental > Terrestrial > Plant litter > Unclassified | place: USA: California...
CCACCACCCCTCACCAAACCACCAAACCACCCCAAAAATTCAACCCCGCAAGAAGAAAAAGAAAATCCTCCCCAACCCCCACCAAAACTTACTCAATCAGCGCGATTAGCCGCGCAAAGTTCAAAGGCAATGCCCTTCTGCACCGTGCACCCACCCACGGGCGCCCCAGACTTGTATCCAAACTCCGCGACCACATACGCCTTGCGGTCACACCAGCGCCTCGCAAAGCACTGATAGTCGGGACAATCCTCTCCACCCGCGGCCTGAATGCCAGCATCGTGGCCGGCACAGTCGCTCAGATCCTGCTCGCCCGCGCCGTTCCTCATGCAATCGAGGTACGAGATGTCGTACGAAACTGTCTTCTTATCGGCCCAGATGGCGTATTCGAACTGCATGGGCGCGAGCAGCGAGGGCGTGCGCGAGAGCTTGAAGGCGACGCCGCCTTCGGTGCAGCGCCGCATTTCTTCGATGTGCGAGCCGCCGGCGGGGATTAGCTTGGCGGCGGCTTCGGGGCCTTCGCAGGTCGGGTCGCCGGTTGACCAGATATAGACCGGGTAGGTGCAGGAGTTTTTGAGCATGGCGGAGCCGGGGATGGGGTTGAGTGTGGGGAAGGGCGTGTCGGATGTGGTCTAGGAGGGGTTAGTGGGTGCTGGTGTTGAGGTGGAAATTAGTACAGTAGCCGTTGAAGTCGATGAGGAGGTTGGAATGATGGCGGTTGAGCTCGTGGACTCGATCTTGACGGAGCTCGTGGACTCGATCTTGAAGGAGCTCGTGGAATCAATCTTGACGGAGCCCGTGGACGCGCTCATGGCGGAGCTCGCAGAATCGATCTTGGCCAAAGTCGTGCCGTCCGCATCGACAGTGACGGTCTGGATCTCGGTGACGGTGACGACCTCGGTGAGGATCGCGCGATTGGCAAGGCCGCTGCGCTTGTGGACGTTGGCATGGTTATGGAGCGCGCCAATGACCACGAGGGGCAGCATGAGATAGGCGATGTTGAACCTCATGGTGGAGGTTTGTATGTAGATGCTGTGATTGAGGTTGTTTGAAGTGTTTTTGGGTGATCGTTGCAGGCAGTGTGATGCTGAGGCAGTTGGGAGTAGATGGTTGAAGCAAGTAAGGTATGTTGAGGCCAAAGGATTGCGTAGACGGGGGCTCCTATTGTTATTACCCTGTCGCCAAAGTCGCGGTCACCTCGAGTTAGATTATATGCCCCAATTGGCCCGTGCTGTGCACTTGACGACGTGAATGCGGGTCGCTGCTCGTTTGACAAACGGGAGTTGGGCCAATCACACGGGCAGGTAGTCAGCCAGACGGCGAGATGAGCCGACTATGTGCTGCGCTCGACATTAAGCAGATGATGTTCAGCAGACGACGAATCACAGAGGATCGAATTCGAAAACTGGAAACGAGAGGAATACACAAAAGTTCAAACTTAAACAGTTCACATAGAATCTACGATCACAGAACCATATCATACAAACGAGTGCTACTCAACACCCAGTTTTTACTTGAGTACGCCACAATCAGAGATGAACGCAAGAAAGCTCTAGCCAACAGGCCCTAAAGGTATCGATGGACGCGGTTCCTTCCTGCTCTGCGAGTAGCAAGAGTACATCGGACTGTTTGTTGTTAGCATTACTCGCACTCGTCATCACTTGAGGTAAACTTACTCGTCGTATCCCGTCCACCCCACACACTTCCAGCAATTGAACAGACCCGTAGGATCGTATCGCTTCTTCACCGCCAGTAAGCGATCGTAGTTCTCACCAAAGAACGTCTGCTGCCAATTCTCCTCTTGCCAGTCAGCCTCGTTCATGTAGCACCCGCCGCCAGGCGTCAGTGCTTTAAAGGGTTGCACGGATGCGGAGACTGTGTTCTGGATCTGCGTCCGGACGTTAGGCGGGGTAGTGGAGGTCCATGCCGCACCCATGACGATGTGCCAAAGAGTATCTCGCCAGGCGGGATTGAGACCGGTTTTGCTGTTGTCACGCTGGTTAGAAGGACCGGTGGCGTAAAGCTGGGCGCTACCAAGGCCCTTGTTCGTGTAAGAGAACTGCATGGCGGTGAGGACGGCGTCGACCAGTTGTCCGACATTGTCGTTGGTTGAGAACAACTCGCGCGGAATGAGACGCCCAGCTACCATGATGCCGAGTCCGACGGGTCCGTTGCGTGAGATTGCTGGAGTCTCTGTGAAATCATGCCATTCCGAGAAAGTCTTGAAGCTGTAATATTTGGATTCGCCAATGTCCAGGCCAGGATAGTCATCGAGGAAGTTACGCCATTGTGCGGTGATGCCCTTGATTGCTTCAACATCATCAGAAGGCAGTATCTGCAGAGACACGATGTGGTCTTTGAGAACAAAGTTGTAGCCAGCCAGGCCATGATCTGCGAATTGTGTCTGGTTATTGGCCAGGGCAGTGAGGATGTCTCGGTGCACCTTGGACTGGGTGATATCGAGAGGACCCTTCGGCTTAGGGAAATCGGCCCGGAAGCTATAGACGTTGATGGGCACGGCCGGATGCAGCTGGAACTTGTAGGAGGTGAGGACAGCATAATTGCCTCCGCCACCCCCGCGCATGGCCCAGAAGAGGTCGGCATCAGTGCACTCATTGATCGTGTGTAGCTTGCCATCCGCAGTGACGACATCGAACTCGACGGCCTGGTCGACCATCAAGCCATACTTGGGACCTAGAGGTCCATGACCACCGCCTTGGCCATATCCTCCGGCTAGGCCGACCGAACTGACGGCTCCCACTGTGACGAGCATGCCTAATCGCTCGAAGAACGTCCATGCTTCTTGAGCTTGGATGCCTGCGCCGATCTCGCCGATGTTCTCATAGTTTGTCCTGCAGCCCTGGGGTTGGAAGGTCTTGTGGTATTTCGTTTCCTTCATGTTGTGAGTCCAGATAGCGAGTGAGTTGGCAGAGTTGGATCGTCCCAAGTAATCATGCCCGGTGTTCTTAATGGACAAGCGAATGCCACGCTGGCGGGCAAAATCCAGTGTCGCGCTTATGTCCTTTGCATTGCGTGCCTCGACATGATATGTGGAGAGTCTCCCGAGTGAACAGTCGCCAGAGACTGGCGAGGAAGGCTTCAGAGAGTCGAGAAGGCAGTTTGCCTGACCGCATGTCTCCCAGTCAAGAAATTCCATAGCCCCGTACTGGGATGTCCGTGCGATGGGATCGCCGTACGACGTGGCTACTTTGTGGCAGCTGTCGCTAGAGTTCCCGTTGTAACATGGTATTGCCCAGGGTGTCGTCGATCGGAGACTGCCATGAATGCTCTGGTTGAACTGACTCCAATCGCTGCTGAATGGCCAGCAATCCTGACCAGGAACGCATGTGTAGTTTGATGCATTCACCTGGCTGTAAATAATAGGAATGTCGGAGACTGGAGTGTGTGATCGCCATGAGATGGTGCTAAAGAAGTGGCCCCCGAGGGCTAAGAGGCCGACAGTAGGCACAATGATCTTCCAGAGAAGTTTGCATGAATGAGCTATTTGCGCCATCCGTGTGTATATCCGGTGCTCCCTCTCGAAGAGGTCCTCAATATATGCAGACTTCTCACTTGATTGCGCTCCATGCCCACGGGTAGCCATGATGCAAGCCGGTTTCGTATGGTTCAAAAGTATGTTAGAAGAGTTCGCTTGGAGGTGCAATCCTGGTTCCCTCTCCTTGTCTATTAGCAAGAAATGTACCGGAGAAAAAGCCGCTGGGGAGTCCTTATATGCTGAACATTTGCCAAGGTATAGCAAATACGCCGCGAACAGGCAATTATATTGCAGAGGCCGTCCGCCCATAATTGCAGACCGCTGTCGAGAATAGTGATGCTGCCCCGAAGCTAGCCCCCGTTTACCCATATTTGGGCAAAGGCTGATGTACCTCAGCCTCAGCCCCAATCTCACTTCCTGGCATTGGCCAATCACAGGGCCCAATCTGCATGCAAATGCTGCCTCCCGTCAGGTCATCGAGTCCCGCACTCTTCAGGCAACGATAGTGGAATTTTCTTCGACATGGATGCTGGTGTTATGGTAAGGTGCAATGTTGTAACGTCGAGGCGGTAAGCGAACCACAGCGAAGGACGCGATGCAGCTCGCGAACAGCCCCACCGTTTGGCTTCGATTCCTAGCCGCTGCAGCTTAGACGCAGCGAGTATGCCTTGCAGCTGAGATATAACGGCTTCGAGGCTGTCTTTAAGATGTTCGTATGCTGCAGGTTATCATTTCTGGCGCTTGTGCGCAGAAGGTGAGAGGCTGAGGGTGCAGGTAAGAGCTAAAGGATATTAACACGAGACGTTCGAACTATTATAAAGGACGTATGCAGCAGTGCATATTTGTCGCGATAGTGTGAATTAAAGATTATAGCGCAGAGGCGCAAGAACTTTAGTCTAATAGTTAATATTAGAGCCTTATTATGCTTTAATAACACTAAAATCTTTATATCTTAGTAGACGCTTATTAATACTGCGCATTCTCTCTCTTACACTAGCAAAAAAAGTCCTACTACCTCTCTTCTAGCCCATCACCCCAGCAAAAGAGAACATGTTAAGTTGTGAACCGAAAACCCGGGGATTTTACAATTTCGAATTGGCGTTTTTAAGTGTCGATTTTTATATTGCTATATTTTTATATTTTTTGTATAGTTAATTCTAGCACCTCGTGCTAGTGAGTGGACAGAATAACCCTCTGGCCAGAGTATCGAACCCACGTACTACAAGCAACTTGTGGAGACGTCCTCCGAAAGATAGCGGCGGCCCGCTAAATTTCCCCTTAGGTAACCGGTTGCTAGTAGCACGCGTGCAGCTGTTTGATGGGAAACTTGCGATTTGGAGGGCTTATAGAGAAGGGGAAGGTAGATTCTGCGCTGAGCTTTTAGGGTGGTGATGTTCGATTTGCTGCGGGTGAGGTGAGAGGGGAAATCGTGGGCGGCGCGAGCGCAGGTGAAAGAGCGAGGTGTGCGTGCCGTGACCGGAGCGGAGGAACTGAGCATTAGAACGTGCTTGTTTGCGTTGATGTTTGTGTTCTGCCGCTTACAAAACAACAGAGACTGGCACAGAGATGGTCGCTTCACTAGTGTAGAATAGGTGCGGAGAGAGATTAGATGACCGGATTGGTAGAAAATTGCATATTGTTTATAAGGCTCGGTGGACAAGAGGAATAAAGAATAGTAGTGGAGACATGAATGCGCTCAATGTAAAAGGGAAGAAGCACTCGGCTAAGAGATGTGAGATTGGTATCAAGAAGGTGAGAGACGTGTCAAAGAGATGACTAGTAGACGTGCAAGAGTATAGATGAAATCACTTCTCCTCTTTTGATCCCTGCTGCTCTCTCAGCGCCCGCTGCCCCTCCTCTTCAACCGCCATCTTCTTCACCGCCTCAATCCTCTCATCAATAATCGCGATATCCGCCTCGACCTTTAGCAACTTCTCCTGCAACATGTCCTCATACTGCTCATCCGTCAACACACTCATGGGGCTCCACTTGCTTTTCGCGAACTTCTGCATTAGCGTCTCCTTCGGCCGATCATCACCCAAGGCTTTCAGCTGCGCCTGCTCCCGGAGCTCCTGCGAGTTGCGTTTGTCGAGGAAGTTGTAGCCTTTCTGGCCACCCCAGCCGAATAGGGTGAACATGATGGCGCCGGGAATGACATTGCGCGGGCCCCGGAAAAGTAGGCCTAGACTGATGCCGGTGAATGTGCCGGCAATGGTTGAGGCGCGGACCTTGTCTGAAAGAGAAGGGCTCTGGTCATTGCGAGGGATCATTGGGACGCCGCGGGTGACGTTCCACCAGTTTTGCAGGCCATCTTGGTGGAGAATGGCGGTCCTGGCTGTCCAGAAGGTGGTACCTATGGCGAAGCATTGTGCACCTGAGGCAATGGAGAAGAGGACGGGTGTCGTTGTCTTGAGGGTGCCGTAGAAGGCGCCGATGGCAAGTCCCGGGACGGCTAGTATTGTTAGTTTCTTGAATTATGATTGAGTTGATGTTGTGCTGCAATCTGAGACATCGGGTACACGTGATATAACTTGGCAAGTGGAAAGGGCTAGACTTGAGAAGCCACAACAATCATGGCACTTACAACTAGGGCCTCATTCGCAGATGTGGATGATGGGCTCCGAATGAAGAATGAATGTATGCAATAATGGAAGCACTAAGACTAAATCACACATACCAGTTGCGACACCAACAGAGGCGGCTGATTGTGCTACATCGAGGGGATGGGTGACCTGCGTCGGGTCGTACCGCTTGGTCATTGCTTGTTCATTGAAGCAACCAACAGCAGGAAAATGTTGCACTGGCGTTGGACTAGAGGTGAGGTTGGGTTCGAGGTGTCGGAGAGTCGGGATGTCGAGGTAAAATGATGTAGGGCGGTGACTAAGCGGCCACCCAACCAAAAGCAGTCTTTAGCACATTTCCCGAAAACTGGTGGACCTTGCCCACGCACCGACTCCACCCCACAACCACCAACTACAGCGACCGAGAGCAAGAAAGAGACCGCTCTCCATACCTACCACGACAGCGCGCGGAAATTCACTGCGCGTTGCCAACTAAAACCGCAATCATGGGTATGCAGCCTTTCTGCGGCGCGGGACAGGCACGCCGCGCCTCCCAGGCGGCTTTTTTTTGCCCCGCGCCGTGCAGCGACAAATTTGAGGACGAAATGGCTGACGGTTTTTGTGTGCAGCGCCCAAGAAGAAGCAAGAGAAGATGTCCCTGGGAGACTTCCTAGGCGACCAATGTACGCGAATCCCGCCCCGCTTTGCGCACGCAGATGACTGACAGACTGTAGCTCTTGGATCATGGGCTGACGAGATGGAGGACATGCCAATGCCTCGTGAGTAGCCTCGCACCAATTTTTGCAACCACGCATGCTAACTTATCTAGGTGGAGGTAAACTCGCCCCGGCGCATTTCAGCATGCGCTTCTCGAGTTGTTGATATACTAACACTGCACCAGCTGGCGGCAGCAGCTCCGGCTATGGCGGCGACCGCCCAACCTTTGGCTCTTCCGGCGGAGGAGGATTTGGAGCAGACCGTGGAGGCAGCTTTGGTGGGTACCGTAGCCGCACCTTCTCTACGTGTGCTGACATATGCATAGCCGACCGTGGATTCGCCATGCGCGAGGAGCTCCCCCTCCCCTCGAAGCCCCCGTACACCGCCCACTTGGGCAACTTGTCCTTCGACGCCACTGAAGGTGACGTGAACGACTTTTTCGCCGACTGCGAAGTCACAAACGTACGCATTGTCGAGGACAAGATGGACCGCAAGCCGAAAGGTTTCGGATATGTCGAGTTTGGCTCTGTCGATGGCCTGAAGAAGGCTCTCGCACTGTCTGGCACGCAATTCCAGGGCAGAAATGTCAGGGTCAGCGTTGCCGAGCCTCGTATGTACACGCCTTTCACTCGATATAGATTCATGCTGACATAATCGCAGCCAAAGAGGGTCGTTCCGAGGCCAGGGAAATCACTGACTGGACCCGAAAGGGACCCCTGCCAGATCTTCCCGGCCAGCGCCGCACATCTGACCGCGGCGGTGGCTTCAGCCGTGGCGGCGGTGGCTACGATGCTGCATCCGACGCAGACAGCGACCGGGGCGAACGCCGCAGACCTCCTCCCTTCGCCGGCGACGGAAAGGAGCGCGACTTCGGCAACTGGGAGCGCAAGGGCCCGCTCTCCCCGGCAGCAGCAGCACCAAATGCCATGGCAAGAGAAGGCAGGCAACCGAGCTTCCAGGGTGGTGCTCGCGAGCACAGGCAATCCCCAGCCTGGGGTGAAGGCCGTGAGGACAGCGGTTCTCGCGGACCCCGTCGCGAGTTCCAGCCATCAGAGCGCCCACCTCCCGTAGAGAGAGCACCCACCGCAGCCGATCAGGACAGCCAGTGGCGAACCAAGATGCGCCCAGATGCTCCTGCGTCCGCGTCCCCCACAGGCACGCCAGATGCCAGCACACCGTCCTCCCCTGCCCCCGCAGCTGCTGCGCCTGCCGGCCGTCCAAGGCTCAACCTCGCTAAGCGAACAGTCTCCGAGGCTCAGCCGCAAGCAGAGGCAGCCTCCTCATCGAACAAGCCAAACCCCTTCGGCGCAGCTCGCCCAATTGACACAGCTGCTCGCGAGAAGGAGATTGAGGAGAAGAAGCAGCTTGAGTTGCGACAAAAGAAGGAGGCTGACGAAAAGGCCCGCGAAGAGAGGAAGGCCAAGGAAGCCGAGAAGGCCGCCGCCGCCAAAGACTCTGCCGCTTCTGACAAGGCGAAGTCCCCATCTGAGGAGAAGCCAAAGGCAAACTTCGAGATCCTCCAGCGAGAGAACGAGGAGGGCACCTCTGCAGGCCAGGATGAGGATGCCGAGGGCGAGATCGTGGAAGACAAGGCCGTGAAGCCACAGGAGGTTGTCCGTGATCCCCCGAAGTCAGCTGGAGCCTGGAGACGCAAGGACGATGCCTCACCCGCCGCCGAAGGCACCACGACCGAGAAATTGGACGACGATGGCTGGAGTACGGTGGCGAAGCCCAAGAAGACCCAGGGCCGCCGCGGTGGACCTCCGACTCGTGCGATCGCATCCTAGGTGTACACGTGTACACGCATTGACACCTGGACTGTTCGCAGTTTTTTCCCTGGTTTTATTCGAGCATGATCGCAACGTCGCGCACATTTCCCGGCGTGATGGAGTTTTCATGAGACATTGCAGTCTGTTCAACCGATGGACAGCTCTTGTCCTCGATGGCGGTCTCGACTATTGTTGCATTACGTGTTTATGCCCTGCTTCCCTCTTGTGTTGGCTGCACAATACCTCGGTACGATCCATGGCCATGCGTCCATGACTCCTTACGATCATGGCTTTCCTTATGCATACTGTATTCCAAAAGTTGTTGGTTTCCCATTGCATCCCCTCTCTTTCATATACGCTGGGATCAAAATCTATATGGTTGGCCATCTTTTCGACAACCGGTATGCGTCTGTAGCCTGGTGGGGAGCAGCTCAGAGATGGAAGTGATTCAGATTACGATTGCGGTGAGCGGCAACAAACGGTTTCCTTCAGAATAGACGTAAGGGTGCTCGGGCATGTATTTAGCAACTAGACAGCTTGCTGAAGAGATTATCCGCTCCACTCAAGCCCTGTTTGGTACGTGTTTGCGTCCCATTGGTGATGCTTGGCACTGCACTCACTGCAACAACAGCGCATTAACAGCATTCTGCTTTGCTAACAGCAATACTGCAGTAGCGAGCATCAGAGTTCGTCAACAACCCTCGCCGTTGATGATCACCGTTGACACCGATCGCTCCCGTCCGTTCGCTTGGATACGCCTGGAACACCCCTGCATCTTCGCCCCTCATACGTCAGTCAGATGGACCCTGCATCTTGTCCAACCTGGAATTCCTGTTTGAACTGAAATGCGCCCTTCACGATTCAGACGTTCTCCTACAGCTTCTTCACAGTAGCAACTCACCAAAATGTTCCGATTACTCACTTGAAGGAATATATTCATCAGTGTAATTACTGTCAATGCCAACCAAGGACTTCCTAGACAATTCATTCTGCTTACTATCCGCCAGTAACTTGGTGACGTTACGTTCGTCATGGCGTCCAAATCATCATCACCTGGTCCCAATCCGACAACGACCACGCCAGCACCAAAGCAAGCTCGATCACGAAAAGCAACAACTCAGGATACTACAGTCGGGCGAGCTGGCTCAGCCGGTGGCATCGTGTTAGAGACGGAGAAGGTAGTAAACAGCAAACCTGCATCAACACCAAAGCCAACTCAAGATCCACCAACCGACACTCCCAACAAAACCCCCCGTCGCAAACCCCGAAAACTCAACAAAGATCCTGCGCCAACTACACCAGCTTCTACAAGCAAAGACAAGGCTCCCATCGATCAGCCCACGCCTACAGAAATCGAAGCCCTCAAATCCCGCGTCCACGGCCTCGAGGCTAAGGTCGAAGAACTGTATAAGTCAGGGAATCTAGATCGGCCGGGTCGTTCACCGCGGCGACGGGGAAAGGGCAGGAAAGCATCGAGTCAAGCGCAAGTGCCCACCCTATCCTCCCCATCCACCAAGTCCAAAGTGAACGACGAAGACGACGACGCCATTGAAGACCTCCCCCGCGCCAACGCCGACTCCAGCGTCGACGAACTCGTGCGTCTAGAAGGAGAACTCGAAACTGCTCGAAAGGATCTCGCCGCCTTCCAACCGCGCGTTAAATGCGCGCAGGACGACGACAACGAAGATGATGTAGAAGACATCCCTCGCTCCGACACAACAAGTACAGGCCGACACGTCACCCTCTCGGGCTCCTACCGCATCCCGCTGCCCGCATCCGTCAGCGTCGACGACGTCAAACACATCCAGTCGGGCGTGAGTGCGGCGCAGAATGTTGCGCGCTCGTTTCTGGAGCAACGACGGGCGGCGGTTGCGTCCCCGGCTAGACCGCCGCCGAGGTCGGTTAGTTCGTCGATGGAGGTTGTGCGGGCGGATCAGGGGGAGAGGAAGAGTTGGGGTGAGTGGATTGGCGGGTATAGTGTGGCGATTTCGAGGGCGGTGAAGAATATCGAACATGAGGCGGCGGTGGAGGGTCAGAGTCAGAGGGCGAGTGGAAGTGGAGGGGGAGGGAAGAAGAAAGCGGCAGGAAACAGACCTGGCGTCAAAACGAGGATTAGCGGGGAGCAGGTGGAGGGGTTGATGAGGTGAGATCGAGTGATACGAGACTGATCTAGGGATACATATGTGTGAACTGTTGAAGGGGGATGCTTCTTTGGAATGTTGCTGAATAACTACTACTATCAACTCCCCGCTGCTTCTCCCGCGTTCTCACCTGTCGCCACATGTTCTTGTACCGCTTCTTCGACAACTTCTGCTGCGTGTACCTCAGCACCACCACGAACCCCTTCAGTAGGCATCCCAGGCGGCGCCGCTTCTTCCGCCACAACGACTGGCTCAGGCTCTTTCACAGACACATTTCGCACACTGCCAGACCCAACCGTCGCTCTTCCACTTCTGCTTCCACCACACATACTCCCCTCATCTCCAACACCTCTCTCATACTCCCGCCCACTCCTCGCCCCATACATCACCCTACCCAGCAATCCACCCTGCCTCTTCCTCCCCTTCTCTTTATTCCAACTACCAATCGTGACAGGCCTTCCCGTGCCGCCCGCGAGCCAGTACAGCGACGCCGGTACACGCGCGCGCGAACCCGCGCCGCCTCTCAAACCCAGCACCGGCTGATCAGCAGTCTGCGAGGCCGCACCAGCATGCATATAAGGCGACCCACCCCCTCTCAACCGCGGCACTTCGCTCCCACCCCTCAATTCCAGCCTCATACCGTTAACCACGGGCGCCTCACTGCCCCCATCATCGTCCCTCCTCTCCCACCTCTCGCGCAACCGCACCATCCCACTCGTCCGCACCTCCCGCCGCACCTCCCCGCTCTCCGCCCTCCACACCCGCGCCGACGTCGTCGTCGTGCCGTAAAACACCGTCTGCGAGAAATCTTGATACCCCCCGCTCGTCGCCTCCGCGCGCTGCCCTTCGTCGATGCTGTGCCGCAGTGGGCTGGGCGCGCCGGCGCGGATGGCCGCGAGGTGTGCGTCGACTTCGTGGCGGTGCACGTAGGGGTATGCCTGGGCGCCGGGGAGGAGGGAGAGGTGGTGCAGGCGAGGGGATCTGGGGCGCGAGGAGGATGCGGAGGGGTGGAGGCGGGAGTATGATGGGGTGAGGTTGTGTGGGAGGGAGGATGTGCGTGGTGGGTTTGCGTAGCGGGTTAAGGCGGTGGAGGGGGGGACGAGGCGGGGGCCGGCTTCGGATGCTGGGGAGTTAGCTATGAGTTGTACGAGGGTGTTTGGGGTTGCGGAGGCACTTCTCATCTGGCTGTGAGGAGTGGCGAGATGGGAGAAGGGGCTTCCGGTTTGGCAGTGGATGCATGGTTCGTCTGCGGCTGGGGTTCCAGATGCGCTGGACGGTGGACATAAGCCGCAGAAGTCGCATTGCTTTTGTTCGATGCTGGGGAAAGAGTGGTATGTGTTTGGGTTATACGAACAGTATCTGGGTTCGGAAAGCTGTGGGATGTCGACTTGAGGAGCTTGGGTTTGTTGGCTGACTGGTAGACGCGGGTTATCGCGTGTAGTGCCGTATGTGAAGCCCCAACCAGGAACAGGCGCTGTAGTTGGACGTATGCGATGCTTCTTTGCTTTGCCTTTACGCCATGTGACAGTTGGCAATATCGAAGAGAGGCCTGACGAGAGGCGCTTGAAGAAGTTATTTGGGCGCTGCGGCACTGGCTGCTCTGGCTGTGAATCAGATTCTCTATCAGTGAGCTTACTTGTGGGAGCCATGGTGGAAATCAGCGTCTTGCACAATGTGTATGGCAACACCAGTGGGCAGATAGATGAAGAGAGATGGCGCGAAACGATGAACTTGCTGTAAGTGCCTAGATTCTCGTGACATGTGAGCTTTATGGACATTGTCCATCATGTGAATTATGACGGGGAGCATGACGTGGTGGACAGGTAGATGAATTTGCGAACGCTATACTGAACGATGTCGCAAACACCAATACCTAGTATGAGATACAGCGGCATGGCATGGCAGCATTGCAAGTTCGTGGACCGATGAATGGGAGTGATCAGCAAGGATAGTTGCGTGAGGCTCGAACGAGACTGCATAAGGAGTGATTGGCGCTCTCGATCGTTCGTGAAGGCGTAGCGCAAAGCGCTGTCAGATGTTGGTGGGCTCGTCAGGGTGCTCAGGAGTATGGCCAGTTCCCATACAGCTCATCCATCGGCGGCCTGTCAAAGTCAACTCGTGTGGTACGGATTGTGCCATCATGACGGGGCGCATAACGACGAAACACTGGGTTTGTCGAGCTTGTTGCAGAATACTGCGTGCCTGGCGCACACTCCAGGCAAGCACTTTGGCGAGTCGCGAGGTCGGGGAACTCGCCGCAGATCCGACAAAGCATGTGAGCTCTACCGTATATTACGACAGGTTTTCCAGGAACATACAGGCCGTGAGTCACTCCGCATTTCAGACACAGCCTGTTGGCAGCCTCAGTTCCACCGCGAGTACGTTTGCCTTTCTTCATGTCATCGGCGAAGTCCCGGAAGCGACAGAAAGAGACGCAGCCGCTGCATGCGAACAAGCCCTTATCCTTTGCCCAGCCGTCTACTTCAGCCTTGAGGTACTCGCTATGTGATGGTGGCTTCAAGATCGAGCGGAAGTGATGATTCGTGGAGGCAAGTCGGACACGTTCTTGGAGTTCTAACTTTTCGATCACGCCTAGGTGAAGCTCCACAGGCAGACGTAGTATATGAGGAGTGGTCATGACGAGGATGGGCATGGACCAATGGCGCTTGAGTATCGGCAGCGTCAAAGCTGGAGTTGGTTTGTTAGTCATGGCCTTGGGCGAAATTCCTTGGTGCAATTGTAGGAAAGTGTACCTTATGGTCAGAAATTGGTATGCACATCCATGGTTGGTAGACGTTCCGTAAGTGGGCTATCGCCGGATGGACGAACATACACAAGATGGAGAAGCTTGCGAATTGCGTGGTAGAGAGTCCAAGAGGCACGAGCAGTTTTTTATTCTGCAGCGAATAATCGTGCAATGAAGTACAGAAGGACGAAGAAGCGGAGTAGGCTGCGAACTTTATGCATGTCATGCCCGCGCCGAGAAAGGCGCATGATAACGTGACACACGCATACCTTTCAGCCTATCAGGCAGGCCTTCACGCACGGCGATTAGCGGGGAATGCCTCCCGTCCTCCGGTCATTTACCAGGAGCGGCAGCAGCCGGAGCTTGGGTCGTCTGGAATTGATCAGACCATGGCATATCGGGTCGGATAATAGATTGACGGATCACACGCACTGCTGCGAGCTTCTTTTGAAAGGCTCGTGCAGTGCTTGACATTCCGAGAGATGCGACCGAGCCGAGGTTTTGTCCTTGAAAGAAAGCATATTTCTTGAAAAAGTAGACATGGAGCGATTGAATTTGAGCTTGAAACAGCAATGCTCACGGTACTTTCTCTTTCTTCAGGTCGTTGATGATCATGTAACGCGACAGGGTAATCCAGCCCCAGCGGAACCAGCGCATCTGACTCTCGTGCGCCGTCGTCATCGCAATCTGCGCCCTTCTGTAACCGACCGGTGAGCTGGCGAACAGCATCGGTGTCGGAAACTCGCCAAGCTCTTTCTTCCGCATGATTGCAGTGATGATCGTCCCGGGTGCATCCAATATGCTGAGGTACTTGCGAAAGATGGAGGTTGTTGTGAGGGTGTACAGCTTTATCGGACACTCCCAACCGGTGTGTCGATGCATGAGCGCCTTGAGGAAGGTGTGTGCACCATGGTGTAGTGATATGTGGTTTGGGTGGGAAGAGACACCGCGCACGTCAAAAGTGATAATGGTGTCTATGGTAGCTTGCGGCGCTTCTTTGGATGACACAGAAGCCATATTCGGGGCAAAAGCAGCGGTCAGGAGATTGGAAATAAGACGAGGATGCCATGTTACCGTCATGGAATCCGGGAAGTTTCTGCGCTGTGTTAGTTGCATGCACGCCGTACCGAATCTGGCAGCGTACTTGTCCTCGATGATCAATATGTCATCTTTATGTCCGATGCCTAGTTTGAGGCCACTTTTGACCAACTCTTTCTTGCGAATCTCACCCAGCCCGTCGGCGTCTCCTGTAGCACGGCGTTCTTAGTGTTTGATGCATGAATGTGGCTGCAGACTGCATACCGCTGCTCAGACACAGAATTTTGACATGGTTGCCATTCTCCGGACGCGTCAAACCAAGCAAGGTAGGTGCAAAGAACATGGCCTCATCGTCTGGGTGGGCAATGAGCAGCAAAATGCGCTTGTTGCGGAGTGTGGGGAAAGACGCGCTCAGCGTGCTTGTGTACATCCAGAAACCAAAGAAGATGAGGGGCACAAAGGCCCAGCCGAGCCAGTTCATGTTGGAGGTCTTCTGAGGTACTTTGATTACGTATGCAGTGCTTGCATTGGTGTTGTACTGGGTACGCTGAGGAGAGTGTCGACAGAGCCATGAAACGGGGACGGAGCTTTGGCCCCAACGCGTCATCCGGGGTCCACAGCCTCACGCGACTTTTCTCTTCATCAACGCATTCGACATACGACCACGTGCACAGCCCCAAAACCATGGCTGCTGGGAATCGCAAAGAGAGGCGAGCGCAGGAATCCAAATCTAAAGGAAAAGCCACTGGTAGCACCTTCCAGGCGACGGACGACCTCGACGACACAGCTGTCGATTACCTCCTGAAGCACCCCGACCGATCCGGACCCAAGGGCAAGACACTATTTGAGTTAGCAGAGGAGAGGCAGAAAGAGCTGGACAAGGCTGCAGGACGAGTGCGCGTCGAGCATGTGTCTTCCAGCGCTTCCGCGGACGAGGAGGATGTCGCCATAGGCCCGCTTGGCGATGCTCTGTTGTATTCGACGTCCATGGGCGCGCTGCACCTCACATTGGACGTCATCGTGTACAGTCAATACCGCGAAGACATCGTCTGGGGCGAGATTTTCAAACGGGCAGGCACAGCATTGCCCGTCTTCATCTTGCTGGTGTATCTGACCCATGTTAACCTCGCCTACCGCCTGCCTTTGCTGCGCGATCTCGCCTTCTGCATCGGCTCGATAGCGGCTGGTTGCTTCCTGGTGTACTCCGGCAATACACACGGGTACTTCAATGTAATGAAGGCAGCGCCGCCAGTCGGTACGTTGTGGATCTGGAGTGTCGTCGAGATGAGCCTTCCATATGCTGCACTGAACGCTGCGATTGTTCTGGGGTACGTCTGGTACAACGGGTTCGATTACTTCTAGAGCGCTCAATTCAAAACATGGTCCGAAACTATCATGGTCTCAATCCCTCCGACTCCATAGGACAGACTGCTTCCTTGACGTGCAATCGTTGTTTGACCTAGTGCACAAAACTCATGTTACTTCATACGGTAGCAGTTTATTCAATGCAACGTTATGACTTTACACAGTGAAGAACATGTCTGCTTGTCACAATGTTGTGACAAGACAGTGAAGAACATGTCTGCTTGTCGCAATGTCGTGACAAGATAGTGAAGAATATGTCTGCTTACCGCAATGTTGTAACAAGACTGTAAAGAACATGTTTACTTGTCGCAATATTGTGACTCTAGACTGTGAAGAACATGTCTGCTTGCTTTTGAACTACACCATTCTCTTCTCTTCTCTTCTTCGCTATTATTCTCTCTTCTTTGAACCAAGGTGATACTTCTCTATCAACACAGATATCAGCATCTTTCAATATACCTCTTCTTAAACAGCTTTACCTTTGTATAATTAATACTTAACTCGTTCTCTGCACGCCTACTATGTGCATAACATAGCTACAATCAATCGAATCTATCTATTCAAGTCGCAGCCACAGCATCGAGAGCGAACAGGTCTGTGGCTTACTTCGACCCGGAAAGGCAGTGGAATCGTGCCCAGATTACCGAATTCAACGAAGACCTGGACCAAGAAGTAGCCTTCAGAAACCACAGAGAGGAACCCGGAATTAAGATTCGACGTCGTCGATTACAGCGCCGAGACAAATAAGGAGATGGAAGACAGGTACTTATTATGCAGAGCAGGTAACAAGGCAGGAGTCTGACAAAGAACAGCGTGAAGAGAAGGAACCAGAAAGACTGAGCAAAGAAGGCAGAGGAATTAAGCAGCATATTTAGTGAAGTCTTCTTAAGTATGTACTCTTGGATGCCTTGCAAGCGATGTGCATTGCATTCTCTTCCTCACGCTTCCACTTTACTACTGAACCGCATCCTTCCTCAACACATCCTCCAAACTCAAAAGCTTACGTCCCCCACCTTCTTACTCTCCTCACTCTCCTCACAAATAGACTTGTCAACAATTAAGCCTTAATAAGCTAATTAATTAAGCTAATAGCCTACTGTTAGCTTTAATAATTAAGCTATTTATATAGTAATTACTAAGCTAATTAAGTCTCTAGAGAAAGGCTTAATTAATAGATTATAAGCGCTTATTAGAGTATATATATAATATAAAGAAGAGTATAAAGAGATATAAAAGAGTAAAGAGAGAGTAAAGAAAGATATAAAGAGATCTAGTTACGTAACTAATTATATAAATCTTATTAATAAGAGCAGTATAGAGATAAAGCTCTTTATAAGAAAGTCTTATATCTATACTACTCTATATTTACTTTATATCTTATTTTATTAAGCTAACTAATTAAGCCTTAATTAAGCTTCTAATTTTAACTAAATTATTAAGCTAATTAAGCTATATATACCTCTAAAAATAAGCTAATTAAGTCTTAAGCTAGAGGCATAATTAGCTTAATTGTTAACATATTTGCTTATAAAACCTCGCCTCCTCCGTTGTCTCACACCCCTCCACTACACCAGAATTCACTGTCTCATCTAACTTCTACTACCTATCCTTCCTACCCGCCTCCAAAAATCAGCATTATCTCAATCTAATCGTCTAGATTGCCTTCCCTATTAATGTGCTTCGGTAGTAGCAGCAGGAAGTGAAGGACCCATACTCTGCCGCTGCTGGGCCAGCCGAAGATGTAGTTCTTCTGCTGTTCAGTGGCGCGCCAGTTAAAAAACCTGTCGCTGAAGAGTAACTACTGTCCGTGAGCGAAGGCGTTGGAGAGGATGGCGCTGCCGCCACGAAAGATGCGCAGTGCGATGTCGTCCTCGTCACTTTCTGCCCAGTTTGGCTGCAAAATGGAGAGTGAGTGGTGCCCGCATAATTCATTGCGCCATTCTGGGCCGAGAATGTATGTGACAAGAGCGGGTATTCTGGTCTGGAGCGGCTCGATTGCTTCCTTGGGGCGCAGCTTGGGGTAGGCGTTGAGTTTGTAGATGTTCTAGCCGGAGTGAGAATCTATTCGAAGCCGTGTTGGGTATGGGAGAGTTTGTTAGGGTATAGGGGTGGGTTAGGGCTGTTGTAGCCAAGGGCTTTGTGGAAGATGGGTGGTGTTCTGCGGCGTGGTGGACGAGGAACCTTGAAAGTACACACCGGGCATGAAGGCGGCAGCCTGATTCATGCTTTGACAGCGTTGAAACACTAGGAACATTGCTGGTTGTACTGACATATGATTACCATATAGAATAAGGATTAATGAAATCAAATCTCCTCTTTTGACCTATCCTGTTGCTCTCTTAGCGCTTGCTGTCCCTCTTCGATCGCGACCTCCGTAATTGCTCCAATCTTCTTATTGTTAAGAACAATGTCCGTTAAAACCTCAGTGCAGCACTCTCCATCAGGTAGCGTAGGAACTTACCTTCATACAGACACCAGGAAATTTACTAATCTACAAAATTCGTGCCCGCTATTCAATAGTAGAAAGTAGCTATGATATTATACCTACTTATGTAAGCTTAATCGTACCTAGCAGCTTCTATCTCACAATAAAGTGCTAAAAGAGCTTAAAGATAGCTAGTTCGAGTTAAACGCCGTTCGATAATTCTTACGTTTCACGAACAGCGCGTAAGGATTCTTGTAGCACCTAGTGCCGTTGGAAACTGCTCTGATACGTTTGCGACTTGCCTAATAGCGCATAAAGAGGGGAATAGCAATGTATTTGCTCATCTCCATGTCTTTTTCTATTAGCCTGCCGTCGCACTAGTACACGCCTTCTTAAGCGCAGTATCTACTATAACTTTAATATCAACCTAATGCGCTTCTAGCTATCTTTCGGCATAGCTTGCGTTAGCTGCTGTACCTTAA
>Ga0265780_10004173_pt1 | contig 18732 bp, 16 predicted proteins | sample P1T30metagenome_FD_192432 | JGI IMG/M metagenome (GOLD analysis project Ga0265780, IMG submission 192432) | Plant litter microbial communities from East Loma Ridge, Irvine, California - P1 T30 | ecosystem: Environmental > Terrestrial > Plant litter > Unclassified | place: USA: California...
GTGCACGCTGCCCAAGAGCAACATAATCGATATCACCCTCAGCCTCCAACTCCGCCAACTCCTCCTCGCTCAACTCCGCAATATCATGAACCTCGTCGCCGCGGCGCCAGAGCTGCGTCTTCTGGATTTACGCACGGTTCGTGTAATCGGGTATCATCTCGCGCCACCAAGAGTAACCCCAGCCGATGTGCGTGCCATCGCTCCTCTCGAGGTGTCCGATGTGGTTGCGGAAGGGGTGTCGGTCCCGCGCGACGGTGTCTTCGGGGGCGATGAAGCCGTCCTCGATGTTCAGGCGCTGGTTCTTGAGGCAGAAGATGGCGTCTTTGAAGTTCATGAAGACGCCTGCGACTCGGACGTCGTCATCTGCGGAGGTGTCGTCTTGGATGTGGATGATGACCACGTAGGTGCAGAAGGCTTGGATGCCTGGCTGGGGGGACTCGCTGGGGTAGGGTTGTCGGTCGTTGGTGGTCGGGACATTATCGTGTTGGGGAGGCGGGTTGATGGCGCTGGAGATTTGATGGTGCTGGATGTTGGTTTGTTTGGGAGGTGGATGAGTTTCTTTTATATGCCGGTGTGCCACATCCAACGTAATCTTTGTGCAGGTTTGTTTGCTTCCTGAGGCCCGTCCTTTGACCGTACCTCACTCCCGAGCAATGAGATCCCATTGACGAAAGCTACACATACGTTGATTCTTGGGCGACGACAAAAGGGCTTTACTCAGACATCTGGAAGCATGCTATTGCTACTACAAGGACCTCAATTCTGTCTACTTGCTACGTCAAATTGCGATCACTCATAAGAAGCATGCCATTACATGGCGGATCAGACTTTGAAATCTTGTGCTATGCAACCTCTCAATGGGGTCACAGTTCCCAAGAATCATTGGAACAGTACATACATGCGACGAAAGAGGATGTATGAACAGCCCGCGCACAACTCAATCGAAATCTCCTCCCGATTCCACGTTCGAAATCCAATTGTTGGCGGTAGCGATGAGGTTCTCGCGCTGGGAATGGTGTTCTGGTGAAGTTATACAAAAAAGGGGACAATTTTTGACACAGCAAAGTCCTATAAGCTCGTCGCATTGCTTGCGTGCAATTGATCTTTCATCACACATAGCGGTCCAGTCCTTTGATGGCAGTTTCTCCTCTTTCTTGAGGATGCATTGCTATGCCGTCAAACAGCTTGCTGAACATACACTGTTTCGTCAGCAGTCTTTGAAGCCTCAAACGACTGTTAAGAGTACTCCTATGTTCTTGGAAATGTTGCCGGGCAGCTGTCTTAGTAGTCCGGAACAAATTGGGTTTTGAGGTGCCGCTGAGACCAAAAAGTTGTCGCAAGCATGTCTCTGCGATGCTATTATTTTTTTTATCCTGCTACCCTCGGAGTTTCGACCGTTTGAGAAACGTAGCACTAAGGAGATGCCTGAGGTCCAGGCTTATTGGCGATTCAAATGCTCCATGTTCGCAGTCCTCGTCGAGGTCTTCATCAATTGATCTAAATTCGTGAACTAGCCATCTGCGTGTCCTAGAAGAGGAGGCACTCACTAAGCGTCACCATCGTCTCACGCCCATCCGCTATCCGATATCCTTCAATCAATCACTACTCAGCGCAAAGCACCTCTCACTACTATCCGCGTTATTCCCCCACCAATGCGGCATAAGCACGATCTTCCCGGCCCCAAAGAACAAGAAAATAAGCAGCATGCTGAAATTAAACCCCGCATCGAAAGCAGCAGCCAGGATGTAGTTCCAACGAGCCCAGAGAGTGTAGCGGTAGCGATAAGTCCAGAACATGACCACAAAGCCACCAATGAGACTGCTCAGGTAGCCGGAGCTGATGTTTCCGTAGAAGTGCGACATTGTGCTGAAGAAGATGGTGGTGTTCCAGAGCTGGAATTTGGCGCGCGGGAAGAGACGGTGCAGGATGTAGATAAGGATCGGGGCGGTGGCGCCGAGCAGGAAGCCGAGGGGGAGGAAGCGGTAGATGTGTTGGCTGAAGAGGCGTTGGGGGCCCTGAATGTTGGGTTAGTAAGGGTGATGTCTATGGGTCAAGAGTCACTACTTACGATCATCACATATTGAACGGCCATGGTGAGGTTGGAGACGAGCTCCTGGCCAGTCCATTGGTGAGAAGGATCCACTTCCTTGCCGGTGAGATAGTCTGCTTTCGTGTCGAGTACCCATCTGATCACGGCGTAGTTGACAGGGATTCCAAGGAAGGATCCAAAGACTTGCGAGAAGAACACGTCTCTGGGCGGAATGTGCATGTAGTGACCAATCTTCATATCCTGGAGGTTGTACTGGGCTCTATACCAAGCATTACCGGCCTGCAGATTTAGTTAGCCATTTGCACCACTTTGGCCTCGGAGCAGGCTGCGAACTTACGATTGCGCCGTACACAGAGGCTCCGACCGGATTTTTGTGGCCGGTGACAGAGTTGGCCATCAGACCGTAGAGAAGCTCATTGACGGTTCCGATCGGCAATTGGAAATTGGACAAAGCGTAAAGCCATCCAAGAGGGATGACCAAGACCACTCCAGTGCCGACGGCAACAAAGTAAGTCCAGATCGGAATGTAGAGTTTTCCCAGAGCAATAATGGTGATGAGAGAGACGAAGGAAGCGCCGAAGAGTAATCCGAACCACCAGGCGGGAACTTCCTTGTAGGATCGCTGAAGGATGCTCAGTTGATCGCTATACTGTTCGCTGATCTTGGCCTCTTTGTTTGCCATGCGCTCTCGGATCTTGATGTAGCTGTCGTAAATTTGTTTCCGACCAAAGCAGATCATCCAGACGATTCCGGAAGTGTAGGCTGCGTAGTCGAAGAACATTGTGTAAAGTACTTGCGTCCCAACAAAAGGCGGGCCTAGCTCTGCGTAGGCAGTTTCGTTGAGTGTGACCTGCGGAGTGAGCAGTTGTGTGATCGGATAAGATGTACCGTTTTCTGGATCAGTCAGTTCCATGCCTCATGCAAATCAGAGCTCAACAACATACCAAGAAACAGTCTGTTTGACATCAAGTGATGGTGCCACTCGCCCAGATGTCCAAATTTGGCCGCGGGTAGTAGGATCCAGCAGCTGCAAGCGAAGCCAAGGAACATCACAACCTGGGTCCACCAAGGAGTAAGGAACAGACTTGCTTGAGAGGAGATGTTGGACCAGTCAAGAGAAAGATTCAGGAACCCCATCCCACCGAAGCCCGAGCCTACGAAGTTTGCGACGTGGTTGTGAGGAGCTACCCAGCAGAGGAAAGCGAGTGAGCCCAGCATGGGAAAAACGTATTCAGGCAGGAATTGCCATAAAGTCATTCCGAGTAGAGCGAGCCAGAATACTCTTGTCTGTTTACGGGACTCTGGCGTCGGATTTTGTCTTTGTTTCTTTTGAGTCTCAAATAGTGCCGTTTGACAGAGCCTAGATCGCAGAGAAGCATTAGTACGTATGCAACGTAGCCGGGTCGAGCAACTGAGTAACCTACGCTGTGAACCACGGGAACTGTGGGTCGTAAATGAGGAATTGACGAGCAATGGCTGCGAAACTGTAACCAGTCCAAACGATGGCCCACATGAAAACGATAGCAACCAGCGGGTGCATCTTGGAGCCGAAGTACAGCTCTACGAGTGAGATGGGAGTGTATCCGAGATTGTAGGTAGCTCCAGACGCGGCAGTGATAGTGATCAACACATGTTCCTTGACGCTGAACGGTCCCGGGTTCAATGAGAAGCCCCATCTCGTGAAGGGAAGTCGGATTGTCCATGCCGGCAGGGCCTTTGCCATCCATGCGCCGACATAGCTCGAGGCGATTTGTACGAAGAATATCGAGTAGGGAGCGTAAGTCGTTCGGTAATGGCTCATCATGCTCAGAAATGCTCCCGGCACCACGAACACAATAGACAAGACGAAGTATCGGAATGTCAACGTTGGCAAAGTTGGGTCGTCGGAATAGCTGACGATTCGTCGAACATACGGAGGTATGTCTTTGACACGGGGGTCGTTGTCGTCGAAGCCATGCTCATTCTCACCATCTCTTTCGGTAGTGTAGAGGAACGGCGGTTTCTCGAAGTCTTGTGTGGTATGGTCTGGGATTTTCTCATTCTCTGTCACCAGCCTCGTCGGTGTTCCATGAGGCTGAGACGAGGTTCCGGCATCCGAATGTTCCGATGGAGTGGAAGCCATTTCTTTTCCTGAGCGCGCAGAAGTGGAACAAAACAGCACGTTTGTCGGATGAAGAAGTCAAAGTGGCTAAGTACAAACTGGATTTCGCGTTCGCATCGTGGGAGCCATATGACCAGCACGAAATATTGCCTTTCGATGGTGTTATCTCCGTGATGCCACGAATCGCGTTCCTTTGCAAAGGACGCCAGGATCGACGCGAGTCCATCTTCGTGCATCTCACACCAATCCAGGTGTTGTGCAATGTAATGGAGGGTGGGGTCCGCGGTAGAGTTTGACCTGCGCCAACCAGAAAAGTCAAGCTTCACGGCCCTTTTCACTTTAACGAGCTTAAAGTATTGCTTAGTGAGGAGCTTGGGTAGCCGTGTTACCGTAGCTTGATGTCGTGATTGTGTTGCTAAGATGATCTGGCCGAAGTCACCCTAACCGATCCTCAACGTGCACGAGATGTTACATCAGCAAGTCTTACAATATGCTCTCTCAAGGAATCAACCGAGCAGGTCAATTTGTGGGACTTCGGCAGCAGCCGATCTCAACTGACATGTCCCAAGGTCGCACATGGACTTTTACCGTTCTTGTGCGGAGTTTTTACATCGGGCTAAGGCCGTGGAAAGACCGCGAGGGTATTTGAGAGACCTTTGCGGCGTGTCGGTTGACGACGTTTACCACTGGAAGTCGAATTCAAGTAAAAAGCACCAGATTCCATGATGGAAGTGTGATGGAGAGAAATGTGTCCGTAATTCGCAAGAGTGAAGAGTCGCTTGATAGTTGCTTTTGAGTGTCTGCCTAGAGCCAAGCCAGGCCTGACTGATGCCTGGACGCGCAGGGTTAGGGTTTCTACCCCACGTTCCGTCATTACTGGACCTTCAATTATCAATCGCCTTTAGGTACCAGCTCAAGAACACTTGACCCATCATCACCACAACACAACACAAACAACAGCAATACCGCACTCCTGCCTCACTGAAGGCGTCAACAATACAAACCGCAAACCTCTCTGCCCCATCCATCCTCACTGCATACACCCGCCCACGCATCGCGAGCATGTCCTCATCAGCAGGCGTGCCGCCCAATCCCACCTCCCACCATGTTGCCTCTTTACTGCCAAAACTCAACGACCCGGATCCCGATATCCGCTACATGACTTTGAGGGATCTCCATAGCATGCTCGAGACCGGTGCTCCCACCTTCCTTGCCCACGACTACACCACCTGCGCGAGGGTCGTCGACGGCCTCATCCACACACTCAACGATGGCAACGGCGATGTCCAGAACATGGCGATCAACTGCCTGGGCCCTTTCGTCAACAGGGCTCCCGAAAGCATCCTATGCCCGACTATCGAGAAAGTCAGCAACATCAAGACCGATAACACAATCGATACGACCGTGCCTGCGTTGGCGGTGAGGGCAATTGTCGTTGCCCTCCCTCATCCAGTACCTGGTGGCCCGAGGGGTGGCAAGGTTCAAGAAGCATACAGCGCCATTTCAAGAGCCCTGATCCCTCGCCTGGTTGGCAAAGTTCTCGTGCCGCTTGCGGGTGGCAAGAATAACCCTCCACCACCCAAAGGCATGCTCCAAGATGATCTGGAAAAGGCAAACGACAGCAACAGCTTGGACTTACTGGCCGAGGTCGCAAAGTGCTTCGGTCCCATGCTGCAAGAGATCGAGGTGCAGGCGCTCGAGCAGATCGCCATGGAGATATTGCAGGACAGCAGGTGTGGTAGTGTCATGAAAAAGAAGGCTGTTGCGGCGCTGGCTGCACTGGGACCATACTTCAGCGACGCACTGCTTGCCAGCCATGTCAGCTACACAATCGAGCAGCTGCGTCAACCACACCTCACCAACCAGCAACGGAAGATCTTTATCACAATCTACGGAAGTATGGCCAAGTCCGTGCCACAAAAGTTCGGACCATACCTCAAGACTCTCGCGCCCTTCGTGCTGTCTCCGTTGAGCCAAATGGAGCTTGACCAACAAAGGGAACAAGAGGCAGAATCGGATGGTGAGCGTGATACGGAGATTGAAGAGGTTCGAGAGGCTGCGCTGGTTGCAATTGAGAACTTCTTGCAGGCCTGTGCGACGGACCTAAAGGCTCACCTGGGAGATGTGATCTCTGCATCCATGCGCTTCCTCAAGTACGACCCAGCCTTGGCCGACGATGAAGATGAAGAGATGGAGGAGGAACAAGACGATGACGAGTTCGAGGTAGACGAGGACTTTGAAGAGGAGACTGGCTTCGAGGACGAGGATGATGTGAGCTGGAAGGTCAGAAGATGCAGCGCGAAAGTGCTACATGCTCTGATCGCCACTTTGAACCCGCCGTTCATTCAGGATGTTGCACCCGCATTGATCGCTCGATTCAAGGAGCGTGAGGAGAGCGTCCGAAACGAAGTCATTGCCACACTCTCTTTCCTCATCTCGAAGAATGGGCCTACCAACATGCCTAAAAGCTCGATTGCCGAGGCCAACGGTATCCCGCAAAGCAGGAAGAGGAGACGAGGAGGCAGCGACGCTGTGCTTTCCGATCTTCATGCACAGAGAGTCTTGATGAACGGGTATGCATCGCCGTCCACCCCACCACCCATGGACAAGGCAAGCGAGATACTGGCCAACATCAACCCTCTTGTGGTGAAGGAGGCCGCGAAGCTGTTGAAGAGCTCCACGGCCTCGACTAAGCTTGCCGTCATGTCGCTTCTCAAGGTCATGGTCTCTGTACAGCGTGGCGGGCTTTCCGATCACTCGGACCTTGTCATTGAGCCGGTCGTCGAGTCTATGAAGGCTGACGCTGGGAGCGCCTCTGGGAATGCGCTGCGCATCGAAGCTCTTGGACTCCTCCGCGTCATCGGAGAGAACCATTCGAGCAAGATCCTACAGGCTCACCTAAACAAGATCATTCCGGCATTGGTCGTATCGGCCAAGGACCGCTACGCCAAGGTGGCAAGCGAGGCTTTCTCTACAATTGAGGTCTTTGTCAAGGCTTTGACGCCGCCTCGCTCGGCCGCCAACAAGGCACAGAACCGCGACTTCCTGGGTAAGCTCTACGAAATCATCACTGAACGCATCAATGCCCAGGACACAGACACGGAAGTTCGACAAAAGGCCGTACATGCGCTTGGTCTACTCGTAGGTCGCGCCTCTGGCTCTACTGGTGCCAACTTGCTCAGCGAGCAGGAACGCTTTGCTGGACAGGATCTGATTGCCGAGCGTATGAAGAACGAACTCACCAGACTGGCTAGCGTCCGTGCCGTTGACACTATTGCTGTGCTCGCTCAAAGCACACATGACTTCAAGCCCGGCTTCGTTGGCACCGTTGCTGTCGAACTTGGTGCACAGCTTCGCAAATCTAGCCGCTCGCTCAGAGGTGCGAGTTTGAGTGCTCTTCGGATGCTGGCTGTCAACCAGGCTTCTAGGCAGTCGCTCGACGACGAGACCATCTCTCGCATTGTCGAACTGCTTCTCCCACTCATCAAGGCTGATGACCTGCACATGCTTGGCCCAGCCCTCGCTATTCTTGGCAGCTTTGCTAAGGAGAAGCCCTTCTTGGTCACTTCACCAGCTGTTATTGCTGCAATCTGTGAAGTCACTTCAGCCTCTCTTCATGGGAACGCTCTCGAGGCACTGGTATCCTGTGTTGAAGTCATTGGGCAATCTGGGGCTGGCAAGAACCTCATGGCGTCGTTGTTAAACCAGGGAGTACAAGCCAACACTGACGTCTCGGGTCGTGTCATTGGCACCCTTCTTGTCTCAAGTGGTGGTGATATCGGTGTGCAGCTCGATGACTTCCTCAAGGAACTAAACTCACAGTCCGATGAAGGCAAGAAGTGCTTGGCACTGTCGGTGCTTGGAGAGGCGGGTCTTCGTCAAGGCACTGCATGCTCTCTCAAGCCCGAGAACTTTACTCCCTACTTCGAGGTGGAGTCGGAGAAAGTGAAACTCGCCGCGGCCGTTGCTCTCGGTCGTGCAGGTGCTGGTAATGTAAAAACATACCTGCCTCAGATTCTCAACGCCATGACCAAAGGCAGGCAATACCTTCTGCTGCACTCGGTGAAGGAGTTGTTGCAGCACAGTGCTGCGGAAGAGGACATCAGGCCGTACACCTCCACTCTATGGGAGCACATCATCAGCTCTGGACAAGCCGAAGACAACAAGGTCGTCAGTGCAGAGTGCATTGGAAGGCTCGCAACCATCGATCCCGCAGCATACCTACCTCAGTTGCAGACATACTTGGAGAACCCGAACCCAACTGTCCGGGGTATGGTCATCACCGCGCTTCGCTACATCTTCTCCGACACAGACGACAGCTACAACGTCTATCTGCAGCCGTCAATTATCCAGATGCTCACGACTATGCTGGCTGATGGCGATCTCGAGAACCAGCGTCTGTCGCTTTCGGGGTTCAACTCTGCCTTCCACAACAAGCCAGACTTGGTCACGCCGCACCTGTCCGAGCTGCTGCCGTATGCAATGCAGGCGACTGTGATCCGTCCCGACCTCGTTCGCGAAGTTGCAATGGGTCCGTTCAAGCACAAGGTTGATGACGGTCTCGAAATCCGCAAGTCCGCATTCGAGACTCTCTACGCCCTTCTCGACGAGCCCGCCTCCCGCCAACGTCTCGACATGTCCAGCTTCTACGACCGCATTATCGCTGGCGTAGGCGACGAGCACGAAATCAAGATCCTCTGCTGTCTCGTCCTCAGCAAGCTCATCAACATCGCCCCCTCCGAATCTGCGCGTCGTCTGGAGAGTCTGGCCCAGCAATTCCGAGCTGTTCTCGCTTTCAAGCCAAAGGACAACGCCGTCAAGCAGGAGTTGGAGAAGCTCGCCGAGCACAACAAGGCCATCATCCGCGTTTCCGTCAGCTTTAACAAGGCCTTCGGCGGGGCGGAGGAGAACCGTGCGTGGAAGGATTACTTTGAGTGGGTGAGGAAGGAGAACCCGCAGATGCTCAAGGCTGCGGAGGAGGATCTCAAGAGGGACTAGAGGTCTTTTGGTCCGTTCTGGCACCGAGACACATCCAGGCCAGTGGTGGCCAAGGCTGCCATCAAGGTCATCACGATTCGGTAGAATGATTTCACAAAAAAAGCAACTTTCCTGCTTCATGAATTCCCATAGCATTAGAAAGCATACTTTCAAGTTATTCTCGTCACTCGTCAAACTACGTTTCTACAACCACCACACCAAAGTCTGTGCAGGCCTCAAGATTGTGCAATCATCCCAAGGTACCATTCTCTCATCTCTCATATGGGCGTAGGTTTTCCATGATCCGAGGCATCACAGCTCACCATGAATCAAAACACTACGACCAGCACAAAATCGGCTTGATCGTCGTCCCCTCATGCATCTCATGCAGCGCCTTCTCAAACTCCTCCGCCGGCATCAACTTCATCATATCATCCACCGGGAACTTGCCCTCCCTGCGCCACTGCACCATCTTGGGAACAAAATCAGGCGGGTGCGCCTGGCCCTCCACGGCGCCAATGTACTGCAAGCCACGCACCATGAACTCGAACACGGGAATCTCGAGCTTGAAGTCAAACGGCGCGCTGCCGACCTGCACGATCTTGCCGCGGTTGCGCGCAAACGCCACGGCCGCGTTGATCAGCGCCGGCACGCCCGTCGTGTCCACCGTGATGGTCGGGCCCAGGCCGTCCGAGGCTTCGCGCACGGCGTCGGCGAGGGTCTTGCCTTCGGGGAGGTTGGAGGAGTCGATGACGTGGGTCGCGCCTAGTTTTTTGGCGAGAGCCATGCGCGAGGCGACGCGGTCTACGCCGATGATGGTTTTGGCGTTTTGGATTTTGGCGCCCATGATGGCGCTGAGGCCGACGCCGCCGAGGCCCAGCACGCAGACTGTGTCGGCCGAGGTTGCCTGGGCGGCGTTGATGACGGTGCCGGTGCCGGTTTGCACGCCGCAGCCGAGGGGCGCGAGGAGCTGGAGTTCTTCTTTGGAGGAGACCAGGGAGGTGGCGTTGACGATGGAGCACTCGCGGACGATGGAGAGGGAGGCGAAGGAGGACTGGCCGAAGAAGGCGCCGGGGATGGTCGGGTTGGAGGGGTCGTCTTTGGCGCCGAAGACAGGCGGCTGGGGGCCGAAGTTCAGGTCGTTGAAGCCATTGCAGTGCGAGTGGTGGCCGCTGGTGCAGACTTCGCACGAGTTGCAGAAGGCGAAGGAGAGGAGGACTGGGTCGCCGACTTTGGCGACTGTTACGCCGGAGCCGACTTCGCGCACGTAGCCCGAGCCTTCGTGGCCCAGGACTCGGGGGTAGAAGGCGATCGGGGCGGCACCGTTGGGGAGGCCGCCCACGAGGACGTCGGTGTGGCATACGCCCTTGAGGAGGTGTTAGGTAGGAAGTGGAGTGGTACTTTGGACGGGCTTCTCTGACTTACCGAAGCGACCATCTCGACAAGCAACTCTCCCTCGCCTGGCTTCCTCACACTCACGTCCTCCATCTTCCACCCACCATTCGCCAGCGTGTCATGGCAGACTATTGCTTTTGCGTTGTACGACATGTTGGAGTGAAGTTGTTCTTTTTCCAGAGATACTCGGAATGAGGGGGTGAGCAGTGGTTCAACAGAGATCCTTATAAGCAAGTGTCCAAGACCACCTGTTGTTGTCAGAACAGTGCCGATGGGTCTGCCGCGAGTGGAACTATAGCAAAGCTATTTGATCGAATGAGGGGCCCGCTCGCTCTCTCTCGGTCGGGACGAAAGGGTTCAAGCCTTGTTCGCTTGCAAGCAAACCGACAATTCCACATCACTATTCTGAAGGAACGGTCTGGTCCATCAGGCCGCCTGGAGGAGTGCTTACCAGCACCACGCAGCTCGGCAGTACATGCGAAAACCTTTGCTTTAGGCGACTGAGTTGCTTACTTTGAGCTGAGCTGACTGCGTTTGTGTTGTGTGCAGCTTGGCTCTTTCGTAATGCTGAAGTGGGTCAGATCAACCGGAGGCACAACCGAGCGAGTGGGGAACTCGTCGATGCGGGGACTCCAAGAATCGTCTCGTCTATTTTGACGGTGAGGCGGTTGTCATCTTATCAGGCATCAAGATTGGGATTCACTGTCCTGCGAGCGAGTAGGTAAGCGGCGTGGCAGCTTCAGGCGAGTCGGATCGAAACAACGACACCTTGTGTTTCGGTTTGAAGATCTCACGCGTTACCTACTCGGTGAGTGCCGCTTATTGCCTGATGTTTGGGATTGTCTTGTTTTCTTTCTTTCTTCCCGCAGAAGTAGCAGAACAAGACAAGCTTGTTGAAGGCGTATTGGTGCCTGAGAGGCCCCCGGCCAGCCCTCTAGACTCCTATCACGATAGACAAGACGAGTGGTCGCCATTCCTGACCATTTCTGTTCCCGTAAAGAGGGAAGCATGTTCCTCGGTCATCCTTCAAGACCCTCGTCTACTGATCATGATCGCCATCCTTGGTTTCGCACGCTGTCGTTCCCGAACCGAGAGACGTGCCGAATATCTTTTCACTCCCGATTTTCGTTGCCATGGCACTCGCATTAGATCCTGTTGTGTGATCCGACCGATAACCTCGCACCGACATTAGTCCTAGCGCCGAAAGCTCGCCTCACACGCGGCCAAGGGTTCAGAGATACCAACAGAGCGCGTAAGGGAAGCACTTGGAGGTTCGCCGCGTAGCAGGAAAAAGTGGAGTCGCGGCCAAGGTCCTTCTGAAAGATAACATCACCTTACCGTTGTCTAGTTTGATAGACAATGGCATGCGCGGCTCCCGGCGCTGACGCCTGGCAGAGACTCGCCAAAGTAGAGGCAGAAGAGGCATCATCACCATCATCATGTCGGGACTTGAAAGTGGCGAAAAACAAGACGCAAGACCAGCAACAACCCAGCATGCTGCAACGCCTCCGCGACAAGATCTACAAGTCCAAGAAGACGCCCACACCAACACAGCAAGCGCCACCAACCCAGGCCAGCGCCGCCGCCCGGAATGGCTCGACATCCTCCTCACGACCCTGCAAGACCAATGGTTCCTCGTCGGCATCGGCATCGTCATAACAATCGCCTCCCAAGTCCAAGTGCCACGCGAGCACCAGAAGCTCAAGGAGACGTTGACGACCTACCTCAGCGTCTCGATCGTGTTCTTCATCACAGGCTGCACGCTCGACACCCGCGTGTTGATCCAGAACTACTCCCGTTGGAAAGTGCACTTGTTTGTGCAGGGGCACTGTTTCCTCATGACGAGTGCGATCGCTTTTGGGGTCGTGTCGGCTACGGCTACGAACGAGGACTTTGTGGATCCGGGGCTGTTGGTGGGGTTGATCTTCTTTGGGTGTGTGGCGACGACTATGAGCAGTAATGTGGTTATGACGAGACAGGCGCATGGGAATTCGGCGCTGACGGTCGTTCAGACGACTTTGGGGAACTTTCTTGGAGTAAGTTTTGCAGACTCACTCTGTTGTGTTTCCGTGCAGGCTTGTACTTAGAGTACCGCTGGGACACATGCGAGGATCTTAATGCAGTGATGCGGCCACAGACAGTCATGCTGACACCAAGATAGGTCTTCGTCTCGCCGGCTCTCGTCATCATGTTTACTTCCGTGGACACGTGGTACAACGACGCTCTGCCGCCGAGCAATGGTCAATTTGGAGCCATCTACGGACGAGTGTTGAAGCAGCTAGGTCTATCTATCTACGTGCCCATGGCTGTTGGGCAGCTGACCCGGTACTTCTTCGAGCCGGCTTGCAAGAAAGTCTTCTTCGACTGGAAGGTGCTGAAATTCGGGCCGCTGTGCATGCTGGCCATCATTTGGCAAACGTACGATGCTGCGTTTTCCAGTGGCGCGTTCGACTCGGTCCCTGGCAGAGACATGATCTTTATAGTGTTCATCTGCCTGGGATTGTTCGTGGTCTACTTTTGCGTGGCCTTCTTTACCGCATGGCTGTGGTTGCCGAGGAAAGATATTATAGCGGTGTGCTATACCGTGCCCGCCAAAGGTCCAGCCTTCGGAGTGCCGCTCAGCGTCACCATCTTCGCGGGCATGGACCCGGTGCTCCAGTCAAAGATACAGATCCCCATAGTGATATACCAGGGCCTGCAGATAGCCTGTGGCAGTGCGCTGATAGGCGTATTTCGCAGGTGGATTGCGGCTGAAGAGGCTCGTGAAGCTGAACGCGACCGGCTCAGGGGCGATGTCGAGATGGAAGCAGAAGGCCTTGAGGCTGTACACAATCGCCAGTCTGTAGAATCGAAGTCCAAGTGAAGCTTAGCTCCGCTTTGCATCTTGCCACGTCGTGGAATTGGCGCCTCTTCACCCGCCACCCGCCTTAATCGCCTCATCCCTTTCCACCACACTATCCTTGAACCTCAGCAAGAAAATCGTCTTCCCGGGCCACATCTCGTCCCCCTCCCCAGCCCAATGCGCGCTCACACCTTCAGTCCCAAACCCAGCCGCATCGCACATGCCCTCGATGATCCCCGCCACAAAAGCCGCACAATTCAACTGACTCATCTCCTTCGGAATGCTGATGAAAGTGTTCACAATCGGCTCGTTGTCCACAATCATGTACTCGTTCTTCTTGCTCGTGCTCTGCTCCAGCGCATCCGCCGCCCGGTTGAACAAGCTGCGCCATAGCGTGCCGTGCACAAACTGCAGCAAATCCAACAGTCTTGTAGGCCTCTGGGCTCGCCGCACTTCTTGGCGGTATAGCAGCAGGTCTAGCAGTTTGATTCCGATCGGGTACCCAGCGCGGTTCAGACGGGTTTCGAGCTCGGACACCGAGGGCGAGCGCGATTGGTGGTAGGTGATCAGGCTGTTGAAGAGGTAGGCGAAGCTGGCTAGTGAGATCTCGGAGGTTTTGGTGCGGTTGAGGTTGCGGTCGTAGATTGTTTTGCGGTTTGAGGGGTATTTGAGCGATGGAACGTGAGGTTGTTTGGGCGGGAGGGGTGTGATCGTGAGCTCATTTTGGGGTGGTGCGAGTGGTGGGTCGTTTGGGACGGACATTGTGGTGGTGAGGTGGGAGGGTTACTTGTTGGTTTTGTAGGTAGCTCTTCTACACGTTCTGGCTTTGGTGGTGTTGCTGTACAGTATGCGCTGGTGCTGCTGCCTCGGCGACCGAAGTAAATCCGAAGTGAAGTACTTTACGATGACCATTCGTGACATTTCCCAGTCGACCTCAACACCGCAATTCACACCACTAGCGACGACCAGTATTGGCTCACATGCATACTGTAGCGCTACACTCACTACCCTGGTCAATGGCCGGGCACCTCAGTTCGAAGATCGTGATGAACCGACATCCTCGTCTTGGCATGAGAAGACTAGACAACAATTGACTTCATCTGCACCTGGGCCAAGGATCTCAAACCCCGATATGCACCGTAGCAGTGGAGCTCAATGCCACGTGCTTCCAATTGGTAAATGGCACTGCCGGCTGGAATGTCGTGAAAGAAACTCTTTAGAACGCCTCCTGCGGCCGGCTCTTATCTTGGAGCTGGAGATAGGCCTACGGACCTGCAGACATCTCTGCCGCTCACTTGCCTAACGTGGTATATACCATGCAGCACAGGTCTTGGATGGGGAGCTTTAGCATCAACTCTAAGGCATGCCAAGTATCCCATCGATCGTTCAGCGTGATACAACCTACCGAACAGGTTCAATGTGCCTCGCACCTTGCCCGGTAGCGCAAGACAGTCTTTGTCGACATGTCATGCCAAGATGATGAAGAGTTGTATATGAACGACAAAGAAATCCAGCTGACAGCCAGAATCACAACTATTTCAGCAGCCTAAGGTATCGCCGAAATGGCAATACTTAATTCCTTACTGATCGCTCTGGCTGTTGCTAGCCTCGCCCATGCCAGACCTCTCGCAAGAAGCGATCCAGTACAGCACCTATCCAGCATTGGTCATGGCGACTTGGTCTTCTCTCTGGGTGACATCCCATATCTGGCTTTGACTACAACACCTTCTGCTGAAAGCTCTGGTCTCAGCGGCGGAGGCAACTTGCCTTTCACCGTCGTCAAATTCGACCAATGCTCGATTACAGCCGACGATGTCGACGGCCTGATTAAAAAATACCTCGAAGAAGACGATGTCATGTCGGAGTCATTTCTCCAGTCTTTGTACGTCTCCACAAGTTGCGAGGGTGATGCCAGTATGGACAGAAGTGCTCTGGACTATCTCACATCGATGGGAGCCAAAGCGATTTACGTCAGCTCAGGCCTGACCTGCAAAGGGGCTGCTGTCACCATCGAAGGACCAGACAGTCTCGAGCCCGGCCCCTACATCGCCAGCATCAAGAATGGCATGGCCAGTTTCTCTTCGGTCTACCGCCTCTACGAGGATCGGTACAGAACCTTCATCTTTGGAGCATATGAGGACCCATCATCGAACAACAGCTTCAAGCCATTCCCAGTCAACATTGCAAAGTACCAAGACCCGTTGATCCCTGTACCCTCACGAATATACTCTTGGTCGGATAAACGCCCTTTTGCCGGCTTCCGCATTTCAATCAAGGACCTGTACGACATCAAAGGTCTCCAAACTTCTGGTGGTAGCCGAGCTTGGGCGACTATCACTCCGATTGCGAACGAAACTGCGCCAGCCATCCAGCGACTCGTCGATTTGGGAGCACATCTCGTTGGCAAGCAGAAAACGGCTCAATTTGCTTCTGGAGCGAATCCTTGGGACTGGTACGACGTTCAGTATCCCTTCAACCCTCGCGGTGATGAATGGCTCACGTGCTCTGCATCTTCCGCCGGTGCTGGCTGTTCGATGGCAGCATACGACTGGCTAGACCATGCCATTGGCTCGGATACAGGCTCTTCTGTAAGGAGACCAGCTGCGGTCAGCGGCATGTACGGCAATCGTCCCAGCCAGGGTATGATCTCACTCGAGCACGTTCAGCCCCTTGGTGCGGCTCAGGATACTGCCGGTCTTTTCGCGCGTGATCCTTATGCCTTTGCGTATTTCGCCAAACACTGGTACACGCCGGAACTTCACCAAGATACTAGTATCACTGGCCTGGAGATGCTTACTGTGCCCAAGAGTGACGTGCCATTGCCGCGAACTGTCTACTACACACCCGAGTACCTGCCCGTTCGCAATCCTGCTGCCGATGTACTCGTTCAAGACTTCTACAAGAACCTTACAACTCTGCTTGGCATGGCTCAACATACAGTCAACTTGACCTCCATTCTGCTGGAAAACGAGACTCAAGGACAGGCCAACACGACTAGTGGGAATTACACCGCTCCGCCTCCGCCCGAGCTCGATCTGCCAGTCACAGTGAACATCTCCACATGGAACAACGCCACCTCTCTGCTGAATACATACACCCAGTGGAACGAGGTCGCTCGTCCACTAATCGACGCCTGGAGCTCTCTCTACGACGGCCGCTTCCCGCCCATCGACCCTGCTCGCCGCCCGGGCTGGGTCGCGCGCTTGAGCGACAACACCACACAGGCCCAGTACGATGCTGCGCTGGCCACGAAACGCACTTTCAGCGAATGGTTCAACACCGAGTTCCTCGGACAGGGCTTCGAGTCGGCCGACGAGCCCGAAACCACCACAGCCGAAGAATGCGGCGAATCCGCCCTTTGGATCTACGACATCGGGACCGGTGGTCTGCCGAGCTACCGTGAGCGCGAACTGATCGCAGGGAATGAATTCGCTACTTATCTAAACTACACCCCCCCGGCGACGTTGACTTCTGGTGTCAACTTCTGTTCGACGGCCGGTTGTGCTGATTTCACGGTGCCGATCGGCCAGGTGCCGTATTTCAGCAATGTCACCCGAGTGGAGGAGATGGTGCCTGTGACGCTGAGTTTGGTCATGCGGAGAGGTTGCGATTACTCGCTGTTTGGTTTGATTGAGAAGATGGCGGATGTGGGCATGTTGAAGAGTGTTAAGACGGGGAGAACCGCGTTTTGAGGAACCCATAGAGTACCACCAGAGATGTCCTCGCCTATGACTCTAGAGTACAGTGCAACTTTGTACCGATAGGTCGGTCGGCGAAATGACACACTCTGTAACCTGATAATGAATTGAGTGTGTTTTGCAGGAATGCGCTCCAGTTTCTCGTGAGTCGCCAACGCCGAAACTGCTGATCTCATGCCTCAGCAGGGTTTCAAGTGACAAAAGCCGATGAATACCAACGTCGAACTACCTACTATCTAGCAGTCTGAATCTTGTTGCACGAACGTAGTGGAAACGTGGACTGCTGTAACAGAACTGATCATGCCGGTATGTGCCTGACACACTCCTCCTCCTCGGCACGATTATAGTTGATCCCTTTTCCACACCTGCGCCGTGCAGATCACGTATCCTCGAACCCTGAGAGGTACGCGTAACCCTGAAGATTCACGGCTTTCCGTGGTAATCGTGTGCGACAATCTCGAACTCTCTTCAGTGAGTTACCGAGACAAAGCGCTGCCATGTTCCTGACCGAAGAAAAAAATTGCCAGCTGTTCGAGTTCGTCGTTACAAGCTAGATACATGCGGTTTCTGCACCAGCCGTTTCACCAATCCACGTGAAGCAATTGGACCATCCGCAACGTCATGGGCGTTTGTTTCCGCGAGAGCGAGCCCCAACAAGGGCAAGCCTCGTGTGTGGAGAGAGACGCTGGAGGTGGAGCACAGAGCGAGCGCGCGATCGAGCTGCACTCTAATCGTGGCGCAGTGTCAAAGGTTAGAGCTGCTAGCAGTAAGCACATCCATTATTATTAGTGCATGATGCCCGCTCCCATGCCAATCCTTCGTCTCCTACTCGTCCAAAGAGACGCAACCTGTTCTACCCGGCTTCCATACACACGCAGGATATGCTTGTCGCATCGCACAGAATCGACCCTCTCGAGTACCTGGCTTCTGGAAAGCACTAAACACCCAAACCTCGGCGGCTGACTCGAGGCATACGGATTAATTGCGCTTTGACGCAATAGCTGTGTTATGGTTGGATCGGACCCGGTGGGAGGTGGACAGGCACGAGAAGCATGACAGCGTTATCGAGACTGGATTTCAAGAGTAGACATTGAGGTACACAAGCGATGGTCGGCTCGAGATCGCCGTCGCCTACGGCCGACGCAACAGGAGCACAAGCTCTACGAGGACCTACAGATCAAAATGCGGACGCCAATCCGGCGCATGGTACCAGCAATCTGGATTCTGGACTTTTGCGACAGGACGACTCTGGTGCGATTTCTTCGCGCGGCGATGCGCCAGCTGGGCGACCCAGGTCTTCTGAGGAGGGCCGTACGAGAGTACGTTTGTCCGAGGATAGCGGCTCGAGGATAAGAAACAACAACCTGGGCTCCGACGAGATCAGCCCAGTGACCAGATCGCGGGACACTCAGAGCGCAGGACTCAAGCTAGACACCGGATCGACCGACAATATCGCACATGGCGTGGCGAACACTGGATCGTCAAGCGGCGGCCAATCTCCTCCGGCTGGTGTCACCCCTAACGTATCACCGCAGATGAACCCACGAGGTAGGACCCGTGGCATGTCTCTACGGTCATCGCTTTTCGCGAAGAACATAGGGCAACAACGAGCGCAAGATGTGGACGATGCGATCATCGAGATGGGGGAGGTTATCTCACCAATCGCGGA
>Ga0265780_10004174_pt1 | contig 18732 bp, 16 predicted proteins | sample P1T30metagenome_FD_192432 | JGI IMG/M metagenome (GOLD analysis project Ga0265780, IMG submission 192432) | Plant litter microbial communities from East Loma Ridge, Irvine, California - P1 T30 | ecosystem: Environmental > Terrestrial > Plant litter > Unclassified | place: USA: California...
CGAGGTCTCGGGAGGACACATGAGCGACGAGCGCCGACGACAGCTCGAGGACGGCCGGACCACCCTCGGCATCGAGCTCGGCTCGACCCGGATCAAGGCCTGCCTGATCGACGAGGACCTCGTCCCCATCGCAGCCGGGTCCCACGAGTGGGAGAACGAGTACGTCGACGGCCGCTGGACCTACCCGCTGCTCGCCGTCGAGACCGGCCTCCGCGCCGCCTACGCCGCCCTCGTCGAGGACGTCGAGCGGCAGTACGGCGTCCGGCCGACGACCTTCCGTGCCACGGGCGTGAGCGCGATGATGCACGGCTACCTCGCGTTCGACGCCGACGACGAGCTGCTCGTGCCGTTCCGCACGTGGCGCAACACCTCGACCGGCCCCGCCGCCGAACGGCTCAGCGCCGCGCTCGACTTCAACGTGCCGCTCCGCTGGTCCATCGCGCACCTGTACCAGGCCGTCCTCGACGACGAACCGCACGTGGAGCAGCTCGCCGGCATCACGACGCTCGCCGGGTACGTGCACCGGAAGCTGACCGGGCGCGACGTGCTCGGGGTCGGCGACGCGAGCGGGATGTTCCCGATCGAGTCCGGCCCGGTCGAGAGCGCCCCCGGCGAGCCCGGCCGTCGGGACTACGACGCGGCGATGCTCGCGACCGCGCAGGAGATGCTCGGCGGACGGGTCCCCGACCTCCGCGCCCTGCTGCCCGAGGTGCTCGTGGCTGGCGAGGACGCCGGCGCGCTCACCCCCGCGGGCGCCGCGTGGCTCGACCCCACCGGCACGCTCCAGCCCGGCGTGCCGTTCTGCCCGCCCGAGGGCGACGCCGGCACCGGCATGGTCGCCACGAACGCGGTCGCACCCCGGACCGGCAACGTCAGCGTCGGCACGAGCATCTTCGCGATGGTCGTGCTCGAGCGGCCGCTGCGCACCCCGCACGAGGAGCTCGACGTGGTGACGACGCCCGTCGGCGACGCCGTGGCGATGGTGCACTGCAACAACGGTGCGAGCGAGATCGCCGCGTGGGCCCGCGTGTTCGGCCGTTTCGCCGAGGCGGCGAGCGAGCGGACCGGCGGCGCCGCCGTGGAGATCGACGACGTCTACGCCACCCTCCTGGCCGAGGCGGCGGACGCGGACCCCGACGCCGGCGGTCTGCTCTCCTTCAACTACCTGGCCGGCGAGCCGGTCACGCACGTCGAGGACGGCCGACCCCTGCTGCTCCGCACGCCCGACGCCCGCTTCACCCTCGGCAACCTCGTCCGGTCCGAGGTGCACGGCGCGTTCGCCACCCTGGCGATCGGCATGGACGTCCTGCACGGCGAGCACGTCCGGGTCGACCGCATGACCGCGCACGGCGGCCTGTTCCGCACGCCCGGCACCCCGCAGCGTCTGCTGGCGGCGGCGCTCCGCGTGCCCGTCGCGCTCGAGGAGACCGCGGGCGAGGGCGGGGCCTGGGGCATCGCCGTGCTCGCCGCGTACCTGGAGCACACCGAGCAGTCCCTCGGGGACTTCCTCGCCGACACCGTCTTCGGCGGCGACGCGGTGCACGTGGCCGAGCCCGAGCCGGGTGACGTCGACGGCTTCGCGACCTACCTCGCGCGGTACCGCGCAGCCCTGCCGGTGCAGGCCGTCGCCGCCGCGGCGACCCGCACCGGCGCACCCACCGACCAGGGCGAGCCGACCGACGGGGTCGAGCCGCGCCTCCAGACCGAGAAGGAACCGACGCGATGACCGACCAGACCATTCAGGAGGCGGTGGCCGCCACCCGCGCGCGCGTCGCCTCCCTGCACGGCGAACTCGTCCGCTACGGCCTCGTCATCTGGACCGGCGGGAACGTGTCCGAGCGCGTCCCCGGCACCGACCTGTTCGTCATCAAGCCGAGCGGCGTCTCCAGCGAGGACCTGCGGCCGGAGAACCAGGTGGTGTGCACGCTCGACGGCGTCGCTGCCGACGGGTGGGGCAACGAGCACGGCCCGAGTTCCGACACCGCGGCGCACGCCTACGTGTACCGGAACATGCCGGAGGTGGGCGGCGTCGTGCACACGCACTCGACGTACGGAACGGCGTGGGCTGCGCGAGCAGAACCCATCCCCTGCGTCATCACCGCGATGGCGGACGAGTTCGGCGGACCGATCCCGGTCGGCCCGTTCGCGATCATCGGCGACGACTCGATCGGCCGCGGGATCGTCGACACGCTCGCCGGCCACCGGAGCCGCGCCGTGCTCATGCAGAACCACGGTGTCTTCACGATCGGCAAGGACGCGAAGGACGCCGTGAAGGCCGCGGTCATGTGCGAGGACGTCGCGCGGACCGTGCACATCGCGAAGCAGGGCGGTGAGCTCGTGCCGATCGCCCCCGACGACATCGATCGACTCTTCGATCGCTACCAGAACGTCTACGGACAGAACCCCGAAGGAGCCATGCGATGACGCAGGTCAACCCCCAGGCCACCCTGGACAGCTACGAGGTCTGGTTCCTCACCGGGTCGCAGGGCCTGTACGGCGAGGAGACCCTGCGCCAGGTCGAGGAGCAGAGCAAGGCCGTGCACGCGGAGCTCGCGGGCGCGCTGCCGGTGAAGCTCGTGTGGAAGCCCGTGCTGAAGGACGCCGACGGCATCCGCCGCGCGCTCATCGAGGCGAGCGCCGACGACAAGGTCATCGGCGTCACGACGTGGATGCACACGTTCAGCCCGGCGAAGATGTGGATCGGCGGCCTGCAGGCGCTGACGAAGCCGTTGCTGCACCTGCACACGCAGGCGAACGTGGCGCTGCCGTGGGGCGACATCGACTTCGACTTCATGAACCTCAACCAGGCCGCGCACGGCGACCGTGAGTTCGGCTACGCCCTCGCCCGTCTCGGCGTCCGGCACGCGACGGCGGTCGGGCACGTGTCCGACCCCCGCGTGCAGCAGCGTGTCGCGGACTGGACGCGTGCCGCCGCCGGTGCCGCCGCCGTGCGCGAGCTGAAGCTGACGCGGTTCGGCGACAACATGCGGTACGTCGCCGTCACCGAGGGCGACAAGACCGAGGCGGAGATCGAGCTCGGCGTCCAGGTGAACACCTGGGCGGTGAACGAACTCGCCGCGGCCGTCGACGCCGCAGCTGCCGACACCGCCGCGGTCGACGAACTCGTCGCCGTGTACGAGCGCGACTACGACGTGGACCCGTCGCTCCGGAGCGACGGCGGCGACCGCCACCAGGCGCTCCGCGACGGCGCCGCGATCGAGCTCGGCCTCCGCGCGCTCCTGTCGCAGAACGACTCGGCGGCCTTCACGACCAACTTCGAGGACCTCGGCACGCTCAAGCAGCTGCCCGGCCTCGCGGTCCAGCGGCTGATGGCCGACGGCTACGGCTTCGGCGCCGAGGGCGACTGGAAGACCGCCGTCCTCGTCCGCGCGATGAACGTCGCCGGCGCGGGGCTCCCCGGCGGCGCCTCCCTGATGGAGGACTACACGTACGCCCTCACCCCGGGTGCGGAGAAGATCCTCGGCGCGCACATGCTCGAGGTCTCGCCGACGCTCACCACGACGAAGCCGACGCTCGAGATCCACCCGCTCGGCATCGGCGGCAAGGACGACCCGGTCCGCCTGGTCTTCACCGCCGACGCCGGCGAGGCCGTCGTCGTGGCGCTGTCCGACACCCGCGACGGCTTCCGCCTCACCGCGAACGTGGTCGACGTCGTGCCGCCGACCGAGGCCCTGCCGAAGCTGCCCGTCGGCCGCGCCGTCTGGGAGCCCCGCCCGTCCTTCCCGGTCGCCGCGGAGGCCTGGCTCACCGCCGGCGCCGCCCACCACACCGTCATGACGACCGCCGTGGGCCTGCAGGTCGTCGAGGACCTCGCGACGATGGTCGGCACCGAGTTCCTCGTCATCGACGAGCACACCACCGCCCGCGGGTTCCGTGACGAGCTGCGCCTCCAGCAGGCGTGGCACCGTCTCGACCGCGGGTTCTAGGACCGTGGCCGCGACGACGCGCACCAACTGGGCGGGGAACGTCACCTACCGCGCCTCCGCCCTGGTCCGCCCCACCTCGGTGGCGGACCTGCAGCAGCTCGTCGCGGCCACGCCGCGCCTGACGGCGCTCGGCTCGACGCACTCGTTCAACGAGATCGCCGACACCGACGCCGTCCAGGTCACCCTCGCCGGCCTGCCGCCGGTGCTCGACGTCGACGCCGACCGGCGGATCGTCCGGGTCGCCGCCGGCATGACGCACGCGCAGGTGGCCGCCGGCCTGGAGGCGCGTGGCTGGGCCCTCGGGAACCTCGCCTCCCTGCCGCACATCTCCACCGCCGGCGCGGTCGCCACCGGCACGCACGGCTCCGGCGTCCGCAACCCGTCGCTCGCGCAGGCGGTGGTCGGACTGGAGGTCGTCCGGGCCGACGGCTCGGTCGCGTTCGTCGACGCCTCGACCCCCGACGGAGCGCTCGACGCGCACCGGGTGGCCCTCGGCGCGCTCGGCGTCGTCACCGCGGTCGAGCTCGCGATCGAGCCGACGTTCCAGGTCGCCACGACCGTGCACCTCGACCTGCCGTGGGACGCCGTGTCCGCGCACTTCGACGACGTCATGGCCGACGCGTACTCGGTGTCGATGTTCACGGCGTTCGACGACCGCGGCGCCCGTCAGGTCTGGACGAAGCACCGCGTGGACGAACCGGCACCGTCGGTCGACCTCGTCGCGCTCGGCGCCCGACCGGCCGACGGCCCCGTGCACCCCGGGGAGAACGAACCCGCGAGCGTCACCGAGCAGGGCGGCGTCCCCGGGCCCTGGGCCGAGCGGCTGCCGCACTTCCGGTCCTCCTTCTCGCCGTCCACCGGCGCGGAGATCCAGGCGGAGTACCTGATCCCTGCCGAGCACGCGGTCGCGGCGCTCGAGGCGTTGCGCCCGCTGGCGCCGCTCTTCGCGCCGCTGCTCATCGCGGCCGAGGTACGCACGATCGCGGCCGACACCGCGTGGCTCGCGCCGTCGAGCGGCCGGCAGTCGGTCGGGATCCACTTCACCTTCCGGCGGGACGCGGGAGCCGTGGACGCCGCGGTCGCGCGCATCGAGGAGGTCCTCGCACCCTTCGACCCCCGGCCGCACTGGGGGAAAGTCTCGGCGGCGAGTGTGGAGCGCCTGCACGAGGTGTACCCGCGGCTCGACGACTTCGCCGCGCTGGCGCAGGACCTCGACCCGGCCGGGCGCTTCCGCAACGCCTACCTGGCTCGCTTGCTGTCCTGACGGATGCCGTCCGAGCCGTCTCCGGCCCGATCGAGGAGGCTCGTCGGGGCTGCGAACAGCACCCGGGTCGGTGCGGTTCGACAGGTCCGCTCGAACAGGAGGGGAACGACGGTGCCGAGTGCGACCGCACCGAGGAGTGCGATCTCCGGGGTTGCGCGCAGCATGGACGTTGCACCGGCGGCGACGGCACCGGCCATCATCGCGACGATGACCGCGGTGTGGCCGAGGTACGGGGCGAGCGACCGACGGCCCAGCGCGTCCAGCCAACCGGACCAGCGCCGACCCGCGAGTTGCCTGGCCAGCAGGATCGTGGCGATCGTTCCGACAGCGATCTGGACCGGGCCGAACAGCGGCTGCAGGGCGAGCGGCGTTCTCCATGCCGCCTCGCCCACCGCCAGCCAGACGGCGACCCAGAGACCGGCTGTGATCGGCGATGCCGTCCGGATCCGGTCGAGAGTCCGCGGTGACATGCGCGCGCCGACGAGGGTGAAGAGCAGGAACTGCGGCAACCCCTGGAGGCCGGGACCGAGAACGTGCCACGCGACGTCGCCGAGCAAGACGGAGCCGAACCCACCCCAGCCGACGAAGAGCACTGCCGCGGCGGCGACGACGGGCACGGTGGGGAGGTGCCGTGTCCAGCGGGCGACGAGCAGGTGGATCGCGAGCGCCCACAGGTACCAGAGTTCTCCGTTGGGACGGATGGGTGCGACGACGGTCCGGAGCAGTTCCCCCGCGATGTCGACGTCCCGGCCGAGCGCGGCGTCGCCGAGCACCCGGTAACCGAGGACCACCGGCTGCCAGAGCACGAAGAGCCAGGCGAGCGTCGTCAGGCGACGACGGAACGCAGCCGGGTCGTCGAGTGAGCGACGCGCGACGACCCCCGAGACGAGGAAGAGCACCGGCAGCGGCACGACCAGGCGCGCGATCACCCACTCTGCCGCCGTCGAGTGCACGCCGACGGCGGCGAGCCAGTGGGACGCGTGCAGCAGGACGACGCCGACGATGGCGAGCCCGCGAGAAGCGTCGATCCACCGGATCCGAGTGATCTGCATCCGAACATGGTATATCAGTATCGGTACACCTCCTCCTGCAGGTGATCCGCAGGTGATGCCCGGGTGCGGCACTGGTCCGTCGCTGAGTGCTCACATGTGCGATCTCCAAGGTTGGGGCATGGCGAACCTCGACCGGATCCTCGGCATGGCCTCGAAGGTCATCGACAAGCAGATGCAGAAGCAGCGCGGGCACGAGAACCCCGGTGCCGGACACGGACACCCGTCGAACGGCACGGACTGGCGGGACATCGTCCGGAGCGCGGCGGACCGCCTGACCGGCGACGACCGGGCGCAGCAGCGCCCACCGCAGGCGCAGTCCGGGCAGCGGCAGGTGCCGCAGGCACCCGGGGCCACGCATCCGCGACCGGGGCACCAGCACCGTGGACAGGCGGACCCTGACGCGGTCGCGCTCGCGAAGTACGACTACCTGCTCCGCACGGCACCCCCGGAGCAGCTCGAGCAGGTGCACCACGACGCCTTCGCCCGGCTCACCCCCGCGCAGCGGCAGCAGGTCCGCGACCGGCTCGACTCGGAGCTGCCGCCGCACGAGCACCTCCGCGACGACTCCGCCGGCAGCATGGCGCGCGCGATGACGCGCGGGGAGATGCAGCGGCCCGGTCTGATCCGCCGCGTGCTCGGCGGATCCGGACGGCCGGGCAGCGGCCGGGGTGGGGCCTTCGCCGGTGGCGCGGTCGCCGGCGCCGGTGCCGGAGCGATCGCGGTCGGTGGTCTGGCCGTCGCAGTCGCCGGCGGCGCGGTCCTCAGCGCTGCCGCCGCGCCGGTCCTCGCCGGTGCAGCGGACCTCGGCGTCGACTTCGAGGGCGTTGCGTCCGGCATGGGCGACCTCGGGCTGGGCGACCTCGGTGGTGGCGTCGAGGGTTTCGCGGCCGAGGGCGAGCAGTTCCTCGGTGGGCTCGGCGAGCAGGCATCCGGGCTGGGCGAGCAGGCGTCGAACCTGGGCAGTGACTTCCTCGGCGGACTCTTCGACCGCTGACCGATGGACCGAGCCACGCTCCGCTCGGTTTGCGGTCCGAGCAGCAGGGCCGCCGGGCCTCAGTGCGGAAGAAGCGGGGGCCGGTTGCCCTTCGCCCGCTCGGCGGCGGCGATGGTCCGCATCTCCTCCTGCACGAGCGCGAGCAGCCGGTCGGCCGACGCGAGCCCGTCGTGCGGTCGACGCACCACCGACAGCGGTGTCGTGGCGTGCTCGTCGGCCACGGGCACGTACGTGACCCCGTCGAACGCGTGCAGGGTGGAGACGTACGGCATGAGGGAGACGCCGAGCCCGCAGGCGATCGAGGACAGCATCGCGACGTCGTCGAGCGAGTAGGTCCGCACCTGCGGGGAGAACCCGGCGCGGGTGCAGGCGGTGACGATGGCGTCGTAGCCGGCGATGCCCTCGTCGCGGTGGAACAGCACGAACGGCTCGTTGCGGAGCTCCACGAGGTCGATCCGCTCGCGCCCGGCGAGCGGATGCGCGGACGGCACGGCAGCGACGAGCGGTTCGTGCGCGACGAGGGTGAAGTCGACGCCGTCGGGTGCCTCCGCGAGGCGACCGAAGGCGAAGTCGACCCGCTGCTCGACGACGGCGCGCTGCACGTGTGTGTCGAACAGGGTCATGAGCGAGACGCGGACCTCGGGGCGCTCCTTCATGAGCTGGGGCACGACGCGGGGGACCAGGCCGGCGAACGTCGACGAGATCGACGAGACGCGCAGGGGGACGACGGCGGTGGGTTCGTCGACGACCGAGGCCTCGACCTGTTCGGCGTGGTCGAGGAGCGCCTTCGCCTGGGCGATGAGTACCCGGCCCTGCGGGGTGAGCTCGGGGGCGCGCCGCTGCCCGCGTTCGAAGAGCGAGACCCCGAGGTCCCGCTCGAACCGCGAGACGGACTGGCTGAGCGCCGACTGACTCATGCCGAGTCGCGCCGCCGCGTCCTTGAAGGAGAGGTCCTCGGCCACGGCGGTGAAGGCCCGGAGATCGCGCAGTTCCATGCCTCGATCGTTGCACGATGCATCCACGATGTTGCGATTCGGGCGCGTAAAGCTCGCGTTACTAAGTTATTACGGATGGTTTTTCTGCCCATTGTGTCGCTTACGGTGATTTTGGAGCACCACCCACTTCCCGAACCCTCCCCGACACAGGAGATCCCATGCCACGCAGCACCTCCCGGAAGACCGCGCTCGTCGCGGTCGTGGCGACCTTCGCCCTCGGCCTCAGCGCCTGTTCCGCCACCTCCTCGGCCAGCTCCCCGACCTCCGGCGACGACTACGGCACCCTCACCGCCGGCACGCTCAAGATCGGGACGCTGAGCGATGCCAAGCCGTACGCGTACACCGAGAACGGCGAGCTCACCGGGTTCGAGGTGGACATGGCGACCGCGATCGCGAAGCACCTGGACCTCAAGCCGGTGTTCGTCCAGCAGGAGTTCTCGACGCTCCTGCCGGCCGTCGCCGCCGGGTCGCTCGACGTGGCCGCCGCGAGCACCTCGGTCACCCCGGAGCGGAAGAAGTCGGTCGACTTCTCCGACACCTACTTCATCGGCTACATCTCGATCATCACTCCCTCGGGATCGAGCATCACGGAGAAGGCCTCGTCGCTGAAGGGCAAGCGCCTCGGCCTCATGCAGGGCACCCTCGAGGACCAGTACGCGCAGGACCACTTCCCGGGCGTGCAGATCGTCCGGTACCCGGACAACAACGCCGCGAACGCCGCCATGCAGGCCGGCAGCATCGACGCCGTGTTCCTCGACTACCCGATCGGGCAGGACTTCGTGGACAAGGACCCGTCGATCCAGATGCCGATCAACATCGAGCTCCCGGAGTACCCGGTGGCGATGAGCATGCACAAGGACAAGCCGGCGCTGAAGAAGGGCATCAACAAGGCGATCAAGGAGATCATCGCCTCGGGCGAGTGGCTCGAGATCGAGAAGAAGTACTACCCGGACGCGCCGGTCCCCGACCAGTTCCAGCCGACCGGGAAGTAGCCCGTCGTGGACCAGCTGCAGACGCTCCTCCAGTCCTTCTTCAACGTCCCGGACATGCTGGTGGTCCTGCCCGACATCCTCGGGTACGGCCTCTGGAACACGCTCCTGCTCGCTGCAGCGGCGACGGTCGTGGGCATCGTCATCGGCCTGGTGCTCGCCGCGATGGCGGTGTCGCGGAGCCGGGTGCTGCGCGTCCTCGCCGGCATCTACACCGACGTCTTCCGTGGGCTGCCGGCGATCCTGACGATCCTGGTGCTCGGCCAGGGGCTGGCGCCGCTCTTCAACACGGTCACGAAGGGCAACCCCTACCCGCTCGGCATCCTCGCCCTCGGCCTCATCGCCGGTGCGTACATCGGCGAGATCTTCCGGTCCGGCATCCAGAGCATCGACAAGGGGCAGCTCGAGGCGGCCCGCGCCCTCGGCCTGGGCTACGGGCCGGCGATGCGCCTCGTCGTGATCCCGCAGGGCATCCGTCGGGTGCTCCCAGCGCTGGTGAACCAGTTCATCGCGATCGTGAAGGACTCCTCGCTGGTGTACTTCCTCGGTCTGGTGACCTCGCAGCGCGAGCTGTTCCGCGTCGGACAGGACGCCGCCGTGACATACGCCAACCTGTCGCCGCTCGTGACGGCCGGCGTCTTCTACCTGCTCATCACGGTGCCGCTCACCCACCTGGTGAACGTCATCGACCGGAGGCTGCGCACCGGGCGAGCCGCCGTCGACAACGACGACGGCCGCGGCACCGGCACGACCGCGACGCCGGCCACCCCCGCAACCGCTCCTGCCGGAGCCGTCACGATCGGACAGGACGGATGACGATGACCACCAACCAGTCGGCCACCACCACCCCCGGGCTCGACACCGGGGTCAACGATCTCGTCGGTGACGTCCGCGGCGCCGGGCTCGAGCTGCACGGCATCACGAAGCGGTTCGGCCGCAACGAGGTCCTGCACGGCGTCGACCTCAGCGTCCGACCCGGCCACACGGTGTGCATCATCGGGCCGTCCGGATCCGGCAAGTCCACGCTGCTGCGCTGCATCAACCGCCTCGAGGAGCCGAACTCCGGCACGATCCTGCTCGACGGCGAGGACATGACCACAGCGGACCCGGACCGGCTGCGGAGCCGAGTGGGCATGGTGTTCCAGCACTTCAACCTCTTCCCGCACCGAACGGTGCTCGACAACCTGGTCCTCCCGCTCCGGAAGGTCCGCGGGCTCGGCGCGGAGGAGGCACGGGACCGCGCGGTCCGGTCGCTGGCGGACGTCGGACTCGCCCACAAGCGTGATTTCCGTCCGGCCAGCCTGTCCGGCGGCCAGCAGCAGCGGGTCGCGATCGCCCGTGCCCTGGCGATGCGTCCGGAGGTGATGCTCTTCGACGAGGCCACGAGTGCCCTCGACCCGGAGCTCGTCAAGGAGGTCCTCGACCTCATGACCGGGCTCGCGAAGGCCGGCATGACGATGGTCGTCGTGACGCACGAGATGGGTTTCGCCCGGCAGGCCGCGGACCACGTCGTGTTCATGGACCAGGGACGGATCGTGGAGCAGGGCGAGGCGGCGACGTTGTTCGAACGCCCCTCCTCGGACCGGCTCGCCGGGTTCCTCTCGAAGGTCCTCTGATGGCGGCGGCGCCGCGGGTCGCGGTCGTGGGGACCGGCACGATGGGCGCGATGACGCTCTGGCAGCTCGCCCGTCGGGGCGTCACCGCCGTCGGGTACGACCGCTGGGCCCCGGGGCACGCCTTCGGTGGCGCTGGAGGGGAGACGCGGCTGTTCCGCAGCGCGTACGCGGAGGGCCCGGAGTACGTCCCACTCCTCGCTGCGTCGCTGCTCGAGTGGCGCGCGCTCGAGGCCGAGTCCAGACTCGGGCTGCTCGACCTGACCCGCGGGCTCATGGTCGGCCGTCCGGACAGCCGCTTCATGCGCGGCGTCCTCGCGTCCGTCACCGAGAACGACCTGCCCCACGAGGTGCTCACCGGACGCCAGGCCCGGGGTCGGTTCCCGGAGACGGTCGTCACCGACGACGAGATCGCCGTGCTCGACGAACGCTCCGGCGTCCTGCGCGCGGAGGTGTCCGTCTCGGCCGCGGCGCGCAAGGCGGTCGACCGTGGTGCGGAGCTGCGGACCGGTGACCGAGTGGTTGCGGTCGAGCCCGGCCCGGACGGCGTCACCGTGGTCACCGCGAGCGGTGGCCGCGACCGCTTCGACCGGATCGTGGTGGCCGCCGGGGCCTGGTCGAACCGGATCGACGGCATCGACCTACCACGCCTCGACGTGCAGTCGATCGCGGTGCACTGGTACCCCGTCCGCCATCCGGAGCGCTTCACCCCGGACCGGTTCCCGTTCGTCTGCCGCGATGCCGGGGTCGACTTCTGCGTCTGGCCGACCGCCGACGGTGCCACCGTCAAGGTCGGGCTCGCGGCCGGCCTCGAGCACCTTGCCAGCGCCGACGACCTCGACCAGCGCATGCCCGACGAACTGGTGCCCGTCGTCGACGAGTACGTGCGGCGGTACGTGCCCGACGCCGTCCCCGCGGCCGTGCGGCACGCCGTGCAGGTCGACGCGTGGACGGCCGACCACGACTTCATCGTGGACACCGCCGACGACGACCGGATCGTCGTGCTCGCCGGGTTCTCCGGGCACGGGTTCAAGATGTCCCCCGTGATCGGACGCGCCGCGGCGGACCTCGCCCTCGACGGCGCGACGTCGTTGCCCGTCGCCCGTTTCCGTGCCGACCGTTTCGCGCGGAACCCGACCCTCCGATGACCCGGTTCGACGCCGAGGTCGGCGTGGTGGGCGTCGGGACGATGGGCGCCATGACGATGTGGGAGCTCGCCCGCCGGGGCGTGTCGGCGATCGGCTTCGAGCAGTTCGCCCCCGGTCACGACCGGTCGGGCGCCGGGGGAGAGTCCCGACTCTTCCGGACCGCGTACCTCGAGGGCAGCCACTACGTCCCCCTGCTCCGGCACTGCCGCCGCCGCTGGGAGCAGCTCGGCTCCGACACCGGCGTGCACCTGCTGCACATGACCGGGGGCCTGATGATCGGGACGGAGGGCTCCGCCTTCCTCGACGCCGTCGGCCGCGCCGTCGCCGAGCACGACATCGACCACGAGGTGCTGGACACCGACGCGCTCCGTGCCCGGTACCCGCAGCACGCGGTGCGCGGCGGCGAGGTGGCGTACCTCGACCGCGAGTCCGGGTACCTGCGCCCCGAGGTCGCCGTCGCCCTGGCCGCGAGCGAGGCCGAACGCGCCGGAGGGGTCGTCCACCGGCGGTCGCGCGTCACCGAGGTCCGGATGACCGACGCCGCCGTCGAGGTGCACAGCGAGGAGCGGGTGTTCCGCTTCCCGAGGCTCGTCGTCGCCGCCGGTGCGTGGACGTCGGCGCTGCTCTCGGGGCTCACCCCGCTGCACGAGGTCATCCGGATCGTGATGACCTGGTTCGCGACCCGGACGCCCGAGCGGTTCCACGAGGACGTCTTCCCGATCTTCGTCCGGCAGTCCGACGGCTTCGACGTCTCCGGCTGGCCGTCCCTCGACGGAGCGACCGTCAAGATCGGCCTGAACAACGGTTGGGACCGCGTCACCGACCCCGACCACCTCGACCGGACCGTTCCGGACGGCCTGTTCGGCGAGGTCCGCGAGGCCGTCCGAACCCTCGTCCCCGGGGTCGTTCCGGAGGTCGTCCGCGCCGGGGTGTACATGGACGCATACACCGCCGACCACGACGCGTTCGTCGGTCCGCTCGACTGGGACGACCGCGTCACCGTGCTCGGCGGTTTCTCCGGCCACGGCTTCAAGCTCGCGCCGGCGATGGGCACCGTCGCAGCCGACCTGGCCACCGCCGGCCGGACGGACCTGCCCGTGAGCTTCCTCCGACCTTCCCGCTTCGCCTCCAACGTGACGGCCGCCGACCGCGTGCGCTTCGGTCGTCGTCCGCACCGCTGACCCATCCCTCGAAAGGAACCCCCATGGAGACCATCACCACCGACGTCGTCGTCGTCGGACTCGGCGCCTTCGGGTCGGCCGCGCTCTGGCGCCTCGCTGCCAGGGGAGTCGACCTCGTCGGCGTGGACCGGTACGGCCTCGGCCACCACCTGGGCTCGTCGCACGGCGCGACCCGGCTGTTCCGTATCGCCTGTCAGGAACACCCCGGGTTGACCCCGATCGCGCAGAAGTCCCTCGAGCTGTGGACCGCGCTCGGCGCCGCGAACGGCGAGACCTACGTCCGGCAGACCGGCTGCCTGTCGAGCGGCTCGCCGACCTCCCGTCCGGTGACGGGCGTCACCGAGGCCGCCGCGCGTGCGGGTCTGGATGTCCGGCACCTCGACCACGACGAGCTCCTCGCCGAGTACCCGCAGTACGGTGGGACCGCACCCGAGACCGTCGGCGTGCTCGATCCCGGAGCGGGCATCTGCTACCCGGAGAAGAACGTGCGCGCGCAGGGCGAGGCCGCGATCGCGCTCGGTGCCCGGGTCCTCACCGACACCCGCGTCACCGGCATCGCACTCGTCGACGGCGGGGTCCGGGTGACCACCTCCGCTGTCGTCATCGAGGCGAAGCAGGCGGTCGTTGCCGCGGGTGCCTGGAACAGCAAGCTCCTGCCCGGGCTGCCGCTCCGACCGCGACGTACGCCGCTCTACTGGTTCGCGCCGAAGCCGGACGCGGACGTGTCGTTCGGTCTCGACGCGTTCCCGGCGTTCATCCACGAGCTGCCCGACGGCCGGCACCTCTGGGGGCACGGCTCGGACGAGGACTACCTCGTGAAGATCGGCATGGAGGACTCCGGCGCGAACTTCTCGGACACCGACGCCGACACCGTCGACCGTTACATCCACCCCCGCGACGACATCGAGCAGCTCTCGGCATGGGTCGCGGACGCTTTCCCGCAGATCGACCCCGTCCCGGTCGCCGCGATCCCCTGCATGGTGACGAACTCGCCGGACGGGCAGTTCCTGGTCGGGCGTCCGGACGGGGACCCCCGGCTCGTGGTGGCCGGCGGCGACCACGGGCACGGCTTCAAGCACGCTGCCGGGGTCGGCGAGCTGCTCGCGCAGATCGCCGTGGGCGAGACGCCCTACACGGACGTCGACTTCCTCGATCCGGACCGCTTCGCGAAGGGCACGGTGTCGACCGAGGGGACGATGCACGTCGGGTCGGCCGCACCGGTGCCCGCATGAGCGCGGACCGGCCGGTCGCGATGGTCACGGGCGCGTCGCGGGGCATCGGCCTCGCGATCGCCCGCGACCTCGCGCGGACGCACCAGCTGATCGCGGGGGCACGGACCGCCGAGGCGCTCGCCGACCTCCGGACGGAGGTGCCCGACTTCGAGCCCTTCGTCTGCGACGTCGGCGATGCGGACTCGGTCGCCGCCGCGGTGGAGGCCCTCGCGCCGACCCCGATCGACGTGCTCGTGCACTCCGCCGGGATCGCCGACGAGCGTCGATTCGACACCTTCACCCGCGACGACTGGCGGCGTTCGTTCGAGGTCAACGTGTTCGGCGTCGCGGACGTGACCGCCCGGCTGCTGCCCGCGCTCCGGGCAGCGCAGGGGACCGTCGTGTTCCTGAACTCCGGGTCCGGGACGTTCTCCTACCCGGACGGGGCGGTCTACTCGGGGACGAAGTTCGCGCTCCGGACGATGGCCGACTGCCTCCGCGAGGAGGAGCGGACCACCGGCGTGCGCATCGTCTCGGTGCACCCGGGCTTCGTGGACACTGACATGGCCAGGAAGATCCGTCGCGAGTCCGGGCGTGAGGGACCCGACGAGTCCTACGTTCGGGCCGAGACCATCGCGGCGGGCGTCCGTGTCGCGGTGGACGCCCCACACGAGGCGCAGTTCGAGACGGTCACGATCCGTCCGACCGTCCGCGCCTGACCTGTCGCTGATCGTGGCACCGGTCGGCGACGTGCTCACTCCCGTCGGACGAGCGCGTCGCCGACCGCCGAGCAGGTCGCACAAGGCACGAGCGTCAGCCCCTCTCCCTGCACCGGGCGGTCACGGGCGATCGGCGTTCCCGCGTCCCTCCTGTCCCGAGGCCCCCGAGGCCCTCAGTCCTGCGGCTGTTCCCGGTTCGAGCGCCCCGGCGCGTCGGGCGCGTCCCGTCGGCGGCCCCGCAGGAGGTCCGCCGACCGGACGATGCGGAGCGCGGTGACGAGCAGGACGCCGCCGACCACGTTGAACAGGAGCGTGTACCCGAACCACCCGAGCCACTGCCCGTAGGTGATCGCGGAGCCGGCCTGGATCGCGCCGAAGACGAGCAGCGAGTCGAGGATCGAGTGGAACAGCTGCAGCCCGGAGAGCAGGAAGCCGCCGATGACCGCGGCGACGATCTTCGCCGGATCGGAGTCCGTGCCCTGCTGCATGCGGGTGACGAGCGTGATCGTACTGCCGCCGAGGACGGCGAGCGCGATCGAGGTGAGGCCGAACGGCGCGTCGATGTAGTGCCGGGCGGACTCCTCGAGCACGGGGTGCCACTGCGGGAACGCGGTGACGACGATCCACATGAAGACCCACCCGCCGAGGAGGTTGCTGAGCAGCGTGCCGCCCCAGAGCCGCACCAGCTGCCAGGGGGTGCCCTCGCCCCCGATGAGGGCGACGATCGGCATGAGGAAGTTCTCCGTGAAGAGCTCGCTGTGCGCCAGGTAGATCGCGATCAGGCCGACGCCGAACGCCAGCCCGGCGAGCAGGTGGTCGCCGGTCGCGTGCAGGACCGCCAGGTAGCCCATGACCCCGAGGCCGATCTCGAGGCCGCCGGCGAAGCCCGTCGCGAGGACGACCCGCATGGTGCGCTGCAGCCGTTCGGCGCCCTCCTCGACGACCGCCTCGAAGGACTCGTTGATCTCGTCCTCGACCGGGGCGTCGCTGTCGCCGAGCTCACGGCGTCGATCGTCTGTCACCGGTCCGACCGTAGTCGCCCGCGCCCGTCCGGCGGCTCGGAGACCGTCCTCGCGGGGGCGGGAATAGCCGCGGCCGCTGCGGGCTTGTCGTGTTGCGTCGTGCAATGTTGCGTTGCATGTCGTCCGGACCCCGCGGCGTCCGGACGTGCTGCGGGCCCGGTGTCAGGATGGACGCCGCCCGCCGCCCGCCGCCCGCCGACCCGGGCCGCGGCACCGCCGTCGTCCGACGGCCGTCGACCACCCCCCACGAGGAGCAGCACCGTCATGAGACGCCCCAAGCGCTTGACCATCACCGCGGCCGTCGCAGCAGCAGCAGCCCTGGTGCTCACCGGCTGCTCGGGCGGCGGGGCCTCGGACGACGCCTCCTCGGGCACCGACAAGGGCGGCACGCTCAACATCCTGACCACGGCGACCGCGGTGCACCTCGACCCCGCGACCAGCCAGAACCTCAACATCACGACGCTCGGCCTCGTGCTGCGCCGCCTCACGGCCTGGGACGTCCAGCCCGGCAAGACCGCGAAGGTCGTGCCGGACCTCGCGACGAACACCGGCGACTCGAGCGACGGCGGCAAGACCTGGACGTACCACCTCAAGAAGGGCCTCACGTTCCAGGACGGCACCCCGATCACCACGAAGGACATCAAGTGGGGGATCGAGCGCTCGTTCGCCCCGACCCTCACCGGTGGGCTGAGCTACCACAAGTCGCTGCTCGAAGGCGGTGACTCCTACGCCGGCCCGTTCGACGGGAAGACCCTCGACAGCATCGAGACGCCGGACGACTCCACGATCGTCTTCAAGCTGAACGCCGTGTACGGCGACTGGCCGTGGATCGTGTCGATGCCGGCGTTCGCCCCCGTGCCGGAGGGCGAGGGGACCGACACCGGCGCCTACGACGCGAAGCCCGTCGCGAGCGGCCCGTACCAGGTCGAGTCGAACACCCAGGGCTCCCAGATCACGCTCGTCCGGAACGAGGAGTGGAGCGCGAAGACCGACTCCGTCCGCACGGCCGGCCCGTCGAAGGTCGTCTTCCGGGAGAGCCAGGACCCGTCGACGGTCACCCAGACGCTCATCGCCGACAACGGCGACGCGAAGAACTCCTTCGGCGCCACCTACCTCGGTGCGGCCGAGCTCAACCAGGTGCGCGCGAACCCCTCCGCGCAGGACCGCCTCGTCACGAGCAAGGCCGGCCCGATCAACTACGTCGCGATCAACACGCAGCGGGGCTCGCTCAAGGAGCTCAAGGTCCGCCAGGCGCTGCAGTACGCGGTCGACAAGAAGTCGTACCGGATCGCCGCGGGCGGCGCGCTCGCCGGTACGTACGCGTCGACGCTCATCACGCCGGGCATCGCCGGTCGCCAGTCGTACGACCTGTACGAGCCGGGTGCCACCGGGAACGTGTCGAAGGCGAAGCAACTCTTGCGGGAGGCCGGGGTCTCCGACCTGGAGCTGACGCTCGTGACGCAGAATGACTCCGCGAACCTCGCGGAGGCGCAGGCGATCCAGGCGGGCCTCAAGCGCGCCGGCATCACGGTGACGCTGAAGCCGCTCGACGCCGACTCGTTCACCACGGCGACGACCGACGGCGACGACTTCGACCTCGCGATGTTCAGCTGGCAGCCCGACTTCCCGAGTGCGAACGCCAACATCCAGCCGCTCTACGCCTCGTCGGAGATCGGTGGCGGCGGCTACAACGTGTCGAAGTACAGCAACCCGGAGGTGGACGCCCTCATCAAGGAGGCCACCGGCACCATCGACCAGCAGGACGCCCAGAAGCTCTGGGCCGAGGCCGACAAGCGGATCATGCAGGACGCCCCGATCGTGCCGCTGACCTACGCGAAGCAGTCCTTCCTCGCCGGCTCGGACGTCGAGAACTTCCGCGTCGCCGACTTCCCGGCGTACCCGAACTACCTCAAGGTGTCGCTCGCCCAGTGAGTGCACCGCTGCTCGAGGTCGAGGGGCTCCGCGTCGCGTTCGGCGACGCGGAGCCCGTCGTCCGTGACGTCTCCTTCACCCTCACGCCCGGCCGGGTGCTCGCCCTCGTCGGCGAGTCCGGGTCGGGCAAGTCCGTCAGCGCGATGAGCGTGCTCGGTCTGCTCCCGCCAGAGGCCCGCGTCTCGGGCAGCGTCCGGTTCCGCGGCGAGGAGCTCGTCGGCGCCTCCGTCGAGGAGCTCCGCGCCGTCCGCGGTGCCGGCATCGGCGTGGTGTTCCAGGAACCGATGAACTCGTTCACGCCGGTGCTGTCGATCGGCACGCAGATCGCCGAGGCCGTCCGGGCGCACCCGACCGGGCTCGACCGCAGGGGCGTCTCCGCGCGGATCGACGAGCTGCTCCGTGCGGCCGGTCTCACCGACCCGCAGCGGATCCGGAAGGCGTTCCCGCACGAGCTGTCCGGTGGGCAGCTGCAGCGGGCGATGATCGCGATGGCCCTCGCGGGGGACCCGGTCGCGCTGATCGCCGACGAGCCGACGACGGCGCTCGACGTCACGGTGCAGGCCGGGATCCTCGACCTGCTCCGTCGGCTCGGCCGCGAGCGGGACCTCGCCGTGCTGCTCATCACGCACGACATGGGTGTGGTCGCGGACGTCGCAGACGAGGTG
>Ga0265780_10004175_pt1 | contig 18732 bp, 17 predicted proteins | sample P1T30metagenome_FD_192432 | JGI IMG/M metagenome (GOLD analysis project Ga0265780, IMG submission 192432) | Plant litter microbial communities from East Loma Ridge, Irvine, California - P1 T30 | ecosystem: Environmental > Terrestrial > Plant litter > Unclassified | place: USA: California...
CTCGAATGCACTCATTGCCAGATTGCCCAAGAACGGCCTCACTACTCTATTCACAAGCTCGCTTCTGGCCATATCCAACACTGCAGCATCTTCTTCCTTTTCTAGCGCCTCTATCCACGGATCCAAGAAGAGTGTGCGTTTCGGCTCGTCGGATTCGACGTGTGGTGGAATAGAAGTAGAACCAGACGCAGATTGTGAAAGAACCTCATTGACTTCATCAGTCAAGGAGAGCATGGTTGGCGGTGTGGCAGGCTTGTAGACTGCGTCAATGGTATCGCATATGAAGAGCCATTCGGACAGTTGGAAATCGTCGGGGTCGAGGACTACAAGCTCATCGAGGAGTTTACAGGCTTGTATGATGCCAGCGTTGTTGTAATGAACTTTGTTATTGGCGTCTGGCAGTAATGAGGAAAGCGAAGCAGTAAGTTCACCATTGATGATGGGCCAGAGAGATGCGAGATGTACGTGTGATGTTCTGAGGATGATGGCACGCAGTAGGACCAGCACATCTGCGCGTGTGGCCGATGAAGGCGATGTTGCATGTGTGGCTGTGAGAAGCTCTACCACTTTCTCGAGAACCTGAGGAATGTTTGGAGTGAATGCGTCTTCTGGACTTGCGAGAACTAAGAGTGCAATACGTCGCAGGTTCAATTGAGTTTTGCGGTCTGCCTCCTGGCGCGCGGACGCCGCACCCACACCGAACATGATACCCGCAGTGGTGGGCGCAGAGAGTCTACCCAGCAACTCTGGCACACGCTCTTTGTCAGATTGTGTCCACTGCGCCAAGACAGGAAGCCATGACTCTCGCAGGATCGGCAGCGGCGCATTGAAGAACTTGGGGTCGTTGAATGCGTCGAAAATGTCCTTCTTGAGCAACTTGTTCCCTTGCGATACCTTTGTTAGGCTCTGCAGAAGGTCCAAGTGCCCCTTGGATACATGCTCGGGGAAGTTTTTAGCTCGGAAGCTAGGACCGATTATGGATGTGGACATGTCTGATACGACCTTGGTAACGCGATCGTTCTCAACAAGGATCAGAGGGAGCTTGGGAACAATGGACGTGAGGATTGAGACAACGTCGGATGCTCTTTGCTGAGCACGAGCACCGTTGGCGATAGCAGAAGACTTTTCTTCTACCAGATCATGGTCTGTGTTCTGCACGTAGCCCATAGAACGTGTTGTGAAAATCGCTGTCAACACTCTCGTGAAGAGGTCCTATTCAAAGGTCAACTTTTGCCATCTCATATAGTAAGCGACTTACCGATAGCTCTCTCCTCAGTTTCCTCTGTTCTCCAAAATTTGTGTTGTCGACCTTTTGCCCGATGACTGCAGTGAACTCAAGCAGCATCGGTAATATTTGTCTGTGGGGTAAGGGATTTGCTAGAACATCGCGAAGGAACAACGTGCAGTCCTGCCAAATCTCATCCATGGCATCGTCCTCTAAAGACTTTGTGTATTCGACCAGAAACACGACCAGCTCGGAGTCGGATAGGTTTGAAGTCAGCGTCGACGTTCGATTCGCATCTAGCGCTGAAGGATCCGTGCGGCTATAAACCGCATTGAAGATGGCAGGTATGGTGTGCTTGGGTTTGGACCCATTGAGGACATTGAGGAGACCCATCACTGCTGCTCCTTGATCATCATCCGTTGTGGAGCCGGCCCAGATGACAGCTAAAGTTTCCAAACATTCAAGCGCTTCTGCAGCAAATAAGTGTTCCAATATGCGACGAGCCCGGTTGCGCATGCGAAGTGAGGTGAAGCTAAAGGAGGCTGTCGACGAGATATCTTGTAGGATGTGCTTGTCTCCATAACCACCCCACGACCATATCGCGAAGCATATCCGAACAGTATCTTGAAAACACAGAAGAACGGTAAGCCTGCTGTTGGCTGTTGGGGTTCGTGTTTGTGCTTGCTCCGAGGTGAAAACTCCGGAGACCACATTGCTGAAGAATCCCTGTGGCTGTTCTGGTGACTTGTTAGCGGAGACCTTGGTCTCCTGTATCGTCAGCTGATCATGGGCTTTAGCCAAAATCTGCTCCAGACCGTTGATGAGTGAGATCATCGTAGACTCCGGGGACGCTTCTTGTGCTCCATTGCGTGAAGCGAACGTAGTCTTCAGTTGCTCGAAGCACACGTTGATCTCCTTACAGAAGCAATCCACCAAAGGCAGTAGATTTTGAAATATTGTATCGGCGAACAGCGGCAGCACCTCGATGAGAAATTGTACCCAATCATCCAACACCAAGCGGCTCGTGGGTGAAGAGAATCCTCCTTTCAGACAGTCGACTAATTGAGGAGGTGGAGCGATGGGCGCAGTTTGATGATCTTCGGAGTCTCTGCTCAGCGCTATAGACAGCCGCGATCGATGTGGCGGCTGTGGCGGTACTTTCAATTCCGTCGATTGCTCTGGCGAAGGGCGAGTGAGACGCAGCTTGAGCGCAGACAGTGTAGTTTTCAATAAGAGACTTTGTAAGGGTGGCTCGGCAGTTCTTAGTCGTGCCATCAGATGTACCTCAAGCTCAAGTTCCCGTAAAGGCGCAGCGAAAGGGCTTTGATATATCTGCAATATGACGGAGACCGACAGTCGATGTAATTCGGGTATGTGAAAATCATCAGCAGAAGTATCGCCACCAGTGGAGTATGCCATGGTCTTGAGACACAAGCGCACTATCCACTCTTGGAGTGACACACGGGATGACGAGTCATCAGTCCATGCTGCCGGCGACTCGGCTGCTGTCATCCATGTGAAGTGAGATGGCCTTTTCAAGATGTTGTAGATATGCCGGAGGTGATATAGGCAGACCTTGCTGTCATCCCCTCGTGGTTGACTGCGTGTTCTGGTCGGCACATTGTTAGGAACCAGGCCTTCCGTCGCTATCGATTGTAACGACTGTATATGAAGGATCAAGATATCGAAAATTCGTATTAGACTCGGCAAGTCCTGTAGCCAAGCCCTCATAAATACCGATGACTCAGTACCTTCTTCCAGGCTATCCAAAAGCAGAAGAAGCGGCCTTGTCAAAATAGCATGGTAATCTCCAGATGCAATGGCTGTCGCTACAACATTCTGACCACTCGGCCGACGAGCTATGCTGCCACGTTTCTCTGTTTGTACGTTGAATTCGTACAAGATGTGTGTCCAAAGTGTAGCGAAGTGTCGACTACAATCATTGGTTCGAGGACCCGAAGACTTTTGCGAAAGCTGCGCTTCGATAGTAGATGCTAGGCAGGCTTCTACCATGCGGCTGGCTGGCGAGATTGTGTGCAATTGAAGAAGGCATCGTGTTGCTTCAACGTGGTACTTCGGCCTTGTTGGAGATAGATGCTGCCAGAGCCCGGTAACAAGAGGATGGACTACTTCCGAGGTCAGAGGGGCAGGTATGTATGGCATCGACGGCTGCGACGTCTGTAGGGCAGTGAGCACGGTAGTAAGTGCACTAAGATGAGAGAAAGTCAGCCCCAGTCCTTCTTCAACCTGCCACGCGAGGGTGTTCTGGAACACATCAACAAGATGATGCTCGTCTAAAGCTCTCAGATACTGCGCTTTAGAGATGACACTGGCGAGGACTTTTGCAGAGACTTCTAGCGAAGAGGATGAAGCTTTAGTCTGGGCGCACAGTACAAACATGTGTGCAGCCTCCCGAAGGATATACTGGCCAAGTTCGATCGCTGTAAAAGGGGGATCAGCCGCGTCAAGGCTACCCTGTGATTCTTCGTAGAAATCCCTGAGGCGTTGGAATACCTTGGCTCTCGGTATGGTAGACGCTTGCGTCAGTTGCTGATCAGTGGCATGATCGCTCCGCAATGTTCGATTTGGCACAATGTGGACAAGTGACTCTGCGATCTCGTATGCGATCTTGACGACTTTCGGAGCGGGTGCGGGCTTATTGGGATCCCCGCATGCTTCATTAAGTGAGGCAAGCGTTGACAATACCATCAGGGGCATGTGATGAAGGAGCATGTCCTCTTCTTTGAGGTTGAACCGCGCCATGACGAATTTAGCCAGCTTTGCCCGGCTGAGCGCCTCTTCAGGGCTCGTGTCCTTCGTGTTCAGGGCTGAAGTGACCATGTAAATCAACTTACCCCAAATCAGACCGCTGTCAACGCCATCGAAGAACGCACTAGCGCTTCTCATAACTTCGTCAGCTTGCTCTTTTGAGGCAATTTCGCAGTACAACTGCACGCTTTGCAGCGCTGGTAAGAAGATATCTGGCACGATAAGTCCGCCCACTTCCCAGCGATCCATAAGAGAAAGGCATACCCGGAAAGGACGTGCTCGTTCCGCGGGAGATTTGCTCGGGCGCTTGATCATCTTCAAAACGCTGCTAGTCAGCGCCTCGAGGCCATAGCGCGAGAAGAAGGCCGCATGTTGCGCTGAAGGATCCGATGCATCATGGTGCTTATCTTTAGTGGGTGTGATAGCATCCTCACTTCCCTCGGATGCTGTCGGCTCTGGGCCAAGGAACCATGCCCACAACCTGCGATTAAGGCTCATGTCCCTTCTCGACACAACACCAGCAGCGGCCGTTACCAACCTCTCAAGATCTCCTTTGCCTACGCGATCTTGCAAGACCGGAGAGTCGAGAGGGAGATGACTGACCAGCAGGTCGAGAAAGCCACGCTGTATGAGGAGTTGTGGATCTGAAAGACCCGACTCGAAGCACCGGATCAAGAGGCCTGGTTCTGGAGAGATCGCAGCTTCCGCTTCCGCGGACAGACCACCTGAAGGCGTAGACGGCTCAGATCGGTTTGAAGAGCGGCGTGCAGGAACGGCGAACATGGGCAAACGCCGAATGAGAAAGGCAAGCGCTCCTTGTCTCCGTGAGGCGTTGGTGATGGCTGCTAGGAAGAAGCATTGCCAAAAGTGTGACGAGCCGCTACTTTTGACTTCTTCTGTAGGGCCTTCAATTGCTGTACGCAGCTTGTCCAGCGCAGAGAACATGCGATCAAAATCCTCGCTCGTCTCATCCTCCAAACCAGGCAAGAGGGATAGGATTATAGCCTTCAGTGCGGGTCGAAGTGCTGCAGCGTCTAGCTTCAGGATGTGGGTTTCGAACACGGATAGAAACAGCGGTCGAACGGAGAGCGAGGCGAAGGATGGCACAGAAGCGAGGCCCGGGAAGTAGATGCTGAGGTCGCGAGCGAGGGCATCTTTCTGGACCAGTCAACATGTGGGAGCTACGTGGTGGGACAATGGCATACTCCAATGGTCGCGAATATGTAGGCATACACGTCGAGAGCTTTTTGATGGACGCCCGAAGGCAAAGCTGGATTGAGGCACTGCGCTAATCGCAATGCGACTGTTTCGCTATGTGGGATCACTGGTATTTCGGCGGGATGCGCTTGGAGGGCCTGATAGGGAACAGCATGAGCAGTGAGACAGAGAAGGATTATCACATGATCTCCTGACCTTCAACAGCCTTCCCAGGAACGATATGTAGTCGGCCCATTCCTGCTGGGCAGTGTCCCAGAGGGCAAGCGCACGCTCAACACCAGCAGCATAGCGTCGGAAGTTTTTGTCTTTTTTGTAGAGGGCTATTGGGCTTCATCAGCTACGGTTTTCCGTTTGATATGGTCTACAGTAGGCTTACGTTCCTCAGCAGCATTGCGTGAAGCTCGCGGTGCTGGACTCGAGCGACCAGATGCTGGTGGAGAGAAGAGCTGCAGATTAGCAGTGGGATCAGCCGACATGCTGTATTTCGCAGGCTATGAAACGTCCGTATATGAGTGGAAGCGTAGTGGACATTCTGTTCAGGAGAACGGGCGTCGCATTACTTCTTGCTGCCTGCGCGTGGGAGAGACATGTATACACTTGGCTCCGCAAAGGAACACGAATGCGATGCGACGGTAAAACAAGGGTCTGCGGCCCAAGCGCGACCCGCGTCGTCATCATATGCGATTCACGACCAAGCGAGCTTCACATTCACCTCCACATCAACGTCTTCACTACTTTCAAAGCTATGCATGACCATGCGACAGTACGACCATGCGGAAAGGCGTCACGTGCATGAAGCTAACAGCCTATGTCCAGGTCGAAGCTCAAGCTCCTCCCGCAATAGACACGCACCACAACCACGACCACAACCACGACCATGATGTCCATAACTCCCCACCACCAGATTACCCTCCTCCTTCGTACGACGATGCTACCAACTCCTCCTCTGCACCTCTCCTCGCAAGTGCACCCCCCGGGTACGGTACCACCTTCCCAGACCAGTCCTCGATAGCCAGCAGCGACCTGGAAGACGCGGACAGGTCTCTTCCAGAATGGATAGGAAAGGTGCTGGTAGTCTTTGTCTTTATCAGCATCACGTATGCATTCTGGAGAATCATCAATTCGCCCGAGCGACCTGATGGATTTCCTGAAGGTCCTGGACATTTTGGATGAAGACAATGGCCCAGCCGCGTGTGAACATTCCATGCACGTGACGTTTCTCGTTGAGACGGTTCATTGCTATAAATCAGAAGTTCTGGCTATACTCGTCATAATCTGAGAGAGCTGGGTCACTGAAGGGCCAAAGGATATCGCCCATGAGCTAGGCGACAGAGCAGCTGCGACGAGGGAATTGAGGAAGATCACGATGATTAGTGCATATTATAGACCACATCCTACAAGAGACATGGCTTAGACGAAAATGCCACATCCGGCGCGATCGGTGGTTCCAGCATCAACCGCAGCTGAGCGCCAGGCACGGCTCGAGCTTGCCCATGCGCCCGGGAAGGACGTTATGCGGTGCTGCACAGTACACTTTCGCCATTGGACAAGATATATTGGGACGTTATTCGGCCCCCGCGTAATCACCAGATGAGAAGCAGGAAAATTATAGAGGCGCAAGGCTGAGCGTTGCATCGTTGCTCATTGGACGAAGAACAACAGTCGTGTTTTGGCCTCTTCAAGTTGAAATATATAGTATCCCCTGACAGATGGGATTCTTGATCTCCTTCACTCCGGCACAATAATGCTCGCTTCCCTCCGCGTCTTCCTATCTGCTGCTTTACCAGCAGTGGCGTATGGTCAAGGTGGCTACGTCTCTTCAATTACAGGCGATCCACCCCCAGCAATACCACTGTCTCCTGTCGCTCCAAGCGCGACCGAGGTACGAACCTCGCTGATCCTCATAACACAGACGCCATCATCAAGCTTCGCCAATGAAACATCATTCGTCACTGTAGTACCAAGTTTCGCCATCTCGACATCAGCGTCTATCTCCTCCGACCCCGTGCGGTCTAGCACATTTTCTGCAGTCTCCGCGACCGGTTCGCCCATTGGCAAGCAACATGGCACTGGTTTGTCCGCAGAAGCAAAAATTGGCATCGGCGTGACAATCCCAATCGTCGCTTTAGGACTTGCTGGGTTTGCGTCTCTGCTTTGGCGTAGGGAAAGAGGGCGAAACCGCGCTATAAAGGCAGCGTACCTTGATGAGAGTACGCATTCTGGATTTATGGTGGCATCACGTGAGGATAACCACGATCCGACGAAGCATGAGTTGGACGCTACGACCGCAGCATCCACGCCGATGCATTCCACACAGTATGAGCTAGACAGTACCGCAACCGCCCTGTCACCCTCACTACCCATCGACGCTCCTCGGCAGCCTTCAAATCCGAATAAACTTATGGGTCAACAAACACAGTTGAATGCACACGAGATCGCCAGCTCCGACAAAATGCATACATGCGGCTCGTCAGAATTGGATAGCACGCAGAAAGTGTCTGCCGAGATAGACCACGACATACCGGTGGACATTGGCCCTGCACCTGTCTTACCGACGTCGCATATGGAGCAGGGAAGCTCACTAGAGTAAATGCGAGCACAAAAAGCTGCAGTCGGCAGAGACAGAGAAAGGAAGGAAGAGATTGAGCGGATGAGGGCCGAAAAAGAGAGGCTGCATAAGGCGATAATGGAACTAGAAAACAGAAGACATTAGCGTTCAAGCAATTCAATTAGTTCTAGTAGTCCTCATGTGCCCTCGCTATACATGCATAACATAAACTTGACAGTCTTCGAATGTATACTTATTATAAGCTTAGGTGAGCTTCTATGTATACGAAGCTACAAGAGACTCTACTTTAGCAGGTACAGGTCTCTGAAGATACAGAATTTAACCCTCCATTTACTAGAAAAAGCAATGCAGGACTTTTGCCGACACCTGGTGTCGGTGCTGTTCATCATGATGTGTGCAAGGGAAGGTGCGAGGGGCTGCAGCTAGTGGGGCTGCCATGGCCTCAAGAGCTGTTTTATTTCTTCTCCATGCCATCACTTCCTTCGCTGATCGACATTGATCGTGGTCGTACTGTCTTTGCATTCTCATACCGCTGATCCGGACAATGGCTGAACATAGTCCGGTAACGTTTACCAGGTTTCTCGACCTACCTCGCGAGATACGCGACTGTATTTACGAGCTCATACTCGTGCGCGATACAATACCCATTGAATGCGCAATAACAAACACACGTTTTCCACAAGGCTCGGGAGAACCGGAATATTGCGCGGTGCCGCCATTGAGAGCCCCACGTGCTCATCGTCGACTCTGGCAAATTCCGGCGTTCGACATGGACCTGGAATATCCAAGCAATGACCACACTGCGCCAAAAACTATCCATATGACTTACCAAATCAGCAAAGAGCCGACGCTTGCTTCTTTGGGCGGACTTAACCTCTGCCTTCTGCAGGTGAGCAAGCAAGTGTACACTGAAGGAAGCAAGATTTTCTATGGCAACAACATCTTCAGCTTTACACAAGATTTTCGCATCCCGACTGCATTTTCATTCCTGTGTGATAGGCCCGCAGCGTCGCTTCGAATGGTCAAATCAATGGAACTGGCACTCATGGAAGACAGAAACATTCGGGGGACCGCGCAGGCGCACTATCCGATGATACGTCGCTCTACAGATTCCCTTGTACTGCAATATGCATACCACTATTTCACGGAGCTTTGCACATTGCTCTCTACGCCGAGGATACAGCTTCGAAAACTGTACTTGTCCGTGGAGACTTGGGGTAGCGAAGGCTCGCAGAGAGTGACCAGCCTGCAAGAAACCATCACCTGGGAGAACGAGAATCTGAACGGCGTGGCGCTCGATACACTCTGGCTGGAACCGTTACTCAAGCTTGAAGGGCTTGAATCTGTCGAGATACATTGGATCTTTAGTCGACCACGTATTCGGCGGATGGCTGATATGGCACGGAAGATACAACGACACTCCTTAGCAAGGAAAGCTGAGCGGACCCATCTTCCAATAAAAATTACCGCGTTTCACAAATCCGAAAAGGCTACTTTCCTCGTGGCACAGGACCCATCTATGTGGGAACATGTTGTACTGGATGATGAAGAGATCCGATATGTAGCACAAGAAGAGTGCGGAAAGAACGAGATGATCCAAGCTCCCGAGCTGCCGCGTCATGTGCAGTGGATGCTCGATATATCTACAGACGCGTATTTGTGTCGTTGCACACTGAGGTGTACCTAGCTCGCCCGACTGTTGTACAACATGTGCATTGGCAGATACAACGCACTTTGAGGCACCCGCGGCTGGGTCGAAAGTTTCGTCAAATAGCGGGAAAGACCGTGTGTCACGAGTCAGGTACCTGCCTGCATATACGCAAGGACTATCCAAAAAAGCCTCATTCCAGGTCTCCTGACACCCATTGTCTTGAGATGAGCAATCGAACAGAAACGGGACAGACTCCGACTGCAGTTCATCATTCCCTACACTCACGGCTACCCCGCATCATATTCGATGGTCAAGGCACTAAGCATTAGAACACGATGTGAAGCCGTCGGGTAGCATCCTTGACATTTTCCGGAAGTATGCGCGACGAGTACCCGGCCATCACACGCCCATATCACACATGAGAAGACACGCGTGCGGCAATCATCACGTCCCCCCATGTCCAATAAATTCGCCGTCCTCTGACTTTTCCGAGCCAGCTGGTACTTAGTATGCCATCAGAAACCCCGCCTGCCATGCCAAATTTAGTCTGCGAACTACAGGTTCTCCAAAGGCCAAGGCCCATCCTGGTGTTTTCTAGCTATTGTCAGTATGTATTACGGTGTCGGACCGTCGCGTGTCTATCCTCTTGGAGGAAAAACGGCAGTAAATCAGCATAAAAATGTCATATTTGTGCACAATATTTAGACTCAGCCCATCGGATTTCATGGCAGCTGATCGACTGCGCTATCCAGGATGGGCCTTGGCGTTTGGAGACTCTCGAACTATATCAACGCCAATCTGTTAGGTTGTTAGGTCAGTGCTCCGTATCGCAGCTTCTACGGCCCTTCTTTTGCTGTTGTACACCTCGGGTCTAGCCCTCATCTCATGGATGCCCTTGAAGCTATTGCCCGTCCCGTGAAGGAACGTGGTACAGTTACTAGGCTATGTTCCAGGAGATAACTGTAGAAAGATGATTGATTGATGCCTGATGAGGGCAGAAGCCAAACTATATACCCGGGCTAACACTAGCGCGTAAACAAGCAATGGGAATAGCCGCTTCCACTAACAATGACTAGCATATAACCGAACGCTAATACATCTGGTCCTACGAAGGACCTCTTCGGTAGCTCCCTTTTGCACTGGCTTCACATAACGACAGCCCGAAGTTAGTGATCTTTGAATTCCTGCCGGTATTTCATCCCATAACATAGTAGTTTATTCCGTATGTACAAACCTCTCTAACTTTTGAGTCATGTTCTGCTCAGTACTAACAACTTAGCTGAGGCAAACTTGTATATTACCTTGAAGAGGCAGAGCCACTTATCGAGAGTATAACAAGGGAGCAGAACATAATTGACAGGTGGAGGTTCTCCACCTCGATGGTCCTCTATTGAATGCTATCTCTTTGAGAAATACAAGCTCATTCCGTATCACGAAGATTAAGAAAGAGCTCCTACCGACATTGCTGTAATTGGTGCAGTTGAAGACAGCGACCCGACTTCTGGGCAATTCTGAAACGTTTGTACACGGAACATTGGCGCTTTACGACTATCGAAAGTGGGTCTCAAGACCAAACTGCCGACCTTCGACTTCATTCCTTCACCCAAGAAGAAGAAAAGCACAACACTTGAGATATGGCGAAATATTCCCACATGGTTCAGCTTGCGCGAAGTCAGCCAGCCGCTGCGTTGCTCGCACTCGCGACCCACTATCTGCTGCACAGTGGCGAATGGGACAACTCGTTCCACATCCTCTTAGGTATCTGGACAGTCGGTTTTAGTGGACTGGCAGTATCCGAGTATATCTACAACCCAAGACCCGACGGCATCGTTGCTGCTGCGAAGGTCAGCGCGGCTTCTGCAGCTGTGTACTTCGGGGTCTTGATGGCAAGCATCTTCGTTCACCGGGCGTTCTTCCACCGTCTGCGAAATGTTCGTATTGGTACCCCCCAAACTGACTTGGGATTCCTCTCGCTGACCTTTTGTATAGATTCCGGGCCCGTTTCTCGCGCGGATTTCCAAGCTTTACAGCGTGTTTGCGGGCGTGCTTCCGGACTATCAATACTACAAGAAGAGTGAAGAGCTGCACAACACATACAAGACTGATGTAATTCGGACCGGCCCACGCGAAGTAACAATCTACTGCGCAGATGCCATTCCGCTCATCCACGGCCCAATGTCGAGGTGCCGCAAAGGCCCATGGTACTCTGTAAGTAGTACTACGATGGCTCATGAAACTTTACTTATGTCCTTGCATAGGGCTCTTCGCATATTAGCGGCATATCGACGCAAACCACACGCGATAAGGACGAGCATAAGCGCAGACGCAAGGCTTGGGACCACGCATTCAACGCAAAGGCACTCCGTGAATACGAGCCTCGTCTGAATAGACATGCGCTAGCCTTGATGTCACAGCTGAAAGAGCAAGCTAAGAGTCCTTCGGTACGATTTACGAACTGGGCGAACTTTTATTCATTTGATGTGATGGGCGACGTTGGCTTCAGTCGCAGCTTTGGTATGGTCGAGAAAGGCGAAGAGGACGAAATGATTAAGCTCCTTCACGAGAGCATGTCGCCGCTCAGCATATTCGGACATATCAATTGGGGTCTCAACTTGGCTACCCGCACTGCAGTCGGGGCAAAGGCACTCGTCGACCATATTGACTGGACATCTAAAGTAATGGACGAGAGGGCAAAGGTGAGAACCTCGTCGTTGTTCTAGATGAAGTAGGCTGACTCTTCGCAAGATTACGCCCAAGGAGAACGACATCTTCACTTGGCTCCTTGATCCAAACGCCACCAAAGTGTCACCAGAACTGAACGCGGATTCGCGCTTGTTGGTCGTCGCTGGAAGGTACGTCCTCTAGCACCGGCGCACTCTTAGATCATGCACTGACTGCTAGGAATAGTGACACTACCGCGGCAACACTCGCCTGGATCGCTTACGAACTCTGCAAGCAGCCCAAGATCCAAGCCAAGCTCCGCAAGTACGTCGATGCCATTGCACCGTCTAAGTCCTTCCTCGACGTCGAAGACGTAGCCAACTGCGCTTTGCTCGACGGAGTCATCAATGAGGCTCTTCGTTTACATCCTGCCGTACGTCTCACATCGTAAACCAATCACTTCAACCTCACACCACTAACGCCACACAGGTCCCCTCCGGCGTCCAACGCGAAACCCCACCCGAAGGCATCACTCTGCCCAACGGCACCTACATCCCCGGAAACATCATAATCTGGATGCCCATCCACTGCATGCAGCGCTACCCGCGCTACTTCTCCCAGCCGCTAACCTTCCTCCCCGAGCGCTGGACCGACGAGCAGCCCGAAGCCGTCATCGAGAAGCGCGCATTCATGCCCTTCAGCACAGGCGTGTACAATTGCGTCGGCCAGAAACTCGCCATGATGGAGTTGCGCAGCGTGACGGCGAATCTGATCAAGTTGTTTGAGGTGGAGTTTGCGGAAGGGGAGGATGGGAGGGAGATTTTGGAAAAGAGTAGGGATTGCTTTACGACGAATGTGGGGAAGTTGGATGTTCGGTTGAAGCCGAGGTATAAGGTGTAGGGTGGTGGGGTTTGGTGTTTGGTGTTGTGTAGAATAGAAGTTTGTTGTGAATCTGGAAAATCTTCAAGTTGTGTGTAGTATCAAATCTGTCCCTACGGACACCTTATGCTCGCCCTGGACATCGATTCCGCTGCCAGAAGATTGATATTAGCTAAGTGGCACATGTTCGTCGCCGCGGCATTCCCGCCCAAATACCTTGATTCTCCCGCTGTGTGAAAGAGTCGGTGCGCGTTTGCTCCAAAGGATCCATGTTGTACACAAAGCGCCCGCACTTATATATGTATCGTCCTATTCCAAAACTTTTCATAACTTCTTATATACAACTTTTAGCCAGAGTATCCCTGGTGCAGGAACTATCCCCTCCGTTAAGTTGTATATATTTTTTGCCTTTTTTCTATTTACATTTTGCTACCCGGAGCTCGAATACACCATCACTCACACTCATGCATATTTTTTTTGAGAACTTTATGCGCCACGAAGCTCAATATAATATTACATCTCCTCCCCCAACTCCGCCTCAGCCGGCTTGTAATTATACGAGCGAATGTAATCAACAACATGGCGAAATTCGTGCATACTGATATCCTTGCAGGTATTCGGATCCTCATACGAACCAACCATCGCATAAGCCAACATAGGCCCGCACCAACCATGGCACTGTCCCGGCCTCGTCGGGTAGTTGGTAGATGGTTTCGGGGTCGAGTTGGTCGTTCCATTTGGTTGAAGTTTTTCGGGGAGAAATTCGAGTACTGAGCAGAGGTTTGTATGCTTGTAGTCATCTGATTATGAAAAACAAATGTATAATGGGTATCTTGCAAACCTTTCATCAACGCCTTGTGCTACGAGTCCGTCCTCTCGCAATCTTTCTACGCCCACTTCAAGCACCTCGTAGCTTCATGTGCATCCTTACACTCCAATCCACATACTCTTGCCCCGCACTTCCGACACTTTATCGTGCCCCAGTAGCCGCAATTGTCACAAAATTGCCTCTGTGGCGGCCCTCCAGCAGGCGGCGGCGCAGCATGACTCGCAGCATAAGACAGCGGTGGAGCAGCAAGAAGTGCATCCAGCTCAGCGGGGTTCAGCGGCGGAGGCATGGAGCAATCGATGGAGAGTAGCGCATCGTCATTGCCGTTATCTACGCTCATCAATGAAGACGTTCGCGGTAGTGATGGGGCCGGCGTGGCGTCTGTTGGTGTAGGTGGGACGGATGCAAGCGTGCTTTGGCGGCGGTGAGATTGCGTGTTGCTGCGTGAAGCTGTTGTTGCGCCACGTGGGACAGGCACTTGTTGGTGCTGTGCAAGCTGGGCTTCTTCATCGTCGAGCCAGTGTTTGATTTGGCGCTGATACTGTATTATACGTCGCGTGTTTTGCGTCTTTGGTATTGCTGCAGATAACCATTAGCAATCGCACACCCATTCCAATCGATATGCCTACATGGCTTTCCTGGTATCGCAATGTTCTGCTTCGGATCGTTGTCCCTCTCCAGCTCCGCTATCCTCCTCGCGATGGCCGTCTGCTGTCTCGCCGAAAGCTCATTCTCGCCACGCTGGCCGCCGGGTTGTGCTGCGGCGCGCTTTTTATTCTTGGGATTGATCGCGACTTTCGAAGGGTCGAAGCCGGTGTCGACAACGTACGTCCATCCTGGCGCTACCGAGGCGGACGAGTTTGGGAGCACCTCGACGTGTGGCATGTTGCGGTGGTGAAAGTTGAAGTTGCGGGGAAGGTTCGGAAGTGAGCTTGATGAAGCTAGTAGTCACGTGGAGACGCGTTAGCATCGAACGCGGACGACAGGATGTCATATGCGGGGTATAATGATGGTACGTCTCGTCTGCACTCAAACTAGCATGATGCAGCATGTTTATTTGAGAGATCGTTGTATCTTGCAGTGCACTGTCTCATTACTGATGTGAGCTTTCAATTGATGCCACGACGTCTACCTTGTACCACCTACTTTGCGGGAGGAGGCTGGGCTTCCAAAGGACGTCAAGGATGACGTTGAGGTATTCCTAGCAAGAGGTACTGGCGACAGGTTGGTGCCAAGACGATACCATCGGTTGTGTTATGAGAAGCTGTTTGAGCTTGGAGTACCTGAGGAGCGGGTGACTCTCAACGAATATGAGAGGATGGGCCACGTGCTGAATGGTGCAGAGCTGAGAGACTTGTGCACATGGCTTGAGAGAGTCGTGCCTCCACTTTAGGGATCATCAGCTGAATTGGATTCGTACAAATAGCTGCTATCCGCATCATGTTGGTTAGGTCGTAGAAGAAGCATCACCGGCGAGCGTGTGCGATGAGCTACGGCCCTGGCCTAGCTTCTTGGCACGTTTGGCTTTCATCAGGTAATCAGTTACTCGGTGCTCTACACTATTATCTACAATATTGCACTCACGCTAGCATTGCAAATATTCTGAACAATTGTCACAGCGTGTGGTCACATATTAGAAGGCACTCGTCTGATTGGTGTGCTGTTCGAGACGTTAGTGTGGTCCGAAACAAGGGCGGTACGGCGAGAGCACACCAGGCGGATTCCTGATACCAACCTGGCCTCTCTGCATTGGTACGTCCTACACTCCTCATCCTTCACAGGCTTGGAACAGTGACAAGCAAATCACTTGATTATGATGGCGCGGGCATCGCATGTTTGCAGTCACTATGTGTCTGCGCCGCACAGCTTGCAAATCATCGACCAAACTTGATCTTCCCCTCTATTCTCAACTAACACATGTATAGCGACCACTGACGAGTGCGCCGCGCAACTGCCCGCCATGCCAGCGATGCTAGATGATCCAAGTGCGCCTGCAATTTACAGGACCTCCGGCGAGGTACCGTATCCACCGCCTGGCGGCCCATTGCCTGTAGGCATTGCGCCCATCCAAGTCACTCTTCGCGATCGAGTCACGACCGCAACCATCATACCGTTCTCTGCGCCAGTGCAGGTACCGCTTACACTACTGACATACCTGTGCGATCAGCTGGGGCGTGAGATCGAGAAGGGCGACACATATCCCATGGTCGAGCCACTGTCCCTCGAGAACTTCGGTCCGTACTGGTTCGGAGTGTTCGGAGCGATCATGCTGCTAGGCGAAATCCAGGATGGCAGAGAACTGCATGACATGGCGCAGAGGGGCTGCGATTGGGAGAGAGAATGCCTTGGTAGCTTCTACATCAAGCCAAACTACCCCGGTCGGTCCAGTCATGTGTGCAATGGCGGCTTTCTGGTCACAGATGCGTCCCGCAATAGAGGTGTTGGGCGCTTGATGGGAGAGACATATCTAGACTGGGCACCGAAGCTGGTATGTGCTGTGTAAGTACGGGCAGACATACACTAACATCTCCAGGGCTACACATACTCCGTCTTCAACCTGGTGTACGAAACCAACGTAGCGTCGTGCCGGATATGGGACGCCCTCGGCTTCAAGCGTATTGGTCGTGTCAAGGGCTGTGGAAATCTGAAGTCGTATCCAGGAGAGCTGGTCGATGCCATCATCTATGGCCGCGATCTTGGCCAGGAAGACGACTTTGTGTCTGAAGAGCGTTTCGACAAGATCCGCTTCTACCTCAAGAACGGCAAATACCCAAACGGCGCCGACCGAGCAGAGAAAAGCCGGCTTCGCAGTGCTGCCACACACTACAAGCTTACCCCTGGCAAAGACGACGAGCAAGAGAAGCTCTGGTTGAAAGGCAAGGAGGTCATCGCGGATCCTCAGAAGCAGTATGAGATTGCACGCGACCTCCACCACAAGTCTCACGGTGGCATCAATAAGACTACGGCCGCCATTGCTGAACTCTACCACTGGGTTCGCATCAAGGAAACTGTCAGCCAAGTCATCCGAAATTGTCCTGAGTGCAGCGAGATGAACAAGGGCTTATCGGCCATGCGTCAGAATCAGAACCAAAACCAAGCCCGCTATAGTCAGCCTACCAACGGACAGTCTCCACAGACTTCAACCCCGCCGGTCGATGTATATACACATCTACACCAAAGCCCGCCGACACAAGAATCTCCCAACGGCCAGCTCCAGCTCGAAGCAGCGCAAAATACCTTCTCGGCGTTTCCGCAACACAGCGAGTTCGATATGCCTGTCGATCCAGCTCTCATGGAAGATGTCAAACGTAACGGAAGCCTTGCGGATTTACCGCCTTCGCCATTCTTAGCCGCTGGGGCCGGGCTTGGTGGCGTTCCTCCCATAGGTGAGCTGAACACAACCTCCTCGACTCCATCGGGAGCAAACGAGCGGGCACCGACGGCAAGGGAGGAGCTGAGGCGAAGGCTGAACCGTGTTGCAGAATTTGGTTCCAATTAAGCATGACTGAAGCTAATCAGTGATGGGACATGACGGAGTTTATGAACACATGAGGGAGCTTGCATATGAAGGTGGCGTTGGTCGGGGTCCTTTTGCCATGTCACCATATCGCGCTGATACCATATTGCATGCCCATAGAAGAACAGTAGATGTGCGAGCTACGGTGCTGCGGATTGCTGTTTGCACGAGTGCAAGTTACCCAGCAGAATGAACAATCATGATACTTCCATGCTGATTCCGCCGGATAATAGTTCATGCTCGCCTCCAGCCTGTCGTCCTTCGCGGTCCCCAAAACCATCAGTCAAAACTGTATATGACATCACGATGAGATCAATTCGTGCGACTAGAGTACAGTGACAGTATTGTTTGGTAGACGGCAGCATTGCGAGCAGCGCTTTTCACAGACTTTGAAGTGTTGCATACTCTTATTCCAGAGATAAGCTAAGATAATTACGGTTGTAGCCAGTCCTACAAGTCAGGAATATGTTGGTACATGATAGCGCTTTCCTTGCATGGCGCGTGCCGGGACCCCGCGCGTTGCGGTCGAGGCGGCAGAGGAGTTATGCAAGATGTTCGAGGGCGGCGGGAATTTTCTAGAGACTGTAGTACAGACATGCAGCGTTTTGAAGTTGGTGTGGCGTGGCATGAGAATTGGGGGTTCTTGCAGTGCCGATTCAGCTTATACCCCACTCCTTCTTGAGGGCGTTGATGATCCAGGCGGTCGGCCAGAAGTGATTGCGCTCGAAGGCGACGAGAAGGTTTGCTATCTCTTCTCGCTCGGCTGGATCGGTCACCAGTGGTCCCCAGATGAAGATTGTGTGGCACACTGTGATTGACAGAGGCCCGGTCTCCGGAGCGCATTTGCATGCGCCGCATATCACACGGGCATGGTTGAGGATTTGTTGCTGGTGGAATCAGCAAGCATAATGGAAGCGTCGACTGCACTCACATTCGTGTCTGACAAGCCGGTGGCGTTCCGGATGGCGAATTTGGGGCCGGGCTTGTACGTGAGCAGCAAAATGCAGGCGAAGTGATAGAAGCCGAATGAGAGGACTGTAGTCTCTGTAAGTACACTGCTGTCCTCTCGAGTGTCGGTACTAACCATGCCAGTCCGTGGTGAACCACGCCTCGGGGAACACCCCATGTTCTTTGGCTTTGCCTTGCCATATAGGATTGAAGCCTTCAGGTCTCTCTCTAGACCATTTGTCGACCTGATCCCAGAGCTCCTGCCATCGCCTTCCCCTGTTGTTTGCTTCAGCGTTTGGGTCAAAGCAATAATTGACGACATGTGCCAGGTTCCATGTCATTTGGTTAGCCCATGCTGTCTCTAGCCTTAAGCGAGCCAGGGGGTGTGAATCTTGCATGGATTCTGGCGTAGGGTGGAGCTGTAGTGTGAAATCTATGTCAGGCGGCTGCTGGTGAATTGTAGCAC
>Ga0265780_10004176_pt1 | contig 18731 bp, 21 predicted proteins | sample P1T30metagenome_FD_192432 | JGI IMG/M metagenome (GOLD analysis project Ga0265780, IMG submission 192432) | Plant litter microbial communities from East Loma Ridge, Irvine, California - P1 T30 | ecosystem: Environmental > Terrestrial > Plant litter > Unclassified | place: USA: California...
CGACGACGCCGCGGGCGCGGCGGCCGCGACCCTGGCGCTGCTCGGCGGCTGAGCGCCCCGCGCGCGTCCCGACCCCAGGAACCCGCGCAGACCCGCGTGCGCGCACGGGGGTCTGCGCGGGTTCCTGGGGTCGCCGCGCGCTCAGCGCGGCGCGGCGCTGCGGCGCACGAGCGGCACGAGCCGCGCGGCGGGCTCGGCCTCAGGCGACGGGGACCCCGAGGAACGCCCGCATCGTCGCGATGTCGGCCGCCGCGTCGCGGTAGGCCTGCATGAGCGCGGCGTTGGCGTCGTACTGGGGGCCCTCGCGCACCTCCGCCTGGTGGTGCAGCGCGAAGACGAGGCCGTCGTGCCGCACCGGGGGCTCACCCAGCAGGGTCTCGTGGGCGAGGTACCAGGCGGCGTCCTCGAAGCCCCAGCCGCGGAACCGCTCGTCCTGCCCGCCGTGGCTCAGCCAGGTGGCCCGCGTCGTGACGTAGACGCCCGAGCAGGCGCCGCGGACGAGCTCGTGGTCGCACCGCTCGAGGGGCGTGCCCGCCGCGAACTGCGCGCTGCCGTCGGGGCCGAGCCAGCGGTACTCCGTGTAGGGCAGGTGCACGCGGCCGGAGGTGCGGGCCGCGTCGACCGCCGCGAGCAGGGGCTCGAGCTGCGGCAGGGTGTCGGCGTCGGCCACGACGACGACCTCGCCGTCGTCGGCCCGGGCGACGCCCACGTTGCGGCACCGGGCGAGGTTGAAGACCTCGTCGTCGGTGTCGACCGGCACGATCTCGGCCTCGGGCAGGGCGTCGCGCCACCAGGCGACGACGGTCTCGAAGGCCGGCACACGACTGGGCTGCGGACGCCACGGGATCACGACGGTCACCATGAGCGGCAGCCTACCCGGGCGCGGAGGGTCGCCCGGACGGGCTGCCGAGGCTCACGGGACGGCTCAGCTGCCGGTCGACGACTCGTCGGCAGGCGGCGTGGGGGCGTCGGTCGGCGGCGTGGGCAGGGCGGGCGCGCTGCCGTCGGCCGGCGGCGTGGGCAGGGCGGGCGCGCTGCCGTCGGTCGGGGGCGTGGGCGGGGTCGGCCGCCCCTCCGCGACCGGGCCGCCGGCGCCCGGGCCGCCCGCGGCGGGCCCGCCGGCGCCGGGTCCGCACTCCCCCGGCGCGGGGGCCGCGGGGGCGTCGTCGCCGTCGGCCGCAGGAGGCGCGGCGGGCGTGGGCGAGTCCGTCGCGTCCGTGCCGTCGCCCTTGGTGCTGTCGCCCTTCGTGCCGTCGCCCGAGCCGCCGTCTCCCGAGCCGCCCGTCCCGTCGTCGGGCGCCGCGCCTCCGGGGGTGGGCGACGGCGAGGCCGTCGAGGTCGCCGCCGTGGCCGAGCCCTGCGACGGGCCGGGGCTCGCCGCGAACGCGGCGGTCGAGCCGAGGGCCGCGACGCCGAGCACGCCGACGGCGAGGCCGACCACGAGGCGCGGGCGCCGACGGCGCAGCGAGGAGCCCGCGGCGGGGCCGGTGGCCCCGTCGTCGGAGGCGTGGGCGAGGGGCTGGGTGGGGGTGTCGTCGTGGGTCATGGGGTCTCTCTCCTGGATGGTCCGGTCGGTCGAGGCGGGCGCCTCCTGACCGGTTCTCCTCCACACTCGGCAGCGGATCTGAAGCGACGCTTAAGGACAGCGCTTGCACAGCGGACCGGCCGCCTCCGCCGATCTGGGCCGCCTACGGTCGACGCATGCTCCCTCCCGCCCGCGTGCTCGTCGTCGAGGACGACGACGCGATCCGCGCCTCCGTGATCTCCGCCCTCGCCGCCGAGCGCTTCGTCGCCCGCGGCCTGCCCTCCGGCGAGCACCTCGTCGACGAGCTGCGGGCCTTCGTGCCCGACCTGGTGCTGCTCGACTGGATGCTGCCCGGCCCGAGCGGGATCGTGCTGGCCGAGCGCGTGCGCCGGGCCAGCGACGCGGGCGTGATCATGATGACGGCGCGCGACGGCGTCGACGACCGCCTGCGCGGCTTCGGCGAGGGCGTCGACGACTACGTCGTGAAGCCGTTCGTCGTCGCCGAGCTCGTCGCCCGGGTGACGGCCGTGCTGCGCCGCCGGGGACGCGTCGCGACGGTCGTCGAGGTGGGCGACCTCGTCGTCGACCCCGACGCGGGCGTCGCCCGCCGCGCGGGCCACGACCTCGACCTCACCGCGACGGAGTTCCGCCTGCTCGCCCACCTCGCCGCCAACCGCGGCCGCACGCTGTCGAAGACGCAGATCCTCACGCAGGTCTGGGGCTACGACCACGTCGACGCCAACCTCGTCGAGGTGCACCTGAGCGCCCTCCGCAAGAAGATGGAGGCGCACGGCCCCCGCCTCGTGCACACCGTCCGCGGGCTCGGCTACCAGGTGAGCGCGTGACGGCCCCCGTCGCCGCGACGCCCGAGGGCCTCCGCACCGGCTCGCTGCGCGCCCGCACCGTGCTGGCCGTGACGGCCCTCCTCGCGGTGCTGCTGCTCGCGCTGTCGCTGACCGTGCAGGCGGTGCTGGGCGAGCGCCTGCGCACCCAGATCGAGGACCGCCTCGCCGACCGCGCCGCCGCCGCGGCCGCCCTCGTCGGCACGGTCGACGACGACGACCTCGCCGACCGCCTCTCGGCCCAGGGCGTCTCGGTCGTCGTCACCAGCCCCGACGGAGGCGCGGTGACGGCCGGCCCGTCGCCCGACGACCTGAGGGCGGGGCCGGGTGCCGACCCCCTCGGCGTCGGGCCCGGGCCTGCGGGCGCCGGCCGCGACTCCTCGGCGGGCTCGTCCGGGAGCGCGTCGGACGCGGGCTCCGGCGGCGCGCTGCCCGGCGACGCGACGGACGACGCCGTGCCCCGCGAGGCGACGGGCGGGGCGGCCGCCACCGTGACGGTCGCCTCGAGCGCCGTCACGACCGACGACGGGCTGATCCGGTACGAGGCGACGCTGAGCGACGGCACCGAGCTGGCGCTGACCGCCGGCACGAGCTCGGTCGGCGAGACGCTGGGCACGCTCCGGGCGGTGATGCTCGGGGCCTCGGCGGTCTTCCTGCTGCTGGCCGCGGGCGCGCTGGTGCTGGTGGTGCGCGCCACGCTGCGGCCGCTCGACCGCATGACGGCCGTGGCGGGCTCGATCGCGCGGGGCGACCGCGGGCGCCGGCTGCGCCCCTCGCGGCCCGGCACCGAGCTCGGCCGCACGGCGACGGCCTTCGACGAGATGCTCGACGACCTCGAGCGCGCGGAGTCGTCGGCCCTGGCCGCGGAGGCGAGGCTGCGGTCGTTCGTCTCCGACGCCGCCCACGAGCTGCGCACCCCGGTCGCGGGCATCCAGGCGGCCGCCGACACGATCGTGCGGGGCGGCCTCGACGACGACGAGCGCGAGCGGCTCGCGGTGCACGTCGTGCGGGAGTCGCTGCGCGCGGGGCGCCTCGTCGACGACATGCTGCTCACCGCCCGCCTCGACGAGGGGCTCGCCCTCGACCGGCAGCCGCTCGAGCCGGCCGCCGTGCTGCGGGCGGCCGTCGAGCGTCAGCGCGTGCGGACGCCCTCGGTCGACCTGGCCCTCGACGTGCAGGGCGCCCCGGAGTCGGTGCCCGCCGACGCGGACCGCCTCGCGCAGGTCGTCGGGAACCTGCTCGACAACGCGGCGCGCCACGCCCGCGGCCGGGTGCACGTCGCCGCCGGCACCCGCGGGGCCGACCTCGTCGTGCGCGTGTCGGACGACGGGCCCGGCGTGCCCGCGGCGGAGCGCGAGCGCGTGTTCGACCGGCTCGTGCGGCTCGACGACGGGCGGGGCCGGGCCGACGGAGGCGCGGGGCTGGGACTGCCGATCGCCCGCGGCCTCGCGCGGGCCCACGGCGGCGAGCTGCGCTGCCTCGGCAGCGAGGACGGCGGAGACGACGACCAGGCGGGCACGCTCGGCGGGGCGGTGTTCGAGCTCACCCTGCCGACGCGCTGACCCAGCTGTCGGCACCGACGGGCGGTCTCGGCGCCGGACGGGACGCCGGACGAGAAACGCTCCCCCACGCACACCCGACGTGGCATGGAGGAGCGGAGAGGAACAGACCCGAATGACCGTTCCTCTCGGACGCCACCCGAAGGCGTCCTCCGTGGACGTGATCCACGAGGACCTAGTCTACCAGGGACTAGGACCCACTCGCTGAGGCCTGCTCGCACCCGGGGGCCGGGGCGTGCCGCCCTCCTCGACGAGCAGCCCGGCCACCCACCGGCGATCGTCCTCGAGCACGTCGACGCGGCGGGAGGCGGCCCGCTCGCGGGATCCCCCGGGGCGGGGGTCGGCGTGCTCCGGCGCGAGCTCGCGGGCGGTGGCCAGCTTGGCGTCGAGGGCAGCCAGGCGCTCCGTCAGGATCGCGACCCGCGCCTCCGGGGCGACGTCGTCGAAGAGCGCGACCCGCACGGCGAACTCGTCGTCGGACGCCGCCTTCTCGGAGGGCAGCACGGAGGCGCGCTCGAGCAGCAGCGCCGCCCCGGCCTCGGTGAGGCGGTAGGTGCGCCTCGCCGGCCGGCCCTCCTGCTGCTCGACGGTCACGGTGACGGCGCCGAGCTCCTCGAAGCGGCGGAGGGCCGGGTAGAGCGAGTTGTTGCTGACGGTCGCCAGGCTCGGCCGCACCACGCGGCGCTTCAGCTCGTAGCCGTGCATCGGCCCCTCCTGGAGGGCCGCGAGGACGAGGATGTCGAGGACCATCCCTCCAGTCTGACGACGGCCCGCGGCGCGACCTGGCGCCGAGGCCCGCAGACCGACCGGTTCACCCCCGTCTTTCACCCGCTCGGGGCACCGCCGGGGACCCCACGTGTCCGGCAGGCGCACCGGTGTCCGGGAGGCGCGGCGACGCCCGGCGGTCCCGGTGCGGCAGAGTGGACCCCCGTGAACGACGACATCCCCGACACCGACGCCCCCGACATCCGGCTCGTGGTCAGCGACATGGACGGCACCCTGCTCGACGGCGACGGCCGGGTGCCCGACGCCTTCTGGCCGCTGCTCGACGACCTGGAGCGCGCGGGCGTGCTCTTCGCCCCGGCGAGCGGTCGTCAGTACCAGACCCTCGCCGCGGTGTTCGGCGAGCGTCCCGGCCTCGTCTTCATCGCCGAGAACGGCACGAACGTGGTGCGCGACGGCGCGACCGTCGCGATCGAGCCGCTCGCGCCTCCCACGGTGGCCCCGGTGGTCGCGTGGGTGCGGTCGGCCGCGGCGGCGGGGTCCGACGTCGGGCTCGTCGTCTGCGGCGCGCGCTCGGCCTACATCGAGCGCACCGACCCCGACTTCGTCGCGCACGTGCAGCGCTACTACGCGGCGCTCGAGGTCGTCGACGACGTGCTCGAGGCCGCGGCCGACGACGACGTGCTCAAGTGCGCGATCTACGACTACGGGTCGGCGGAGGAGCGCACCGGGCCCGCGGTGAGCGCGCTCGGGCTCGACGTCGACGTGGTCGTCTCGGGCGAGCACTGGGTCGACGTGATGCGCCGCGGCGTGAACAAGGGCCGCGCGCTGGAGCGGCTGCAGCGCGAGCTCGGCGTGACGGCCGACCAGACCATGGCCTTCGGCGACTACCTCAACGACGCGGAGCTGCTCGACGCCGCGACCTGGTCGTACGCGGTGGAGAACGCCCACCCGTCGATCCGGGCCCGCGCCCGGCACCTCGCCCCGGCCAACACGGCCGGCGGGGTGCTGACGACGATCCGCGCGGTGCTGCCGCAGCTCGGGCGCTGACGGCGACCAGTGTCGGCGGCTGCGCCTAGCCTGCCGCCGTGCCGGAACCGATCGCGAGGTGGTGGGCGCGACGCCAGTGGTCGCGCGGCCTCGACGTGCCCTACGCCGTGGGCGAGTTCCGGGAGGCGTGGGCGTCGTTCCCGGTGCTGATCCGCCAGTACCGGCCCGAGTTCAACGCGGGCATCGTGCTGACGCAGCTGCCGCCCGCCGCCGACGCGTGGGTGACCTGGCTGTGCGACGCCGGGCACCTCGTCGTCGCGACGCCGGAGGAGCAGCGGTCGAGGCCGGGCCGCGAGAGGCGCCGGTCGTCGTGGTGCCCCGACTGCGCGGAGCTCGCCCGGCCGCGGACGCCGAGCCTGCCGATGGCGGCCACCGTGCGGCTGCCGGGGCAGAGCCCGCTCGTGGCCGGGCCGGTCGCGCGGCCGGCGGGGCAGGACGCTGCCCGCCCGCCCGGGCCCGCCGGCTCGGCGGGGCGGGCGCTGGAGGCGACGTGGGCGAACCGTCGGTCGACGGCGGGGGCCTCGGGCGGGCGACCGGTGCGGTCGTCGTCGGGGCGCGCCTCCCGGGGGCTCTGCGACAAGACGCCGTCGTTGGCGGCCGGCGAGCCGTTCGTGAGCGTGTGCGCGCCTCCTCCCGCCTCGGCGGTCGAGGAGCAGCTGCGCGCCGACCTCGTCGACCGCCTGGAGTTCACTCCCGGACAGAACGCCGTCCGCCTCGCGCGGCCGTTCTTCGACCACGTCGAGGCGTGGCCCGACATCGTGCTGCCCGAGCTGCGGGTCGCCGTCGAGTACGACTCGACCGGCCGGCACGGCCTCGAGCACGTCGGCAAGCGCGAGGACGCCGACCGCCGGAAGGACCGTGCGCTGCGCGCGGTCGGCTGGGAGGTCGTGCGGCTGCGCACGGGCAAGCTGCCCGCGCTCGGCCCCTACGACCTGCAGCTCGGCGGGCTCGGCCGCACGACGGTGCCCGCGCTGCTCGACCGGCTGAGGGAGATCCGCGGCGACCTGCTCGTCGACGCCTGGCTGCGCCGCTGAGCCACGCGTCGACGCCCCGCGGTCGCAGGCCCGGAGAGGCTCGCGACCGCGGGGCGCCGAGGGGACGGGTCAGGCGGCGACGGCCTCCGTCGCGTCGGACGCCGGCGCCGTCGACGCTCCGACCGACGCGAGGTAGCGCTCGGCCGTGCGCAGGCCGAGGGCCATGATCGTCAGCGCCGGGTTCGCCACCACGGCGCTGGGGAACACCGAGTTGTCGCAGACCCAGAGGTTCGGCACGTCGAAGCTGCGCCCGTCGGCGTCGACGACGGCCTCGGCCGGGTCGGTGCCCATGCGGCAGGTGCCGATGGTGTGCGCCGTGCGGGCCAGCACCCGGAGGTCGCGGCCGCCGGCGGCCTCGACGATCGCCGTCATCGTGCGCACCGCGTGCCGGTCGAGGGCCTTCTCGTTCTCGCCGGGCGTGAACGTGACGACCACCTTGGGCACGCCGAACGCGTCGACCTCGTCGGTCAGCTCGAGGCGGTTCTCGTCGTACGGCAGGCACTCGGCGTTGATGCCGACCCCGGCCATGTAGCGGTACGAGTGCATCGCGTCGACGAGCTCCTGCCCCCAGAGCCCGGCACCGCGCGCGAGCGTGGTCGCGAACGTGAGCGGCATCACGCCGAGGCTCTGGATGAGGTAGCCCCCGACGAAGTCGGCCCCCTCCGGCCGCATGAAGTCCTCCGTGATGATCGACGACGGGTAGCCGCGGTGCCCGCGCATCTCCTCGTCGAACGTCGCCCAGACCTGCGTCGCGCCGTGCGCCATGAAGTTGCGGCCCACCTGCCCGCTGCTGTTCGCGAGCCCGGTGTGCAGCAGCAGCCGCGGGGTCTCCACGCCGCCGGCGCAGAGGAACAGGGCGGCGCAGCGCTGACGCCGCTCGACCCCGTCGCGCACGTAGACGACGGCCTCGACCTCGCCCGCCTCGTCGAGCTCGATGCCCGTGACGACCGAGTCGGCGCGGATCTCGGCGCCGTCGCGGACGGCCTTCGGCAGGTAGGTCGTGTCCATGCTGACCTTGGCGCCGTTGCGGCAGCCCTGGTGGCAGCTGCCGCAGCCGACGCAGGCCTGGCGCAGCCCGCCGCCCTCCTGGCTCCAGTCGCGGGTGACGAGCGCCGCCGGGGCGTCGGTCGCGCGGATGCCGACTGCCTCGCAGCCGCGCAGCATCATGTCGCTCGAGGCGTTGCGGGCGGGAGGCGGCAGCTCGTACGAGCGGGAGGGATCCCACGGGTAGTCGCTGGGGCCGGAGACGCCGACGAAGTGCTCGACGCGTTCGATGTAGGCGGTCAGCTCGTCGTGGTCGACGGGCCAGTCGACCCCCTGCCCGGTGAGGCTCGCGAGCTGCAGGTCGCGGGCGTCGGGCCGGGGCGTGAAGGCGCCCCAGTGCAGGGTCGAGCCGCCGACGCCCTTGCCCGAGTTGTTCTGCCCGAAGGCCGTCGGGGTCTCGCCGCCGCTGAGGCGCTCGTCCATCCAGTTGATGACCACCGCCTCCGTCTCGTCGGAGGTGTAGTCGGCCGGGCCGAGGTTCGAGCCGGCCTCGAGGGCCACCACCCGGAGCCCGGCAGCCGCCAGCTCGGCGAGGATCGGCGCTCCGCCGGCCCCCGTGCCGATCACCACGGCGTCGACGACCTCGTCGTCGGCGTACCTGGTCATGTCGTCCAGCTTCATCGGACCACCTCCATCCGGGGCTCCCAGCCCTCTCGTTCGCCGGCGGCGAGCCGGCGGAATCCCTGCAGTCGGAGGCCGTCGCCGCCGTTGGCGAAGCCGTCGAAGCCGATGGCCTCCATCGTCGCCGGGTGGGCGAGCCACTGGCGCACGAGGTCGACCCGGACGTCCTCGAACCAGGCCGTCAGCTGCTCGACCGTGAACGGGTCGGCCTCGTCGTCGCGCGGCGGGCCGGCGTCGGCGGAGCCGCCGTGGTGCGAGCTGCCCCCGCCGCTGTCGCCGTGGGCGACGAGCGACGGGTCGGGGTCGCCCGCGACGATCGCGGCGACGAGGTCGTCGCGCTGCTGCTCGGTCATCTCGGCGAGGCCGACGAGCGCGTCGAGCCCGAGCCGGTAGGCCTCGGGGTCGCTCGGCAGGTCGGCGTTGCGCCAGCCGTCGCCCTCGCCGCGGCCGAGCTGCGCGTCGACCCGGGCCGCCAGGTCGATCGCGGGGCCGGACTGGGGCACGACGCGGTCGGCGAGCAGGCGGAGCGTGCCGAGCTGCTGCGCCGAGAGCACGACGGGTGCGTAGTCCGGGTCGTCGGCGACGGCCCGACGGGCGAGGATGCCGCGCGTCTTCGCCGTGGTGCGCGCCGACGCGATCGTGGCGGCGAAGTCGGGCGACGGCGTCGGCGCGGTCGCGACGCGCTCGCGCCAGAAGGCGAGGACGGCGTCGGCGACCTCGTCGGGACGCTCGAGGGGCAGCAGGTGCCCGGCGCCCGGGAGGGTGAGGTGGACGGCCCGCGGGTAGACGCGACCGTTCAGCTCGCGCTGCGCCGCCTCCCCCAGGTCGCCGTCGGCGCCGCCCGCGACGACGAGCGCCGGCAGGTCGAGCGTGCCGACCTCGGCCGACCAGTCTTCGCGGCTGCCCTGCTCGAGCCACGCCTGCCAGGCCTCGCCGGAGGCGCGGCGCACGTCGGCGACGGCGGCCGCGTCGACCGCGGGGTCGAGCGGGGCGCCGACGTTGGCGTCGACGAACTCGCGGGCCGCGGCCTCGTCGAGCGTGCCCGTGCCCACGCCGCCGCCGACCGACGGGCCCTCGTCGCCGGAGACCCAGCCGATCATCGTCTCGCGGCGCTCCTCCGCCATCGGCTCGGGCACCGGGGGCGAGGCGGCGAGCAGCACGACGCCGCCGAGCCCGAAGACCCCGCCGCGGCCCGCCAGGGTGCGGGAGGCGACCACGGAGGCCACCTTGCCGCCCATGCTGTGGCCGACGAGCAGCCAGCGCGCGGCGCCGCTCTCGCGGATGCGACGCGTCACCAGGCGCACCATGTCGTCGACGGTCAGGCCGTCGGCGGTGTCGGCGTCGCCGAAGCCCGGCAGGTCGATCGCGACGACGTCGAGCTCGGGGGCGAGGCGCTCGGCGAGGGCGTCGAACTCCCGCGCGCTCGACCCGAGGGCGTGCAGGCAGAAGGCGACGGGGCGTGGCGTCGTCTCGGGTGGCGTCATGACGACTCCTACTGGGTCGGGGGAGGGAACAGCAAGCCCCTTGACAGTACGGACGACCACCGACGCCGCTCGCAGGCGGGGTACGGCCAGCCCCCGGGAGCCGGGCCGACGCCCGCCCGCGACCGCTCAGTAGTACTGCCCGTGCCGGTAGTCCCAGCTCGGGAAGGTCTCGGCGAGGAGGCTCATGATGCGGTCGACCGCGAGGCCGCGGCGGATCAGCGTGGGGGCGGGGGCCACCTGGCGCCGCCCCTCCTGACGGGGCACGAGCGCGCCCGCCTCGTCGACCATCGAGACCATCACGCCCTGCTCGTAGCGGGTCTCGACGGTGGCGTCCGGCTGGTTGGACGCCACGAACGCGTCGGCCTCGACGACCAGGTCGGCGCGGTCGAGGATGCGCTCCCCGACGCCCGCGACGACGCCGCGGTTGCCCTCGCCGGAGGGGTTCGCCGAGCTCGCGAAGGAGAAGCGGCCGTGGTCGCGCCAGAGGGCCGTCGCGATCTCCTCGCTCGGCCGGCCGAACTTCACCACGAAGCAGCTCGTGCCGCGACGGTCCATGGCGAGCTCGCGCACCTCGTCGTCCGGCAGGAGGGCGAGCCCCGCCTCCGTCCAGGGCAGGATGCAGCCGAGCAGCACGTCCTCGTCCCAGCAGCGCTGGTAGAGCGACTCGATCTCGGGGTCGAGCTGCGCGATCGTGCGCAGCTGGTCGAGCGAGGTGACGAGCACGACGCCCGGCTTGTCGCGGCGGCGCACCTTGGCCTCGAACTTGCGGTCGAGGCCGACGCCGTCCGAGGTCATGATGATGTAGCCCACCTTCGTGGGGCTCACGACGAGCCCTCCGGCGGCGGCGAGCAGCCCGACGGCACGGCCCGCCGACTCCTCGGTCCAGGGGGTGGTCTCGGTGGTCATGGGCGCTCCTCGTCTCGGCCCCTCGGGGCGGTCACGGAGTCAGACGATCGTCTGTCCAGCGACGACACTAGGCACGGGCGACCACCGCCGCCACGACTCGGGCACGATCCCGTCCTCGGGTCGGACGACCTCCCAGCCGATCGGAGGCTCTGCCCAGGCGATCGTCTGGGACACTCGACCCATGCCAGTCGACGGAGCCCCCCTCGCGCGCCTCGGATTCCTCACGATCGGGTCGTTCGACCCCGACAGGCCGGGCGCCGGCCACGAGGAGACCCTCCGGGTGATCGAGCGCGGCGAGGCGCTCGGCCTCGACAGCGCCTGGCTGCGGCACCGCCACCTGCAGCACGGCATCTCCTCCCCCGTCGCCGTCCTCGCCGCCGCCTCCCAGCGCACCTCCCGCATCGAGCTCGGCACCGCGGTCACCCCGATCGGGGCGGAGAACCCCTTCCGGCTCGCGGAGGACCTCGGCACCGTCGACGTCCTGCTCGGCGGGCGCCTCCACCCCGGCTTCTCCGCCGGCACCCCGATGAACTACGACCTCTACCGCGACGCGATCCACCCCGACACGGCTGAGCACGAAGACCTGGGCACCGACCGCCTCCTGAGGTTCCGCGACCTCGTGCGCGGCGACGAGGTGACCAGCACCGCCGAGCGCCGCGGCATCGAGGAGTTCGCCCGCACCGTGCAGCCGCACAGCCCCGGCCTCGTCGACCGGCTCTGGTACGGCGCGGGCAGCACCCGCTCGGCCGTCTGGGCCGCCGAGAACGGCTTCCACCTGCTCACGTCGAGCGTCACCCGCAGCGAGGTCGGCACCGACTTCGCCGCCAACCAGCGTGCCCAGATCGACGCCTACAAGGAGGCGCACCCCGACGGCGAGGCCGCTCGCGTCTCGCAGGGCCTCGTGGTGATCCCCACCGACACCGCGACCCCGGAGCAGGAGGCGCGCTACCGGGCCTACGCCGAGTCGCGCTCCGGCCGGGTCGGGGTGCCGATCGGGCCCGCGGGCATGCTGTTCGCGGCCGACCTCGTCGGCACGTCGGCGGAGATCGCCGACCGGCTGCGGGCCGACGTCGGCTACCAGGCCGTCACCGAGGTCGCCTTCGCCCTGCCCTTCGACCTCGAGCCCGCCGACTACGCGCAGATCGTCACCGACCTCGCCGAGCACCTCGGCCCCGAGCTCGGCTGGTCGCCCCGCTCGGTCGCGGCGGCGGGCGGCCCGGGGCGCGGCGACGACGGGCACACGGCCCCCGAGCACGACGTCGGCCCCGACGACGACCTCGCGACCGTGCCGCACTGGCCGCTCGGCTGAGGCCGGGGCTCACCGGGCCGGCGGGTCTCCGTCACCGCAGAGGAGCCCCGACAGGGCACCCCACGCACCCCGTGCTCGTCGTAGCGTCGTGGGCATGGACACCGAGAGCGAGATCCGCGACTTCCTGACGTCGAGGCGGGCGCGCGTCCGGCCCGAGCAGGTCGAGCTGCCCGGCGGGCCCGGCCGCCGGGTGCCGGGGCTGCGGCGCAGCGAGGTCGCCATGCTCGCCGGAGTCAGCGTCGAGTACTACACGCGCCTCGAGCGCGGCCGGCTGGGCGGTGCGTCCGACGCGGTGCTCGACGCCGTCGCGACGGCCCTGCAGCTCGACGAGGCCGAGCGCGAGCACCTCGGCGACCTGCGCCGGGCCGCGGCCGGGTCGTCGGTGCGGCCGCCGCGACGACGGCGCCCGCAGGTCTCGCGGGCGATGCAGCTCACCCTCGACGCCGTGACGGCGGGCCCGGCCTTCCTCCGCGACGGCCGCATGGACGTCCTCGCCGAGAACGCGCTCTTCCGGGCCCTCTACTCGACCCAGTACGCCCTGCCCGAGCGACCGGTCAACCTGGCCCGGTTCGTCTTCCTGCACCGCGACCTCGCCGAGGCCTTCTACCCGTCGTGGTCGGTCGCGGCCGACATCAACGTCGCCATCCTCCGCACCGAGGCGGGCCGCGACCCCCACGACCGCGCGCTCCAGGACCTCGTCGGCGAGCTCTCCACCCGCAGCGACGAGTTCCGCGTGCGCTGGGGCGCCCACGAGGTGCGCCACCACGTCTCCGGCCAGAAGCGCTTCCGGCACCCCGTGGTCGGCGACCTCGAGATGTCGTACGAGGCCTTCCAGCCGATGGGCCAGCCGGGGCTCGACCTGCTGGTCTACACGGCCGAGCCGGGCTCGCCCACGGAGGAGCGCCTCCGCCTCCTCGCCAGCTGGGCCGCCACCGCGGAGGCCGAGCGCTCCCCCGGGGCGACCCCGGCCCGGCCCGCCTCCCCGACCGACCTCGACCCCCAGGAGCAGCCCCGTGCCCAGCACCCCGACCGGCCCCACCAGCCCCGACGCGGCTGAGCGTCCCGACCAGGCCAGCCGCGCCCCGGCGCGTGGCCGCCGGGCCTCGCTCCGCAGCCGGCTCGCCCTCTGGTGGCGCGCCTCCGCGGAGATCACCGAGCTGACCCGCGACCGCGAGCAGGAGGCGCGGGTGCGGGCCGAGATGGCGGTGCGGCTGCAGCCGGGGCCGGGCGCCGTCGCCGATCTCTTCCGTCGTCGGTGACGCGCCCCTGAGCGCCCCGGGTACCACCTCGATCCGCTCAGCACACTCCCTGGTCGACACGGCTCGCCGTGCGACAGGATGTGTCGGTGCCCTCCGCGGGAGGGCCGACGACGACGAGGAGAGACCGGTGCCACGACTGACCACGGAGGAGCTCGACGGCTGGGTGCAGGAGTTCCGCGGCCAGGAGCAGGGCGACCCCGGCACCCCGCAGGCCGTCGACACCTCGTGGGACGAGTCGATGGTCGACACGGCGCTGATCGTGCTGCGCCTCGAGACGTCGGGCACCGAGGTGTACCTGCGCCGGGAGATCGGCGGGGCGCCGGAGTGGACGGTGACGTTCGAGGCCCGCGAGCGCGCCGCCGACGCGACGGCCGCGCAGGTCATGGCGCTGGCGGCGGAGGTCGACCAGGTCGGCCGGCTCTGCGCCTACCTGACCGAGCGCACGACCGACCACATGGCGCGGGCGGCCGCGGGCCGACGATGACGGTCTGGAGCTGGATGGCCGTGGCCACGCTGGCCGCGGCGGCCCTGGCGGTCGCGGCGCCGCACGCCTCGCGGTCGGCGGACCACCGCGTGCGGCTCCTGGGCTACGACAGCGCGTCGGCGTGGGGCCCGAGGGCCCGCCGGGCAGCGACGGCGGTCGTCTCCGTCGCGTGCCTGGGAGCCGTCGCCGCCACGGTCTCAGGACTCGCGCTGCACGGCGCTGCCCCCGGATCGGCGCCGACCACGCTCGTGGGGCTGCTGCTCGTCGGAGCCGGCCTGCTGGGCGGGTGGCTCGTCGGGTCGCGAGCCGCGCGGCGAGAGAGGGCGGCGCCGCCCGCCGCGCCGCCGCGACGACGGCGCTGACCCGGCGCAGCCCCCGCTGGCTCCCGGCGGCTCCGACCCCCGGCCGGTCGACCATCCGATCGGCCAGCCATCGACCAGCCGGTCGGCCAGCCTCCAGAGGGGCCGTCGTGGTCAGGAGACGGGCTGCCCCTCGTCGTCGGCGGCCGCTGCCGCGTCCAGGGCGACGGTGATGCGGGTCAGCTGGGTCAGGGCGCCGCTGACCGCCTCGTCGGTGCCCGTGCTGGCGAGGACCGCGCGGTAGGCGCCGCGGAGGGTCGCCATCGTGGCGGTGCCGTGGTCGGTCAGCTCGAGGTGCACGCTGCGACGGTCGCCGGGGCGACCGACCCGGGTCACGTGGCCCGACTTCTCGAGCCGGTCGACGACCGCGGTCACGGTGCCGGTGCTCAGCACGAGGTCGCGGCTGAGGGCGCCGGGGCTGATGCCCGGGGAGTCGCTCACCGCGAGGAGCGCCGACAGCTCGGTGGCGCCGATGCCGACCGACCTCGCGGCCCGCACCCGGTAGCGCCGGTGGGCCTCGTCGAGCCGGTGCAGGGTCACGGCGAGCCGGGCCACGGACTCGGAGGCGGGGTCGGAGGGGGCGTCGGGCGCGGACGGGGCGTCGGGTGCGTGGGTGGTCATCGGGCCTTCTCGGACGGCGTCGGGAGCGAGCTCACGAGCGGGGACGCACGACGGGGAGGCCGGCGGACGGGCCGCGGGGCCCCGGCTGATCATCCCCCCGGGCCGCCCCGTCGTCCAGCCCGACCGCGGGGCGGTGCGCTGGGCGGACAGGGCCGACCTGTCAAGCCCCTCGCGCGACGCGGGAGGGTCCGTAGCGTGGGAGGCATGAAGCACCTGACCTTCGCCGACAAGGACTTCCTGGTGGGCGACGCCCTCGCCGACGCCGTGCTCGAGTACGCCGCCGTGCTCGGGGAGACCCGCTCCGCCGACTCGATCGACATCCGCGCGATCGGGGCCGACGGCGACGAGGTCGAGGCGACGTTCTTCCTCTCGGCCGGGGTGCCGCTCGTCGCGGAGACGACCCGCAGCTCCCTCCCCGAGCCCGACAACGCCGGGACCGTGGCCTACATCGAGGCCCGGCTCGCGCAGCACGTGGCCCCGGCCACGGCCCAGCCGCTCGACGACGACGAGGAGGGCGGCCGGGCGGGGCGGTCGACCGATCTCGACGGCTGGCTCGACACGCAGGAGTAGCGGCACCGCGCCTCCTGTCGGCCTCCCCTCGCAGGCGGGCCGACCCGGCTCAGCGCGCGGGGCGCAGCCGGGCGACGATCGCGCCGTGCGGCCTCGGCCCGTCGTCCGGCCCGCGGCGGACGTGGGTCTCGAGCACGTCGAACCCGGCGGCGCGCAGCTCGTCGGCGAGCCGGTCGGCGGGCCACCGCCAGGCCGTGACGACCGCGTGGTCGAACGGCTCGAGCACGTCTCCGACGAAGAAGCCCACGAGGAGGCGGCCGCCCGGTCGCAGCACGCGCGCCAGCTCGGCGAGGGGCCGGGCGAGCGTCGCCGGCTCGTGGTGGACGAGGGAGTACCAGGCGAGCACGCCGCCGTAGGTCGCCGACGGGTCGGCGAGCGCGTCGGCGCTGCCGACCTCGACGGGCACGCCCGGCCAGGAGGCGCGGGCCAGGTCGACGAAGGCGGGCACCGGGTCGACGCCCCGCGCGTCGACGCCGAGCTCGACGAGGTGGGCGGTCCAGTGGCCGGGGCCGCAGCCGACGTCGAGCACGGGGCCGTCGACCGAGGCGGCCCAGGAGGTCACGAGCTGGGCGTCGGACGGGTGCACCGCCTCCATCGATCCGAGGTGCTGGGCGTACTCGGCCGCGCGGTGCGCGTAGGCGGCGGCGACGTCGTGGGCCATGGGGGCAGCCTAGGAGGCGCGGGGCCCGTCGTGACCCCGTCGCCTGCCCCTGGACCGGGCTCGCCCCCGCGGCTACAGTGGGCGGACCGTCGAGGGGGGGACGTGGGATGGACAGCACCGTGATCGTCGTGGCCCTGGTCGTGGGCGGAATCGTCGCCGCGTCCGTGGCCCTCGCCCTGCGAGCGCGCCGCGACCGTGCCCTGGCCGACCGGCTCGACGCAGCCGACCCCGGCGAGGGACTCCGCGCCCACGCCGAGGCGGAACGCGGGCAGGCAGGCTCCCGGGGCCAGGCCGGCGGCATGTCGTGGTCGGGCTCCGACCAGAACTCCGCCTGACGATGCGCTCGGCCCGATCGTGGAGCTGAGCGAGGAGCCGGCCGTGGCCCCCGCGCCCGACGCCGTCCCCGACGCCGGGGGCGCCTCGATGGACGACGCCCTCGACGCGCTCCAGCAGCTGCAGCGGCACGTCGCCACGGCGACGGCCCTGCTCGCCGCGCGGCACGGAGCGTCGCCGGTGCACCTCCGCGCGCTGCTCGTGCTCGCCGCGCACGGGCCCGTCACGGCCACCCGCCTCGGCACGCTCGTCGGGCTCTCCAGCGGTGCCGTGACCCCGCTCGTCGACAAGCTCGAGCACAGCGGCCACGCCGCCCGCGTGCCGGCGGCCCGTGACCGTCGGAGCGTCGTCGTCTCCCCCACCGACGCCGGGCTCCGCGTCGTCGCCGACCTGCGCTCCGCCTACGCCCCGGTCTTCCGGCGGGCGTTCGGGCACGACCTCGACGCGGCCGCGCACGTGCTGTCCTCCCTCGCCGGCGCGCTCGAGGACGAGGTGGCGACGTGGTGACCACTGCCCCCGAGAGCGGCCCCTCGGGCGCGCCCGCGCGTCAGCGCTGCCAGAGCGTGACGCTGACGCCCGCCACGCGCTGCTCCTCGCCGGGGGCGAGGCCCGCCTCCCGCACGGTCTCGACGAGATCGTCGTCGCCCGCCTCGGGCAGCGCCACCCACACGCGGTCGACCCCCCGGAGGCGCGCGACCAGCTCGTCGCCGCCCACGAGCACGTCGGAGTACGTGCCCGTCTCGACCCACGACCGCTCGAACGCCACGTCGTCGAGGGCGGCGAACGCCTCGGGGTAGGCGGCCAGGGCGATCCGCGGACGTCGTGACACCGTCCCCTCGTCGCTGAGCAGCACGGCGTCGCCGGGGCGCGCCTCCTCCTGCAGCAGCTGCGCGACGCCGCGCAGGTCGACCCCGGCCGGCTTCGCGACCGGGCCGCGCTGCGCGACCACGACCGGCAGCGCCGCGAGCACGAGGGCCACGACGACGGCGACCACGACCGGGCGCCGCCACCGCGCCGCCGCGAGCGCCACGACGACGGCCAGCGCGGGCATCGACACGGCGAGGTAGCGGGGCGTGTAGGTCGGGCCGACGACCGCGGTCGCGAGCAGCAGCACGAGGGCCGGCCCGACGAGCCACGTCGCGAGGGCGGCGGTCGTGAGGGAGGCGCGGCGCGACTCCTCGGCGGTGCCCGCGACCCGGCCCGGCCGGCGACGCTCCCGGCTCCGCGTCACGAGCCCCGCCACGACGACGCCGACCACCAGCAGGGCGACCCACCAGGCCTGGTCGAAGGCGGGCTCGACGAGCACCGTCCACGCGGTGACCGGCTGCGTGCGGAGCCAGCCGATCTGGGCGCTCTGCCCGGCGGCCTCGAGCGCGACCGGGCTCGCCACGAGCACCGCCCCGGCGAGGGCGGCCGCGAGGCCCGCGAGGGTGCGCCCCACCCCGGCCCCGTGGGCCCGGCGCCGCGCCCCGAGGGCGAGCAGCACGAGGGCGGGCACGACCAGCGCCGCGTAGGCGAACACGGCGATCGCGGCGCCCGTCAGCAGCCCGAGCAGCGCCCACCGCCACCACCGCCCGTCGCGGCCGGCCCGCACCGACCACACGGCGGCCCCGACGACCAGCGCCACGGCGAGCGCCGACGACCGCGCCTCGACGCCGATCGACGAGACGCGGGGCAGCAGCACGAACACGGTCGCCGCGAGCAGGGCGGCCCGCGGCCTGCCCAGGTCGCGCACGAGCACCACGACGCCCGCGGCAGCGACGCCGACCGCGACGGCCGAGAGCGACCGCACGGCGAGCTCGGAGTCGCCGGCGACGCCGATCCAGGCATGCACGAGCAGGGCGTGCACGAGGTGCACCGCGTCCTTCTGCTGCGTGAACTCGAGCATCTGGGCGACGGGCAGGCGGGCCAGGCGGAGGGTCGCGGCCTCGTCGTTCCACCACGACGGCACCCCGGCCCCGATCAGCGTGACGAGGGTCGCGACGAGGCCGGCGACGACGGGCACGAGCCGCGACGGGAGGCGACGACGGTGCAGGGAGCCGAGGAGGCGGGGGTCCCGCCGCGAGGAGCGCTCGCCCGGGGCGGCGGCGGGCCCCGCAGACGTGCTCATGCCCCGAGGCTACCGAGCCGGCGGTGCCCGGCCGCACCCGCGCCTCCTCGGCGACGGGCACGACCTCGCGGCCTGACCTCCGGCCCGGGACCCCGGCCGCTCGTGGCTCACCGGCCGGCAGGAGGCGCGGGTCAGTCGGCCCTGACCACCACGAGCTCGTCCCAGTGGGTGGTCGCCCGGGGCGAGACCATGTCGCGCTTCATGGTCCAGGCCCGGGCGGTCTTGATGCCGGCGAAG
>Ga0265780_10004177_pt1 | contig 18730 bp, 19 predicted proteins | sample P1T30metagenome_FD_192432 | JGI IMG/M metagenome (GOLD analysis project Ga0265780, IMG submission 192432) | Plant litter microbial communities from East Loma Ridge, Irvine, California - P1 T30 | ecosystem: Environmental > Terrestrial > Plant litter > Unclassified | place: USA: California...
ATCTGAAATGCGGTTTTCAGCTCGCTTGTAACGAATGCCGGAATCAGGATGCGCAGCGGGATGTCGTCCGGCCCCTGCAGCGCCGGCGCGCGCGCGATCTTGACGAACAGGGCCAGGTCGGACTGGCGCGTCTGGCGCGTCATGAATGCCTTCAACGGCGCCACGCCGCGGTCCATCGCTTCCTGCATCTGAATCTTGTTTTCCTGCATGGGCAGGTAGGCTTCGGTGTAGATCTTGTCGAAGGTCGGGCCCATGACGAACAGCGTCAGGAACAGCGCCAGCCCCACCATGACCTGGTTCGGCGGCGCGGTCTGGGTGCCGAGCGCCTGGCGCAGCAGCGAGAGCACGATGATGATGCGCGTGAAGCTGGTCATCATCAGCAGCGCGGCAGGCAGGAACGTGAGGGAGGTGAGCAGCAGCAGCGTCTGCACCGGCAGCGAGTACGCGGTGCCGCCGCCGGGTGCGGCCGTGCTGTTGAAAGCGGGAATGCCGGGTGCGGCGGCGGCAATCAGCGGCAGCGCCATCAGGCCGGCGGCCAGGTAAAAACGTTTATTTCGCATTGCGTTTATCGATCGTCTGTTTCAGCCAGTCGCCAAAGCTGGCGGCCGGCGGCTGGTGTTCGGCCAGCGTGGAGGCGCCGTCAGCGGTATCGCCAGCGCCCTGCGCCGGCATCGTCGCCAGCGCATTCACGCGCCCGGGCGACGCGCCCACGACTATCCACTGGTTGCCCACTTCCACCACCATGATGCGCTCGCGCCCGCCCAGCGATAGCGCGCCCACCAGGCGTACGGGTACCGTGCCGACGTGGGATTTTGGACCGAAGCGCTTCATGAACCACGCCAGCGCGCCCAACAGGGCCAGCACGACGGTGAGGGCGAAGATGGTCTGCAGCAGGCTGCCGGCGGCCGGGGAGGCGGTGTTCACGGCCGCCGTCGGCACCGGCGCCGCCGTGGCGACCGAAGCAAACGCGGCCAGCGCCAGACCGCCCGTGCGTTTCAACATCTGCACTCCGCCTGCCATTATTTGTTCAATTTCCGGATGCGTTCGGACGGCGTGATAATGTCGGTCAGGCGGATACCGAACTTGTCGTTCACCACCACCACTTCACCCTGGGCGATCAGGCAGCCGTTGACCAGCACGTCCATCGGCTCGCCGGCCAGGCCGTCCAGCTCGACCACCGAACCCTGCGCCAGCTGCAGCAGGTTCTTGATGGCGATCTTGGTGCGGCCGAGTTCAACGGTCAGCTGGACCGGGATATCGAGGATGAAGTCGATATCGTTGGGCGTATCGTTGCGCGCGCCCTTGGTCGAGAAATCCTTGAACACGGCGGCGCTGGCGGTTTGGGCGGCAAGCGCATCGGCTTCCGCCTTGGCCTGCTCGGCAATGGCCGCGCCCCAATCGTCGTCCATGCTCTGGTCATCCTGGTTATCAGACATCTTGCTCTCCTGTGGTACTGCTGTTCTGTGCGGTGGTGGCGCCGGAAATCCGGCGTTTTAGTTTTTATGGTCGGAATTGGCCAGCAGCTTCTCGACCTTCAGCGCGTATTGGCCATTCAGCACGCCGTAGGTGCAATCCATGACCGGCACGCCGTCGACCGTGGCCTGGATCACTTCCGGCACGCTCAGGGGAATGATGTCCCCGACTTTCATGTTCAAGATTTCGTCGAAGGACGCGCGGCCGGTGCCCAGCACCGCCACCATCTCCACTTCGGCCACCTGAATCTGCTGCGTCATCAGGCGGATCCAGCGTTTATCGACTTCGAGCGCCTCGCCCTGCAGGCTCGACGTCAGCGTATCGCGGATCGGCTCGATCATCGAGTAGGGCATGCAGAAGTGGATCTGGCCCGACACCGAACCGAGCTCGATGGTGAACGTCGACGCCACCACCACCTCGTTCGGGGTGGCGATGTTGGCGAACTGCGTGTTCATCTCCGAGCGGATGTATTCAAACTCGACCGGATACACCGGTTCCCACGACTTGGTGTACGCCTCGAACACGATATCGAGGATGCGCAAAATGATGCGCTGCTCGGTCTGCGTGAAATCGCGGCCCTCGACGCGGGTGTGGAAACGCCCGTCGCCGCCGAACAGGTTGTCCACCAGCAGGAACACGAGGCCCGGGTCGAACACCATCAGCGCCGTGCCGCGCAGCGGCTTCATGTGGATCAAATTCAGGTTGGTCGGGACCACCAGGTTGCGGATGAATTCGCTGTACTTGGACACGCGCACCGATCCGACCGACACCTCGGCGCTGCGCCGGATGAAGTTGAACAGGCCCACGCGCAGGTAACGGGCAAAACGCTCGTTGATGATTTCGAGCGTCGGCATGCGGCCGCGGACGATCCGTTCCTGGGTCGCCAGGTTGTAGGTGCGGACACCCGAGGTCTCTTCCGGCGCGGCCGCGTCGTCCTGGTCGCCGTTGACCCCCTTGAGGAGGGCATCGACTTCTTCCTGGGAGAGAAAATTATCGGCCATGGTCGCTTATTGCTCGATTACTGAATGATGAACGAAGTAAATAATACTTCGGACACTTCCTGTTCGTCGCCCTTCTCGACGAAAGGCTCCTTGGTGGTCGCCACGATTTCCTCGGCGAGCTTTTTCTTGCCTTCGACCGTGTTGATTTCCGACGCTTTTTTGCCCGACAGGAGCAACAACACGCGGCTGCGCACCTTGGCCATGTTCGCCTTGAACAGTTCGGCCTGCTCGGCGCCGGCCACCTGCAGCGTCATCTGCACCTGCAGGTACTGGTCGGTGCCGGTTTCCTGCTGCAGGTTGACGGTGAACGATTCGAGCGCCACGTATTCCGGTGGCGCCGATTTGGCGGCCTTCTTCGTTTTCTTGGCGCCGCCCGTTTCGTGGGCTTCGTCGCCGCCGCGCGTCATGAAGAACGCGGCGGCGCCACCGATGGCGACGAGCAGGACCACCGCGATAATGATGATCATCATCTTGCTCTTGGCTTTTGGCGGTGCTGCGTCTGCTTTTGGATCGGCCTTCATCTATGAATATGCTTTCAGAGTACTTGGTGATGCTGAGATTGGTTCCCGTCATTATGTCATCACCGGCACAGGCTGACGGGCGGTTTGGGGTTATTTATGCGAAGGTATCGACGACGCCGTCGTCGCGTACCGCGCGGCTGGCGGTGCGCGGGACCGGGATCTCGCTTTCGCCGCTGCGCACGCCGTTGGCGCCGGCGCCGTTGCCGCCGCCATTGTTACCGCCGCGCCCGCCATTGCCCTGGCTCGTATCGGCCTGGCGCTGGTCCGGCATGTTGGCGCTGACGCTCGCTTCACCCAGCGTGACGCCGGCCTCGCCGAGCATCTCGCGCAGGCGCGGCATGGCGTTTTCCAGCGCCGCGCGCACTTCCGGCGTGGCCGAGCTGAACGCCACCGTGGCCTGGTCGTTGTTCACGTTCAGGACCACCTGCACCGGCCCGAGGTCGGGCGGGTTCAGCGTCAGGGAAGCGGTCTGGTCCGCGCCGCCGACCATCCACACGACTCTCTGGCTGACCTGCGTGTCCCAGGCGGTGCTGCCCAGGCGCGCGGGGATGTGGTCGCTGGCCGGCGTGACGGCGGCCTGCGCCATTGCCACCGAGCTCAGCTGAGCCTGGAAGGCGCTGCCGGTGACCGGCGCGGTATCCTTGACGGTGGCCTTGACCGCGGCGTCGCGCAAGGTCGACATGGCCGCTTCGGATTGCGGCGCGGCGCGGCTGGCAACGGTGGCCAGGTCGGGCGCGGTGCGCGGTTTGGCGGCGGCGCCGGGGTCTGCGTCTTCCTGCGGCGCCTGCTTGCCGGCGCCGGCGCCGGTATCGGTACCGGTATCGGCACCTGCATCCGGCGCTTTCTTGAGCGCGCTTTGCAGCGCGGCCAGGGTTTGCGTATCGGCGGCGACGCCGCTGGTGCGCACGGCCGCGCCCTTGTCCGCGGCATCGGTCGTGGCCGCCGCAGGCTTGGCGGCGCCACCCTGCATCAGGTGCTGGTAGCTCGCCACCAGTGCGAGCATGTCGGTCATCGGCGCGACCGCGGCGTCTGCCGCGGCAGCGGCACCGGCGTCCGGCGCGGCGTCGGCCGCAACGGTCTCTGTGCCGGCAGCGGCCGGCGTCGTGGCTGCGCCGTCGGCTGGCGCAGCTTCAACCGCATCGGCCGTGGCATTGTCTTCGTTGGCCATGTGCTTTTCCGCCTTGACCGGCTGCGCCGCGGGGCTGGCCGGCTTGGCCCCCTGCGCGGGGCGCGGCGGGGCCGGCGCAGGCGTGTCCGGGCGCCTGTCGGCGGCAGCCGCGCTCTGGCGCTGGGCCATTTCGCGGTTCAGGGTCTGGCTGAAGCCGGCGCCATCGGTGTTCGGCTGCGGATTGACCCGGCTCGGCGCGGGAGCGACGGCAAGCGGGGACAGCTGGATCGGCAGGGTCTGGTTTTGCATCGGTTCGCTCTCAATCCATTTCAGCGTTTGTAGTAAGTCAGGCGGGCCGCGTGGTCATCCATCATCTTCTGGTCGCGTTTGTTCTCGATCTGGAGCGCCTGCTGCGTCGCGCGCTCGGTCAGCGTGCGGTAGGACAGGCGTTTGCGCTCACTTGCCTGCCACGCGGTTTTCTCCATCACGCTCCTTTGCTTCGCATGTTTCAGCACGTCGCGCTGGCCGTTCACAGCCTGGTCCAGCTTGCCCATGAAGGCCACGAAGTTGGCATACGCCTGCGGCGTCATGCCCGCTTGCTGCGCTTCGACCAGGCGCCTGGCATAGTCGTCGCGGTAACCCAGCAGCATTTGCAGCTTCTGCTCGCAGTCTTCCTCGTTTTTCAGGGCCGCGCCGAGCCGCTTGGCAGCGTCGTCCGTGGCGCGCTGGGCCAGTTCGATCAGGGTGGTGAGAGCGGAGGGATTGGCCATGTTTCAAAGTATAGCCGTACGGAAAGGTCTCCGATCAGCCGAACAGAGAGGTCAATTGCCCCAAACTCTGCAGCATGTCTTCCTTGTCGGTGATTTCCTGGCACAGGAACCCCGAAATTTGTGATTGTTTGGCAATGGCCTGGTCGAGGATGGGGTCGCTGCCGGCGGCGTACGCGCCCACGCTGATCAGGTCGCGCGAACGTTCGAAGCGCGAGTACAGCTGCTTGAGTTTGCGCGCGGCCAGCTGGTGCTCGTGCGAGGTGATCATGTGCATGGCGCGGCTGATCGACTGTTCGATGTCGATGGCCGGATAGTGGCCCGCTTCGGCCAGGCGCCGGTTCAGCACGATGTGCCCGTCGAGAATACCGCGTGCCGCGTCGGCAATCGGATCCTGCTGGTCGTCGCCCTCGGACAGCACGGTATAGAACGCCGTGATCGAGCCGCCGCCTTCGAGGCCGTTGCCGGCCCGCTCGACCAGCACCGGCAGCTTGGCGAACACCGAAGGCGGATAGCCCTTGGTGGCGGGCGGCTCGCCGATGGCCAGCGCAATTTCGCGCTGCGCCATCGCGTAGCGCGTCAGCGAATCCATGATCAACAAAACACTCTTGCCCTGGTCGCGGAAGTGTTCGGCGATGGCGGTGGCGTACGACGCTCCCTGCAGCCGCAGCAGGGGCGGGCTGTCGGCCGGTGCGGCCACGACGGCCGAACGCGCGCGCCCGACCGGGCCCAGGATCTGGTCGATGAATTCCTTGACTTCGCGGCCCCGTTCGCCGATCAGGCCGACCACGATCACGTCGGCCGTGGTGTAGCGCGCAATCATGCCCAACAGGACGGATTTGCCGACGCCGGTACCGGCAAACAAGCCCAGGCGCTGGCCCTTGCCGACGGTGAGCATGCCGTTGATGGCGCGCACGCCGACGTCGAGCGTGTCGACGATCGGGGCGCGGTCGAGCGGGTTGATGGGGCGCGCGTTGATGGGCGCGCTTTCGGTAGTGTTCAGCGGGCCCTTGCCGTCCAGCGGACGGCCGGCGCCGTCGACCACGCGTCCCAGCAGCTGCATGCCGACCGGCAGGTGGCGCGCGCGGTCGCTCGGGCGGCGGCGCGCGTGCGTCACGCTGCCCGGCGGCGGAATCATGGGCTCGATGGGGAACACGCGCTGGCCCGGCACCAGGCCTTCGATATCGCTTTGCGGCATCAGGAACAGGCGCTCGCCGTCGAAACCCACCACTTCCGCTTCCACCTTGGTGCCGTTCGGCATCGGCACCGTGCAGGCGCTGCCGACGGCCAGGCGCAGGCCGACGCATTCCATCACCAGGCCGGCCACGCGCGTGATGCGGCCCGACACCTGCATCGGTTCGACGAAGCCGGCCAGCGCGTCGCAGTCCTTCAGGTAGGCGCGCCAGCGTGCCGTGTGCTTGTCCGCGGTCACCATGGTGTCGTCACTGTTTTCATCACCGGTTTTCTCACGGGTTCCATCACTGCGCGAGCCAGTCGACGTCCTTCGCCAGCGCCTGCGTCAGGCGCGCCCAGCGCGCTTCGCACTGGGCGTCGATCTGGTTGCTGGCCGTATCGACCTTGCAGCCGCCACGCTCGATGGAGGCGTCTTCGATGACGCGCCAGCCGCCCTTGTCGATGTCGTCGGCCATCGCGCCGCGCACCAGGTCGACGTCGAGCGGGTTGAGCATCAGCACGGCCGGCTGCTGCACGATGGGCAGGTAGGCGATCGCGTCGCGCACCACCGGCAGCAGCAGCTCGGGTTTCACGTTCAGTGCCGTGCGCAGCATGCCGCGCGCCAGCTGCAGCGCCAGGTCGAGCACGTCGTTGGCGATGACTTCGTCGGCGTCGGCCAGGGCCTTGGCGAACGTCGTGGAAATGGTGCGCAGGTGTGCCAGTTCCTCGGCCGCTTCGAGCCGGCCCTTCTCCAGGCCGTCGATATAGCCGGCATTGCTGCCGGCTTCAAAACCGATGGCTTCGCCGTCCGCGTGGGCGGCGGCGCGGATCGCGGCGATCTCTTCCTCGGTGGGCGGAATCAGTTCCGGCGGCAGCGGCGCGGCCGGGGGCGGCGGCGCATTGCGCGCGACCACGCTGGGCCGGTTGTCGCCAAACGACGCCATTTCCCAGCGCTGGTAGGCGCTCTGCAATTCTTTCGGTGTATCAGACAAACGAATCCTCGCCTTTGCCGCCTAGTACGATCTGGCCTTCGTCGGCCAGGCGCCGCACGATCTGCAAGATCTGTTTTTGCTGCGATTCGACTTCGGACAGGCGCACCGGGCCTTTCGATTCGAGGTCCTCGCGCATCATTTCGCCGGCGCGCTGGCTCATGTTGCGGAAGATTTTCTCGCGCAGGTCCTGGGACGCGCCCTTGAGCGCGATGATCAGCATTTCCGACTGCACTTCGCGCAGCAGCAGCTGGATGCCGCGGTCGTCGATGTCGATCACGTTGTCGAACACGAACATCTCGTCCATGATCTTCTGCGCCATGTCGTTGTCGTAGTTCTTGATGTTGTCCATGACCGAGCTTTCCTGCTCGCCGCTCATGAAGTTCAAGATCTCGGCCGCGGCGCGCACGCCGCCCAGCGACGATTTCTTGATGTTCTCGTTACCCGACAACAGCTTGGTCAGCACGTCGTTCAGTTCGCGCAGCGCGGCCGGCTGCACGCCGTCCAGCGTGGCGATGCGCAGCACCACGTCGTTGCGCAGGCGGTCGGTGAAGTTGGCCAGGATTTCGCACGCCTGGTCGCGCTCGAGGTGGACCAGGATGGTGGCGATGATCTGCGGGTGTTCGTTACGGATCAGCTCGGACACCGAGTTCGCATCCATCCACTTCAGCGATTCGATACCGGATGCGTCCTTGCCGCCCAGGATGCGGTTCAGCAGCACCGAGGCCTTGTCGTCGCCCAGCGCTTTGGTCAGCACCTGGCGGATGTATTCGTCCGAATCGAGGCCGACCGTCGAATTGAGTTCGGTCTGGCCACGGAACGCTTCCAGCACGTCCACGACCTGCTCGTGCTGGACCGCCTTCATGGTCGCCATCGCGGCGCCCAGTTTCAATACCTCGCGCGGGCCGAGGTATTTCATCACTTCGGCCGCTTCGCTTTCTCCCAGCGCCAGCATCAGGATGGCTGCCTTGTTGATCCCACTGCTATCACTCATTCTGCACCTACCCAGGCTTTGACTACGTTGGCGACCACGCGCGGGTCGTTTTGCGCCAGCGTCTTGGCCAGCGCGAGGTTTTCGCGGTAACCCTGTGCGCCCGGCGCTTCCGGTGGCGGCTCGGTGGCCAGCGCTTCTTCGATTGCCGCGCGGTCCTTCGCTTCCTGCGCTTCTTCGCGCGCATCGGCGTCTTCGGCGTCGTCGTTGATATGGTCGATCTTGCGGAATACCGGGCGCAGCATCGGGCGCAGCACGCGGAACCACAGGAACGCCAGCACGATCGCGGCCACCAGGTATTTCAGCAGGCGAATCGCCAGCGGCAAGTTGGCCGGATCCTTCCAGAACGGGATGTCGGCCACCGGCTCGGCCGGCTTGTCGACGCCGTCGAAAGGCGCGTTGGTCACGTTCAGCGTATCGCCGCGTTCCTTCGAGTAACCCATCGCCTGGCGCACCAGTTCATTGATCTGGGTCACTTCCGCTGGAGCAAGAGGACGCACCGTCACTTTACCTGTTTTCGGGTCGACGATGCGGCGGTAATTGACCACCACGCCCACCGACAGGCGCTTGATGCCGCCCATCGGGCGCTGCTCGTAACGCACGGTTTTATCGACTTCGTAATTCGTGGTGGCGTCCTTGCGCGTCGGGCCGGAGGCAGGCGCTGCCGCGACCGGCGGCGTGCCGGGCGCGGCCGTCAACGGCGCCGTGGCCGTGCCGGGCGGCTGGTTCGACAGCGCACCCGGCACGCCGTTCGCGTTGGCGCCGGCAGGCGAGTTCGCTTCCGACGTCTGCTGGCTGCGGATGGCCTGCGGCTCGGGCGGGGAATTCGGCTTGAAGCTTTCCGCGGCGGTATCGACCTGGGCGAAATCGATCTCGGCCATGGCTTCGGCGCGCACATTGTTTTCGCCCACCAGCGGCTTGATCAGGGATTCGACCTGCTTGACGATGCCGGCCTGCACCGCGTCGACATATTTCAGCTGGTTCGGGTCCAACTGCTTGGTGCCCAATTGTTTGCTCGTATCCGACAGCAAATTACCGTTCTGGTCGACCACGGTCACGTTCGAGGTCAGCAGTTCAGGAACGCTCGACGCCACCAGGTGGACGATGGCGCTGACCTGGCCCGGATCGATGGCGCGGCCCGACTGCAGGTTGAGCAGCACGGAGGCGGTGGGCTTTTGCACGTCGCGCACGAAGACGGACGGTTTCGGCAGCGCCAGGTGAACGCGTGCCGCGCTGACCGCGCCCAGCGACTGGATCGATTTCGCCAGTTCGCCTTCCAGCGAGCGCTGGTAATTGACCTGCTCGAGGAACTGGGACACGCCCAGCTTCTGGTTTTCCATCAGCTCGAAGCCGACGTTGCCGCCTTTCGGCAAGCCCTGGGCAGCGAGCTTCAGGCGCACGTCATGGACCTGCTCGGCATTCACGAGGATCGCGGAGCCGCCTTCGGAAAACTTGTATTTGACGCCCATCTGGTCGAGCGAGGCCGTGATCGCGCCGCCATCGCGGTCGTTGTAATTGGCGAACAGGATCTTGTATTCCGGCTGCTGGCTCCACATCCACACGGCCACCATCAGCGCGATGACGACCGCCGCACCGACGCCGATCGCAATATTGCGACCGAACGGCGTCTGCAGGAAAGGTTGCCTTGCAGGTGGATCGAGTAAATCGTCGGCTGTTGCCATGTCGGGGTTCCGGGAGAATAGGGCTCAGTCCGTATTATGAAGCCGTGCGGCAACATTCAAACGAAAGAATAGCGCGTGGTTTGTCTTCCTGCTCGTAGGCAACAACTTGTCCTTGCCGCGATATTCTGACAGCCTGAATTCACTTGTGCACGTTTTGCCAGGGCGATTCACACCAACCGGAGATTTGCATGAGCATTGGAGGCATTGGCGGCATCGATACCAGCCGCATCGAAGCGATGATGGCGCAGCTGAAGGCTGCCGCGACCAAGCCGGCCGCCGGACCCTTGGCGCCGGCTGGCGTGGCGGAAACGCCGTCGAGCAAAGTCAGCTTTTCAGATGCGTTGAAATCGTCGCTGGACTCGGTCAGCGCCTCGCAAAACACGGCCGAAGACCTGGGCAAGCGCTTCGCCATGGGCGACGACAGCGTGAACCTGTCGGATACGATGATCGCGATGCAGAAAGCGAACATCGGCTTCCAGGCGACCGTCCAGGTGCGCAACAAACTGGTCTCGGCGTATCACGAGATCATGAACATGCAGGTGTAACGGCTTTACCTGCAGGCGGTCACCCCAGTCCCGCCACCCGCGCATTCCGTTCCCGCTCCAGCTTGGTGATATAGCGCTGCACATTTGCCAGGCTTCCCCGCGACAGGTCGAGGAATTCGCACCCGACCCGGCGCGCGCTCTTCCCGTTCAACAAGGTCAACTCGGTCGAATTCCGCACCACCAGCGTGGTCGTGATTACGCCGTCCGGCAGCGCCAGGTTGCAGCCGGCCACCTGGTGTCCGTGGCGGTTGTCGAGTAATAGTTTGTTATCCAGGATGGCGATACCGCCGACGCTGATGTCCGCCACCGTGAATGCTTCCACGCCGGCGCCGCCTTCCGACAGCACCGGGATACTCACCCGGACCGGATTGGCGACCGGCGTTTCCATCCGATAGTACTCGCGCCGCTGCAGCCGGATCAGGGTGGCGGGAATGGCGCAGCGCAGGGCGGGGCGGCCTTCGAAAGTGGCGGTGTCGACCTGGTCGGCGGCGAACACGATCCGGATCTTGTCGAGCGTCGTTTCGAAGCGCAGGCGCCGGGCCGCGAGGATGCGCAGGTTCTGCTCGGGATTGATCGAGCAGTCGACCAGCATGGTGCCGGCGTCCGGGTCCATGTCCAGGATCGACGTGACGCACACGTCCCCTTCGCCTTGCACCAGCATGCGCACCAGCTGGTTCTTTTCGCCGATCTGGCGCAGCAGGGACACGATTTCGCGGCGCGACCCGATTTCGTAGTTGTGCCAGTTTTGCAGTTCGGTATCGGCGGTTGCTTCCATCATGGGGGCGAAATTCACTTGTCGAGTTGTTGGACTGCATCCGGCGCGGCTGGAAGCGGCGCACCGGACTTTTGCGCAGATTCAATATGATATAACCATGCCAATAGTTCCGCAACGACACGATAAAGTGCTGGAGGAATTTCCCGGTCCAGGTCGACGTCCATCAGCAAGGACACCAGTTCCTTCGACTGATGCACGAAGACGCCGGCTTCCTGCGCCCGGGCAATGATCTGCTCGGCCACCAGGCCCTGGCCGCGCGCCACCACTTTGGGCGCACTATCGCCCTTGGCGTAGGCCAGGGCCACGGCGTTCTGGCGCCGCTTGTCGGCGCGCGCGTCAGCCATTCTGACCTGCATAGGCGGCTGCCGCTGCCGCTGCAGCCTGGGACGCCGGCGCGGCGTCGGCACCACCCGGCGCGGCCGGATCGAGGATGGCCAGCGTCGTCGCCGGCGTGCCCGCTGCGGCCAGCGCATCCTGCAGGCGCCCCGCGTAAGCGCGCAGCACGTCGCCCGATGCATCGCTGCCGGCCTGCAGGCGAATATGCACCTGGTCGCCGGACAGCACGATGTTCGCGCCCAGCTCGCCCAGCGCGGCGAAGCGCAGCGTCAGCTTGCTGCGCCAGGGGGTGGCGCCTTCGTCGTCGGCGCCGCGCCGGCCGTTTCCTTCCGGCGCATCGCGCGCGATATCCCATTGCATGGCCTGGCCCGGCCACAACTGGCCCTGCCAGCTGACGCGGCCCTGTTCCTGCGTGCTCAGTTGCTGGCTGATCAACTGCGCGGTGGCCGGGTCGGCCGGCACGCCGGGACGCACCGCCTCCAGCGCCTGCCTGCCGGTCGCCATCTGCGGCTCGCCCTTGAGTTCGGCCAGTGGCCGCTCGCCGCCCACCCACTCGGCCAGGTGCGATTCGTAGAACATGCCGGATTTATCGATGGCGTGCTGGAGGCCGTCGGCAATGGCGCGCGTGTCGGCGGTCGGGGCGGCGGCGATCGGCGCGGTGGCCACGCGGGTTTCCGCGGGCTGCGGCAGTTTCAGGGCCGCGCCCAGCACCTCGCCCAGCGCGCGCCCGGTGGGACTCAGCTGCGGTGCGGTTTTCGGGTCGCCGGCGGGCAAGGCCTGCGCCGCGGATGCGGCAGCATTCTTGACGGCCACGCGCGCCAGGTCGGCGGTCGGCAGCGCGTCGAGGTCGGCTCCGCCCGGCAGTGCCGCAGCCTTGCCCCCAGCGGAGTAGGTCAGCGGCGTCGAGGGCAGGGCGCCGGCCAGCTGGAACGCCGGGCGCGGCGTGCCGGGAATGACTTTGAGGGGGACTTCGGTGCCGACCTGTGCGCCTTCGGGCAGCGCCATGCGCGCGGGATTGCCGGCCACGCGGACCAGGAACGTGCCGTCGGTCATTTTCGCCAGGACGGCGACCGGGACGGTGCGCCCCATCAGGCTGGACAGGGAGCGGTCGAATGCTTCCTGGCGCGCGTCGCCAACGGGAATGGCGCTATGGGCGGGATCGACCGGCCCGACCGGGCGCGGGACCGGCGTGTCGATGCGCGGCAGCGCCATCTAGGCACCTGCCGTGAACATGGTCAGTTCAAGCGTCGATGACAATCAGTACACGCCGTAGGCATTCGCCAGCCGGCGCTGGGTGCCATTGCTGCTGATCAGCTTGGACAGATGCGCCATCCAGGGCGTGGTCAGGTCGCGGATGCGGCGGTCGTCGGCCAGCACCTGCTTGATCAGCTGGACCTTGCGCTGGCGCGCCGGCCCGGTCAGGATCTGGCTGGCCTCGCCCATGCGCAGGCTGCTGACCTGGGTGCTGCACTGCTGTTCGAGCTGGACCAGGCGGTCCCAGTCGTTGCTGCCGGCGGCGGCCAGCATCTGCCCGGTCAGCTCGGCGACGGATTCGTACACGGTGAGAATGTCTTCGCTGGTCATGGTGTTCCCTTCATATTCCCTACAATCAGGCGCTGGCCATCAATGGCGCGCGGGCCGCGTCGTTCTGGGGGGCGGTCACGGCGGGCGACGCGCCGATGGTATTCCAGGCGCCGCGCAGGTCGGAGAGCAGGCGGTGCACTTCTTCCAGCATTTCCGGCTTGTTGTGCAGGTTGGCCGTCAGCAGCTGGCGGCTCATGTAATCGTACAGCGAATCGAGGCTGGCGGCGATCTGGCCACCCGCGTTGCGGTCCAGGCTGGCGCGCAGGCCGTTGTCGATGATGGCGATGGCGTGCGAGACGGCCTTGCCTTTTTCGGCGATGTTCCCGGCCTTCATGTGGGTCAGCGCCTTGAGCACCGCCACCAGCGCGCCGTCGTAGAGCATGACGATAAGCGCGTGCGGGGACGCCGAACTGACATTGGTTTCGAGGCCGACCTTGGCATAGGCGTTGACGCCGCGTTGCATGGTACCAAACATAAGATGCTCCTGATAATTCTGAAAAATTCTTGTCGAGTCCGGCTTAGTTGTTGGCGGCGATGGCTGCCAGCTGCTGGGTCAGATAGGTCTGGGTGCTCTGCATCGACGCCAGCGAGACGTCGAGCGCGGTGTACTGCGCGCGGTAGCGTTTTTCGATATCGGTCAGGCGGTCGCTGAACGTCTGTTTCTGTGCGGCCACTGCCTTGATACTGGCGTTGATGCCGCTCGAGCGCCCCGTGATCAGGCCATCCGTGCCGATGAAGCTGTCGGCCAGCGTCGTCAGCTGGTAGGCATAACCCTGCGAAAACGTCACGGTGCCGCGGTCGCCGGTGACGCCGCCCTTGACCGTCAGCTTCATGCCATCCATGCTCGAACCAGCTGCGCCGGTCAGGGTTTGCCCCGAGCCGGTGAAGGTCTGGCCGCCGAGCGTGCCGGCGATATCGACGCCGGCCGTCGGGGTTGCCGCACCGAAGATATCCGAGACCGCGCTGCCGGTCTTGCTGGCGACGGCAATATTCGACACCGTGCCGTAGCGGCTCGACGACAGCACCAGCTTGCCGTCCGCGTCGATCGAGGTTTCCACCGTATCGCCATTGCCGGCAAAGCTGGCATTGCCGTTGATGGCAGCCCGCAGCAGCGCGGCCAGTTCCTTCGGCGAATAACTGCCGGCGGTCAGCGCCACGTTCGCGACGCGGTTTTCGCTGGTGGGGTCGGTCTGGTTGAGCGTCACGCTCCACGTCGTATTCGGTGCGATGACGGTGGTCGCCGGCAGTGCCGCGGCGCCGGTGAGCGTGCCCTGGCTGGCCAGCGTGGTCACGTTCAGCGCATACGTGCCAGGCTTGGTGGCCGCACCGGTCGCCGATACGCTGACCAGGCTGTCGCTGGCGGTGCCGATGGCGGAAAACAGGCCGGCGATGTCGGAGAAATTCTCGTTGATCGCCTTTTGCAGCTTGGTCGAATCGAGCGCCAGGCTGCCGTCCTTCTGGAAACTGATGCCGACCTGGCTGAGCGTGGTCAGCTTGCCGCTCAGTCCTTCGACTGCCTGGCCCAGCTGCTGGCGCAGGCGCGTCTGGATCGACAAGGTGCCCGAATCGCCCAGCAGCGCGCCGCCCTTTTTGGTTTCGGCGTCGTACGAGGTCAGGCCCTTGATCGTGGTGTTCAGGTCGTTATAGGCTTTCACGAAAGCCGTCACGCCCGTATTGACCGCCGCGGTGTTCTTGGAAATCACCACGCTGGTCGAACCCACGGCGCCGAGCGCCAGGGTCACGCCCTGGATGGCCCCGGTAACGCTGTTGCTGGCGCTGCTGATGGCAATGCCGTTGACGGTCAGCTTGGTGCTTTGCGCAGCCGTCGTTTGCGTCAGGGCCTGCGTGCCGGCCGGATCGTAAGTCAGCAGGCTCGACAGCGCTGCGTCGGCGGTGCCGCCGTTGGCATCGCTGACGGTGATTTTCATGCTCGAGGTTTCGCCGGTCTTGGTTGACGTCAGCACCAGGTGATACGGTGCGTCGCTGCCGTCCGAGACGATGCTGGCGGACACGCCGATATTCGCCTTGTTGATCGCGTCGCGTATGCCTTGCAGCGACTGGTCGGCCGCGCCCAGCGTGACCAGGGCGCTGGCCTGGGTGCCGTCCTGGGCGAAACCGGCGCCCGTGTAGCTCCCGCTGCTGCCCGGCGTCAGGCCGGCCAGGGCCGGGTTGCTGCCTGCGACGGTGATCGGGCTACCGCCGGTCGACGTCAGCGTGACAGCGCTGGTGGCGATCGTCGTCGAACCGATATTGCTCGTGCCGCTGTTGCCGATACCGCCCTTGACGCCGCCGATCACCGTTTCACTGATCTCGATATTGCTGCCGTCGGCGGCAAAGAACTTCAGGTCGCCGCCAGCTGCGCTGCCGGTGAACGTGATCTTGGCGGCTGCCAGCGCATTGGTGGTGGCGTTGGCGGTGCCCAGCGTGGCGTCCAGCGACGCCGCGGTGATGCCGGCGCCGGCATCGACACCGGCGTTCTGCGAACCGAGCGCGATGCCGTTGATATTGAGCGAGTAGGTCCCGCCGCCCGATGTGTCGATGTTGCCGAAGCCGGCAAACAGGGCCGCGCCGGTGGCGGTGGCCGCGGCGCTCGCCGTGACGCCGGTCGTGGCGCTCTGGGCGTTGATCGCGGCAGCGAGCTGCTTGGCCCCGGTCGTGGTGCCGTCGGTGGCAATGGCCTTGCCGTTGATGGTCAGTGCACCGTTGGGCACGCCGTTGGTGGCGGTCGTCGTGCCGAGCGTGCCGCCAGTGACGCCAAAGGTGCCCGAAGACACCTTGCCGAACTGAAACGACAGCGTGGTCGTCATGCCGGCGCCGATCGCATTGGTGGACGAGACCACACCCTTCGAATTCAGGCTCTGCGCCTGGGCAAGCTGGCTGACCGAGACGTTGTAGCTGCCTGCGACAGCGTCGGCGGTGGCACTCGGCGTGACGATGCCGGGGTCGCCGGCATTGGCGGAGAGGGCATTGAATGCTGAAGCGCTGGTCAGCGTCGACAGTGAATTCTGGAACGAGCCAACGCTGCTGCCGAGTTTGGCGAGTGCGGTGAGTTTCGCATTGAAGGCAGCCGTCTTGGCGTCATACGCATCGAGCGGCGCAGCCTCGACCGTCATCAGTTTCGTGATGATGCCTTCGACGTCGAGTCCTGAACCAATACCTGCTGATGTGATACCCAAGGCGTTCTCCTGCGAAAGGGATAATGTAAGTCATTATCGGCAGAATCAAACGGTACTTGAGAGCAGGTTTTACGGGCTATTTAACTATTTAAAACTATTTCCATCCTTTGCGCGGCCGGATGGCGCCACGACGCGAACAGCGCAATGCGGCCGCGTTGCGGCATCATTGCGCTGGCGACAACAGAGTGTGGCGTTCAGGCGTGCTGGTCGATCAGTTTGCCCATGGCCTTGTCGAGCGACTTGGCGATTTCCAGTGCTTCCTTCGACGGCATCTGGCGTAATACTTCGAGCGTATTGCGGTCGATCAGCTTGACCACGGTGCGCTTGCTGTCTTCATCGACTGAAAACTGCAGGTCCTGCGCCGAGCTGGTGATGGATTCATTGAGGTGTTTGACCGCCGCCTTGACTTCATCGGATGTCGGCTCCTTGGCCTTCTCGGCCGTTGCCTTGACAGCGCTGTCGATGACGGCGGCCGGCTTTGCCGCGGCAGCGGCGGGCAAGGCGGCGGCGCCGGCGCGCTCGTCGGTTTTGGCCGCCCCGTTCGCTACGGTGGGCTGAATGTTCATGCTGGGTCCCCTCGTTGAAAATCCCCGGCCGAAATCCATCGGCCGGGGAGTCGCTCCATCCTGTTACCTGTGCGTCGGATTAACCGCGCAGCAGGGACAGCACGCCGTTTGGCAGCGAGTTGGCCTGGGCCAGCATGGCGGTACCAGCCTGTTGCAGGATCTGGCCGCGGGTCAGGTTGGCCGTTTCCGAAGCGAAGTCGGTATCGGTGATACGCGATTTCGATGCCGACAGGTTCTCGGTCGTGGTGGCCAGGTTGGCGATGGCCGAGCTGAAGCGCGATTGCAGTGCGCCGTACTGGGCGCGCTGGCCGTTCACCGACGACAGGGCTGCATCGGCGATCTTGATGGCCTGCTGGGCGCCGTCGAAGGTCGTGATGTCGAGCGAAGCGACCGATTTCAGGGCCGAGCCGCCGGCCAGCGTTGCCACGCCGGTGCGGGCATCGGTGACGGAGAAGCTTTTCTCGGAGTCGAGCGTGATCGAACCGACCGCCACGCCAGTTGCCGCGGCGGCAATCGACGTCGAGGCGTTCAGGGTGCCGTCGGCCGCGGTCGTCTGCATGCCGACTGCTGCGCCGCCAGTGGCATTCTTGTTGTCGATCTTGATATCGCTGCCGCTCGAGTTGGTCAGCTTGATACCGCCATTCTTGCTGTCGTACGATGCCGACACGCCGGTTTTGGCGCTCTGTGCATTGATGGCGCTGATACCGGAGGCGAAATCGTCGGCGGTGGTGCCGGCGCCAACCGAGAACGAGACGGTTGCGGCGGAGGTGTTATCCGACGTGATATCGAGCGTGAACGAACCGCTGGCGGCTGGTTTCAGCAGGACGTCGGTCTTGGCCGAAGCGGTGACGCCGGTGCCCGAGGTCAGCGAATTGATGCCGGCGGCGGTTGCCTTGGCGCTGGCGCCGTCAGTTGCGGTGAAGGTGTCCTTGCCCGTCGCGCCGGCCACCACGATGGCGCCGCCAATACTGGTGTTGGTGGCGGCAACGGCAGCCGAACCGCCGACTTTCTGGTTGTTGCCGTAGCTGCTGGTGGTGAAATTGGCACCGGAAGCCGAGATCAGCTGGTTGGCATCGGCGCCAACCTGGAAGTTGGCGGTACCCATCGTGCCGTCCAGCAGTGCCTGGCCGTTGAAGGTGGTGGTCTGTGCGATACGGTTCAGTTCCGAACCCAGCTGGCCGACTTCGCTCTGCAGGGCCTGGCGGTCGCTTGCCGAGTTGGTGGCGTTCGACGACTGGACCGCCAGTTCGCGGATACGCTGCAGGATGTCGCCGGAGCTGGCCAGCGCGCCCTCGGCAGTTTGCGCCAGCGACACGCCGTCGTTCGCATTGCGGGTTGCCTGGGTCATGCCGCGGATTTGCGACGACATACGGTCGGAGATTGCCAGTCCTGCTGCATCGTCCTTGGCGCTGTTGATGCGCAGGCCCGACGACAACCGCTGCAACGACGTCGCCAGCGAGGATTGTGACGAAGCCAGGTTGCGCTGCGAGTTCAGGGACGAGATATTGGTATTGATGACTGAGGACATGGTAATTCTCCAAACGGGGTATTTCAGGGGTGGGCTACGTGCCGCTGGTCACTTTGGTGTGCTCCTGTATTCCGAAGCATTCACACCGCTGTTGTTACTGGTAACGGAGGTGCGCGGAAAAAGTTGAGGGTGGTAAACATAAAAAAATCGTGGACGGCACGGTGCGCAGCGGGCAGGCGGTGCGCTAGACGGCGAGATCCGGCCGAACTTGAGGGCAAAAATAATTTTATTTTTGCGCGCAGGCTGGCGAATTCGATGGCGCAATTGCAATGATTGGCCGGAAGGAGGAACTGCGTTGAAACCGGAAGATAAAAAGCGGCAATCACTTTCTGTAAAAACCCCCGCTGAGCTTCCAGCGGGGGGATCGTGCTCTGACTACTGAAGCGTGGGATTAACCGCGCAGCAGGGACAGCACGCCGTTTGGCAGCGAGTTGGCCTGGGCCAGCATGGCGGTACCAGCCTGTTGCAGGATCTGGCCGCGGGTCAGGTTGGCCGTTTCCGAAGCGAAGTCGGTA
>Ga0265780_10004178_pt1 | contig 18723 bp, 11 predicted proteins | sample P1T30metagenome_FD_192432 | JGI IMG/M metagenome (GOLD analysis project Ga0265780, IMG submission 192432) | Plant litter microbial communities from East Loma Ridge, Irvine, California - P1 T30 | ecosystem: Environmental > Terrestrial > Plant litter > Unclassified | place: USA: California...
AAATTACCATCGCATTCGCAAAGGCGTGGTATACTCATTTCGGAGCTCATCGATAGAGTCGCGACCAATGGTCTTCCTCCATGCAGACTGATTCAGTGAGATGATAACACTGGACAGCAGCCAGGATTAACCCAGGAGTACGCTGCAATAATGCAATACTGTAAATCGATCCCCTACATACTCAACTTTGTGAACCCTTTCAAGTAAGAAATCTAAGATGACTATTAGTACTTTCAGCATCATCAGAGATGCACATCACGACTGCAAAACTTTCTTTTCTGCAGCCGTGACTTCCGGACGACATCATTGGTGGAGAGGCTGGCCGAGGTGCAGCCGGTATCAATTGACGTCACGCTGTCGAAGCTCCAAACTTGCGGGGACGGTTGACGAGCCTCAAGCTACTTTGTTTGGAGACACACCTTTGTAACTTCTACAGTGCGTTTCCAGCGTTGGCGTCCTGCTTCCCTTGTGTCTTTTAAGATCATAGCTCCTCGACCCGTGCATTACACCTATTTGTCTCCCACAATGCTGCGAAACGGAGCTTCGCGGATCGCGTTGCGCTCGATAGGAGCACCAGCTTCGCGTCCAGCAACTAGTCTGCGCACTGCTCCCATAAAGCAATGGACCACACAATTCGGCTCGCTGGCGTCGAGACGACCACAATTGGCTCAAGTAGCTGCGCTGAAGCCGATTCAATCGTCCATACGCCATGCCGTCAGCGACTCGCAAAAGAAGGCCGAAGCCCGGTACTCGCAAGAAGAAATCAAGCCCACACCAGAGACAGTCAGCGCGACTTCATCCCTGCGTAGCATGACAGGCGAAGTCGGTATGGACGACGAACAGAAGAAAGGCAGCGGAGATGTGACCTCCGGACTGAAGCATGATGTGGTATGCATACACACTTCAGCCACCTTCCGATCGCGTGACTAAATTACACAGTCCGTCGTCAAAGAAACGTTCAGCCTCAGCGAGGTTCCGAGGGAAGCTTACTACATGGGTCTTGCCGGCACAATACCCTACCTCTTCACCTCCATGACAACAGTCTATTGCGCCTGGGAAATCAACCACGCGACGGCTGGATATGGCTTGTTGCTCAACGAGAAGAACGCCACACAATTACTGCACTTACTGGAGCCACTGCAAATCGGATACGGAGCTTCGATTCTGAGTTTCTTAGGTGCAATCCATTGGGGTCTTGAGTGGGCAGGGTATGCTCCACCTTCAACACCACTTGGAAGGGAAATGACTTACTGACACATGCGTCATATAGATACGGCGGCTACCAAAGCTACAAGCGCTACGCAATTGGCGTCGTCGCACCCGCAGTCGCCTGGTCCACCATCCTCATGCCCATCGAAGGCGCGCTCATCACACAATTCCTCGGCTTCGTCGCGCTCTACTACGTCGACATCCGCGCCGCAACGGTGGGATGGGTGCCCCAGTGGTACCGCACCTACCGTTTCGTGCTCACCTTGATTGTCGGCGCATCAATCGTGCTCACACTCATTGGACGAGGAGAGCTGCCAGACCACATCCCTGCGCCAACGGATCGCGCGAAGGTGTTCAAGATGGGTGAGGACGAGAGCAAGGAGAAGTTGGCGCACGACGAGGCCGCGAGGGCGAAGAAGGAGGAGAAGAAGGCCGCTGCGGCGGCGGACGACAGGAGTGGCGAGCAGAAGGAGGATAAGCAGCGGAAGACGGATGCTCCGGCAAAGGAGGAGAGCGATGGCGAGGACAAGAAAGGAGACGAGAAGGAGGATAAGGACGACAGTGAAGCCAAGGATGATAAGGGCGACAAAGAGGATAAGGAGTAGCGATGGCATCTCCAGGGTCGTTTGGTTTGACTTTGACCATTTCTGTCAGTAGCATCGGCGCCATAGTTTTTCAATTTCACCGTTACATGATGTAAGAGTAAGGTAAGGTAGGCTACCCGAATATATCAGTATTCACAACCATCACGTCAAACGTATTGATGAGCTGTGATCAAGTGTTTTGATTCGCTTTCTACTTGTTGTACATCTCATTATGAAGAGCCGACGAGCAACAGCAGCCGCTGCGAAATCTTCTTTTCGATTGTCCCAGACCCTTGCGCCCTCCTTGCGGAGATCCCATGCCAGTGTACCTGAACGCCTCGCAAAGCAGAAGCGCCACCCACACTTGCAAAAAAAGAAATGATGGTATAACTTCACCTCCTCGTCTTCCTGATGAACGTCTCCACATCCTCATTCCCATCAAAAAGCGCTCTACCCATATTATATTCAGGTTGCTGCTGCCCCGTCCTCATCGCCAACCTCTGCGCATCGACGGATATACCACTTGCGGAACGGGAAGGCGTAGTGCTGCCGAACGTGGCGGCCTGCGGCGTCGCTGCGATTCTATCCATCGACCTCCACCAGCGGTCCTTGTCCGACGGATCTGCCTCGGATGTTAGATCGCTTGTGGAGGCTAGAGATGTGCGAGGGGCAGGAGCGGTGGGGATGGAAGCCCACTCTTCTGCTTCTTGGTCCGCCTGACGCAAGCCGCGCAGGTCGCGGGTAGACTTGAAGTCGCGGTGGTAGAGTGTCTCACTCGAGCTGCTGGTGTGGGCGTGCTTGCTGCTCATGCGCGATGGGACGCGCGGTGAGACCTCACTGCCGGACGGCTGGCGGCTCCTAGGCCGTGCGGACAACGTCGGCGTTGTAATGTCTCGTGATGAGGAACGGGAGTCGCCTGATAATCGACCACTGAATGGCTGAGTCGGCCGTCGAGTGTGGGAGCCTTCAAGTTGTTGAGTTGGCGATCGGTGCGCGGATGCTTCAGATGTTGTAGGCGTGAGCTCAGGTGAGATTTCGAGCGCTTGGTTCAAAGTTTGCTCGGGGAGCTTACGGTCGCGGTGTCGCTTGGGTGTCCTCGAAGAGCGCTTGTCGCTCGCGAATTGTTCGACAATTTGTGGAATATGCTGCTGGTACGTAGTGGATACCTCAGGGATCGTTGGTTGCGGAGCAGGGCTGGCGATACGCAGAGCCTTCAGGGAGGCAAATGACATGCGTTTGGCAAGATCTCGCGCTGAATTTCTGCGCTCCTGAGTCAAGTCAAGAAACTTCTTGGAGCGCTCTGAGGGTGTGATTGAGGTGATAGATTCCTTGCTGCTTTTAACAGGCTCCTTGTTGTGTTTGACCTGAGGCGAGTCCGGCTGACTGAAGTAGTCCGAGTCAAAGTGGCTGGTGGAGGGCCGCGATTCATCAATGCTGTAGATGCGAGAAGGACATCTTGGGCTACCATCGACAAGTGTGCTGGCGTGCGAGGTGTCGTCTTCCAGGGCAGTCACTCGCCCTTTGAGCTTCTTAACCTCGAAAGCAAGCGCGGCCTTTTCAGTCTCGAGCGCAACGATGGTATCAGCTGCCTCCTGTACTGCCAACTCTTGGTCCTCCCAATGCGACGAGCACTCCACGTTGATGGCGAGCATCTCTTCGTTGGACTTGCGCAGTTTGTCGCTGTCATCCTTAAGTTGCGACAGCTCGTCTTCTAAATCCTGCATCTTAAGCTGGTAGTGACTGTTCGCAGCCCGCAGCTCCCTGTTCTCTTCTTCCAGTGGCTCCATCTCCTCGACTCGTTCTTTGAGTTGCGTGACGCTGTGCTGAAGCTCCGAGTTGTTCTTCTTGAGCAGTTCCACGCGCATGTTGGAAGTCATGAGGTTGTCCTTCAGCGTCTCGATCTCCTTGGTCAACTCGCGGTTGGTCTTGGAACGTGGCGGTCCACCTTCGCTCGGTCTTCGTCGGCGTATTGGAGAGACGGGCGCTGTTTGCTCTTCAGAAAGTGCAAACTCGGCAAAGATATCTGGCGAGGTGCTCGCTGCTTTGATCTCTGGACGCTTGGAGGACGGCGGAGGAGGTGCTCGCACCTCGGTCGGCAATGGCGTGGGTGTGTTCTGCGCTCGTCGTGCTTGCAGCGCATTTCGCAAGTATTCCGACTTCGGTGCGACAGAGCCAGAGCCACTTCGCGTGATAGAGGGGCGTGTCTGATCGGGTGTAGACGGCCGCGCTGGGCCGCGCGACGGAGTTGACGACATGTTGCGGTTCGAAGCGATGCGTATCCTGTGCGATTGAAGTTTGTGTGGCGTCTAGGCGGCTTCTTCGTGACGGTGATGTCTGGCCGGGTGGCTTTACAGTCCGGCACTGTTCTTTGTTCCGCCAGCGCGGTGTCAAAGCAATCGTCCCGAGCTTGTGCCCTGGTACAATGTGTGGCACACTGTGACTGAAATCTAGACACGCGGCGGCGCCTAAAGTGAAGGCGGCGTGTGACCGAGTCGCAAAAGCTGCCAGATAGTGGCGCGAACCGTTCAGGTTGCAATCTGATGCTGTTGTAGAAGCGCAGAAGTTGTAGTGTCGCGTGCGAATACGGGAGGAAAGTCGCTCGAGAGAGGATCGGTTTTGGGTTCCATATCTCGGCAATCGATCGAAGGTTGTCGTCGCCGTCTCTCAGTTCACATGCTCTGTGGATGTGAAGGTGAAAGTGAAGTTTGGTGTAGAATAATAAACAAGCGGTGTATGCAAGGTCCCAATTCCACGTCACTGGAGCACTGGAGGAATGAGGAATGCACCAACCCCTTCAATGTCGTGGTCGAAAAATGCGCTGAAGCCGGGCTGTTGCGAAGCCGCAAGTCGTGCTTATAAGATGAGGTGTGCGAAGATAGTAGGAAAGGAGTAAAAGAAAGAAGTGGTCGGGCAGCAGCTCATTCGCATCGGAACCTGGGGTGACGCCTTCCCTTTTTCAGTGTCCCTGCAGCTAGGCACCGCGGCATCCCTAGCCCGGCGTAACGGTTCGACCACGTCCGCAGCGCTCTCATTCGTCACTTTTCTTTTCTTTTGGTGATCGGCGCAGTCGTCCCATGTCCACGTCGGCCCTGGGCTGCAGACCAGGCCATGCTCATCCCAAAAGCCGTCGCAAAGGAGATGAGGCGCTTTGGTGGTCACACTGTCACAAATCCGAGTGGTGAAATAATGGTCGAGGGTGAGGGGAAAAAGGCTGAGTGACGGTTTTCGTCGCGTCCCGCCCAAAGCAAATACGTCGTCCGTGTGGGCGCGTTCCTGGCGCGAGCGAGCCGTTGACAAGCGGTCTCTTTAGCGGCCTGTCGCACGCAGGGGAGACCGATCATCTGGAAGAGTGGTGCCCAAAGCTGATGCAAGTACCGAGGAAGCCTCGTGGATCAGTGGGAAATAGAGACGTTGTTGGGACGGGTTGCAGAAGTTCGAGCACCGCATTCAACCCAAGCATGGTGGAGTCCACGGGTGGTAGCTTGACATGTGGAAGACGTGACAGAGGTGAGAACGAGAATGCGCATGTCATATGTATGAAGGTTCATTCTCCCGAGTAGTCACGGTACTCTACAGGATGCCCAAAAGTTATCATGATGAATCGGTTTGCTACAACGAGGCCATATGCACTCTGCATTCCCCTGCGTGAATCGAGTGCTTCATGTCCCATGATAGCAACAGTCCAAGGTGGAGTCGTCTTCGTATTGCCGGAGTTGGTTCGTAGCGACGAAGTAGCTTACGAAATAGCTTTGGGTTGACACACCTACAGCTACGGAAGCTAGACATTGAGTAGTAATCACGCAAAGTCTGTACTGTGGAATTTTGGTGGAACAAGAGGAATACTGTTTCACTTTCTACAGTGATAAGAGTCTAGATGATACGGTAATCTCTCCAAAAAGCAGGAGAGAAAACTAAATATGCATGCAGGTTGAAATGCATGCATGTTGAAAGAAAAAACACACATCGCCGAGATCGCATACTCAGTCCAGGTCAATGCCAACTCCCGCTGCACGTAGCCGGTCCTCCCACTCGATTCGCAGCTTCTCCATCTCGTGCCAACATTTCTTGCCAGCCTCCAGGAATTCGTCATAGCTCCTCTCCGACAAGTCTTGTGCATATGGATTCCTACCCTTCCTCTTGTGCTCACCCATCTTGCCTCCCCAGCCCCACCCTGCCACTTCTGTGCGTTCCACACGCTCTTCTCCCGTGAGGCTCGTTGCACTACCCCATTTGCCTACGCCTTCCTTCGCCTCCATTTTGTCCAGTGTACTCTGGCTCGCAAGAGCTAGCCACACCATAGACACAGCACCCTTCTCGACCGTCACGGTGTGCCATTGGCTTCCGACGAAGCGTGCGAGGTAGAAAGCGGCGAACATGAGATATTCGAGTATGAGGGGAAGCGAGATGATCGCCGTGCCGCATATGCCGGGGTGGGAGACGTAGATGCGCGGTTTAGTGATCCCTTTCGACCTTTCTGAGACCCCGAGATATCGATCGACGGAGTCTGACGTGGAAGGCAGTGCGGATGTTATGGCAATAACATCTGTTAGGCGTTTGGAGGATTCGTAGGGTACATGCGAGCCGATGCCCTGCATGTCATTGAAGCTGAACGTGAAATCATACGCCTCCAAGCTGCTGACCCAAATAATCCTGCCCCTTGTACCCTCGCTTACTGCGTGTCTCGCCAACAGTGGTGCTAGGTAGTGTCCAAGAAGATAGTGGCCGAAGAAGTTGGCGCAAAAAACCTCTCCAAGCGCAGGCTCATCCTCTGTTTTCTTCTCAGCTGGTGTCTGGTGCTTCGTGACCCATCCACGGCCAGAGACCTTGAAGGTCGGATAGGTCAACGCTCTATTCCAGGTCGTTATAATGGTCCAAATGGCGCGGGGCCAGTCGATACCGGTCCATCCTCCTATGCCAGCATTACAGATGACTGCGTCAAGCTTTGGTGTGGTATCGCGCAGGCGTTTTGCGAGCTTCTGCACTGAGACCAAGCTTAGCAGGTCCAATCGCTCCTGTCGCAAATGCACGCGTTGCTGCAGCACCTTCGCGACACCGGGCAGCGTACGCTCGTGCTTATCGCATAGTTTGCGAAGATGCGCTTGCAGCGTTTTGATCGTGGCGTCGCCCTTTCGTTGATCACGCGTTGTGATGATGAGGACGAGGGATTCGGTCTGGGGGCGTGTCTGAAGGAACTCATCTATCAGACGAGTACCAATGCCCAGTCCAAGACCACTGTCATCGGTCAGCTAGCAGCTTGATGTAGCTATAAGTAGAAGAGGTACCTGTTTGCACCCGTGACGAGGACATAGAATCCATTTTCAGGGCGCGGAATGTCTTCCGCGTGTGACATAGTGAGCTGAGGTATGATGCCTGTGGTCCCAGACGTTTTCGTGTCCCTGACTCGCTTAGTCATTGGCCAATCAGAGAAATGATTCAAGACATTATCTGATTGGCTACGTTACTTTGCCCTTCACCGGTGCATATTTGTTCCCAGTAACCCAGTCACCCAGTGCATAAGTGTTCAGGACATATACTGGCTTGCATGATATGTGACTAGAAGTTGTTTTCAGGCTCTCTACCCAGCAGATGCTCCGTCAATCCAAGCATCCGTTGCGACTTGTGGCGGCAGGCTTACAACGTCGAAGGGAAATGCTCGTAAGGTTTCTGGGGATACACACCAGAGGAGAACTCGAATGCGATGTGTGATGGCTACTTCACAGACGACTGCAGGAACCGCAAAGCAGACCATCCCACGTCTCAGGAAAGTATCTCGAACCGTATCAACAGCTCCACCACCGGGCGGCGTTGAGGCACTCCATTTGACAATTTTATATGTTATGTGGTGTGGACCTCGTTGATCAGACCCGCTCAATTGATATCATACTGGGGTCTTAACGCGCGGAAGAAATTGCCTAGCTCTCATTGAGTCGCCACAAAATCTTGTCAATCGACGATCCCCAACCGAAGGCGGATTGCATGAGCCAGTCCGATGAAGGCTGAAGTGTTTGAGGCTGCACATGACAGTCTGGGCGCTGCCGGTGTTGTGGTTGCCCCTCTCGTCTGCCCCTCCCAAAACGTCACACTCCTCACAAACGCGCTGTCCTTGTCGCGTGCCGAGTTGTTCCGCACATTCCCGTCTTTCCTGCCATGGAAATCTGATTCCCTCCATGAACATTTGACCCAAGTTCCCGTTTACACGATCGCAACTGGAGTTCGGTGTATTATACTGCGAGCGCAAACTGTCGGAACGCGCATCGGAATAACCGTCATCGCAAACCGCGGCCGAGTATTTCATACACACCATCATTGCGCGACAGCGCGAAAGACTTGACGGCACACGGAGAAACTTGAAGCGCGCCTCACAAGTACAAAGGAGCGTATTGGGAGCTGTGAGGACATCAATTAAGGATGGCAGTCGAAAGAGCCTCGGCGAACGACACAAATCCTCAGCCTGTGCCAAAGGATCAGGTCACTGATGGTGCAGAAGCATCGCAATTGGACGAACAAAAGTTGAGGAAATTCTTCATTGGGTCCATCGACCAGGGAACCACAAGTACACGGTTCATCATCTTCGATGGCTTAGGCGAGCCTGTCGCGCAACACCAGATTGAGTTCAAGCAAAATTATCCTCAGTCAGGGTGAGTACTATCACATCGTTGTAGCAACACTCATGGCTGATATACGCATAGATGGCATGAGCACGATCCCAAAGAAATCATTTCGTCAGTCGAGCAGTGCATAGACCGAGCAACTTCAATATTCGTAGACAACGGCCACGAGATTTCTGATATCAAGGCTGTGGGAATCACCAATCAACGTGAAACGACAGTGGTGTGGGATACCAATACTGGCGAGCCATTGTACAACGCGATCGCCTGGCCAGATACCCGGACCAAGGGTTTGGTACGAGAACTGAAGCAAAGAGACGGCGCAGATAAGCTGCAAGATATTTGCGGCCTCCCGCTGTCGACATATCCATCATCGGTCAAGCTTGTATGGCTTCTCGATCATAACGAGGAGGTGAAGAAGGCATACGACGAGGGTCGCCTGTCTTTCGGCACTATCGACACATGGATACTGTACAATCTCAACGGTGGAAAGGAGAAGGATCTCCACGTGACGGATGCCACCAATGCTTCGAGAACAATGTTCATGAACCTGCACACTCTTGAGTACGATGATCAGCTCCTCGACTTTTTCAAATTGGACCGCAAGAAGCTCAACCTACCCAAGATTGTCCCGTCATCATCAGCAGACGCTTTTGGATCGATCGGAAAGGGTGAACTGAAAGGCGTACGGATTGCAGGATGCTTGGGAGATCAGTCATCTGCTCTAGTCGGTCAGCAAGGCTTCACACCCGGCTCCGCGAAGAACACGTACGGTACTGGATGCTTCTTACTATACAATGTCGGTGAGAAGCCTGTCATATCAAAGCATGGTCTACTTGCTACCGTTGCATATGATTTCGGCGGCAAACGCAAGCCCGTATATGCACTTGAGGGCAGTATTGCTGTTGCGGGAAGCGGTGTGAAGTTCTTGATGAACAACATGGGTTTCATAACGCACTCGCACAAGATCAGCGACCTTGCGGCAAGTGTCAAGGATAATGGTGGCTGCGTTTTCGTTACAGCGTTCTCAGGTCTTTTCGCCCCGTACTGGATCGATGACGCCAAGGGCACGATTTTCGGTATAACCCAGTTCACCGAGCGTGGTCACATAGCGAGAGCCACCCTAGAAGCCACTTGCTTCCAGACCAAAGCCATTCTCGACGCCATGGAGCTCGACAGCGGCCACAAGCTTAGCATGCTAGCAGTTGATGGCGGCATGTCGAATTCCAACCTCTGCATGCAGGTAAGCACAGACCCTGCATATTCGAATCGCTTTCGAGAACGTTTCTGACTGTGGTGCGACATATAGACACAAGCGAACATCATCGGAATTCCAGTTGACAGGCCAGCCATGCGCGAGACGACTGCTCTCGGTGCTGCAATTGCAGCTGGTTTCGCCGTCGACGTCTGGAAGGAGTTTGAGGAGCTCAAAGAGATCAACCAGAAGGATCGCGTAATTTTCGAGCCGAATATCGAGAAGGGCGAAGGCGAGAAGATGTTCAAGAAGTGGGGCAGGGCCGTGGAAATGTGCAGGGGCTGGCTTGATGCGGACGAACAGAATGGAGAATTTTCATGATGTAAGGGCATAATCAAGGCAGCTAAGTCCGCAATTGACTGGTTGCATTTCCACTTCCCGAATGCATACCCGGAGAACGGGACTCCACGGTAAGGGACATCTCAACGGCCCGAACGCAGCTTACCGAACGTTTTCCGCCTCGTTCTGAATACCATGTGCGTTCTAGCTGATCGAGTCCTCCCGTTTGTGGCGGTGAGAGTGCAAGGTTCTGAACCTATGGAGGATGAGTAGCCAATGCTGACACGTGGAATTTGATAGCGTCACTTAAGATCCATGTTGACTCTTCAGCCTGAATGAGGTAGTCTGACCAGTGACCATGCCACGGCCAGTTGCTGCGCAAAAGTTTCGATGACTGCAAATTCACCATAGCATCAAAACCAACGGCTAGCTTTTTGGATATTCCACCTTTTGAATGACGGCGTCTCGCATATAGTGACGGTACAGCAAGATACGAGAGATACTTGATGGAGAGGTGGTCCCGATCGTTGGGCGATTAGATGATGTGCTTGTAATCTCCACAACGACATTACCCTAGAATCTTATCTGACAACCATGTGTAACGTTTGACGACTCCACATTCTCAACAATCCGCGGACATGAAGTGGTGTGTGGTAAGCTTCCACCATTGGTTGGTTATATACCATAGGTATCATCATCTTACGGGCATTCCTTGATTATAAGCTTCCTGGTTGAGCTTTCTTGCTCACGTACAATTCTGGTAAGCAATGTGACCCACTGTGTCTTGCTAGGCCATTCATCTTGTGCCAGAATTGGACATTCACGGTAGCTGTGCGTACTATGAGCAACACTAATATCCTACAATGTAAGAAAACCTCTGAAGTAAAGCGCTTATGGCGCAATGCAACCATCAGACGGCGGGTCGAGATCCTTGTCCAAAGGTCTATTCCTTGACGACGCCTTTCGAATATAGCGAATGAGACGGCAACGACTCGTAAAGCGCTCTCATCCGTGCCAAGTTCTCAAACCCGACCACTCACACAAAGGCCACTCCACTCACATATTGATATGTACGACCCGTGGTAGGCGGGCACAGAACTGGCTCGCCAATGACTTGCGCCCGCCCTCAACTATTGCTTTCGGCACTTCCGCATGCTCAGAACACCCAGCGCAGGATCGTATGCACTGCTCTTGTACCGGGAGCCTGGTTTGAATATATACTAATGCACGTTATCACAGAGCACCACGTGATCTGATACTTGGATTGATGTCCAGGGTCACTTTTGTAAGAAGCTGGAAGCCTGTGTAGACTGCCATTTTTGACAATTCTGCTTCATGTTGAAGGTTTGTATGGCTTTAGACTCTCTAGAATTCTTGTGGGCATGGATAGGTCGTACAAATTGTTGAGCGGTCTAAATCCGGGAAGTGGTGGCTTTGGATGTCTGACAACTTATGTTCTTCTGCACCTGCACGTTCCATCACCTCGACAACAAACCCCACGAGGTAGCATATTAACCATCATCACAGACTGGTCGACTACACAAATACTTCCTTGTAAGCGGCTTGAATATCCGATATACAATGCACATTCGTTCTCGGTCTGACGTCCGAAGCTGCAACCAAATCCTCTTCGGGCGGCGGTAGTTTTCCGATGGTTTCTGGCCCGTAATATAAGAAAGAGATATCCAAGGAAATGGTTTGTACATCGATTGGGAGGACGAGATTATCACGATGACTGGCTCATTGACATCGCTGCTTGTTATCCTGCACATTCACCAGCCACCGTAAGTAAGGTATGTCTTGCAGCTAGACCTAGCAAAATGCGGAACCACATCCGTGATTGCGCAAGAGCTTGCCTACGCGTGTGTATGCGCAATATTCGGGGAAGCGCGTAATCACCCGCATAAAACGAGCATCGGTGAGATGAATGTCAGAGACTCGCCGGAAAGGGGAGGGGAGGGCACATTGAGTGGCTCGGTGGAACCATTTTCTTAGTCCAGCGACGTAAGAAGGATGGCATTAATGACAGTCGATATAGGCCGTGTATATCCAGGCCAACTGTGCGACCAGCACGGCGACAAGCAACCCCAGGTTTGAAAGCATGGTGGCTGCAGCCTTCTTCCCATGCTCAAGGGATCATCCACAACGGCGCAGCAGCACCCCACGCGTCCTCGTTCGCTCTTTTCTTTTGTGACGAACCGTGGCTGCAGATCGGCTAGATATGCCTAGCAGCTTTGTGGTAAGTTTGACTTTAGTGCAGACTAGCACACGAGGCGAGCAGGCTACCCTTAGCACCACTCAGATTCAAGGATCGCAAAGCTGCTCCGTCACTCTTCCCTGGGCCTTAACAACGCGCACAAGCACTTTAGTGGAAGCACCCTGTAAGTTTGCCCGCACGTTACCGAAAGTGGAACAACCTCAGACAAGCTCCACACTTGAGTCTATGCTCAACCACTGTGGAGACACCCGAATCCGCCTGGTAGATCAGATCATGGATGCTACCACCAGCAATGCATGTCAACTGGACCGGACCCATCGGCATGGTCTAGGGACTGCATTACTCCACGGGTACCTTACGCACTGACGCCTCTGATGCTGCCTCTACTTTTGCAAGTCTTATATCTAGGGGCGAGGTCCACTGCGCTACTTCAAGATGACCACGGCACTTTCCCCGCTCGATCACTGCACTATCAGGCTTGCTCCAACCTCGAACCAAACTTGCAATTCCTTGCCCTCTTCAATTTCTTGATCGATCGGCGGCTTCCCACATGATGTGCGATTACACACAAATCCAGTACAAATGCACCCACTCCCGCTATGTCGTTCGAGCTTGGTGCACGAAGTATCAAGAGACACACAAGAGATGTCCGCCAAATGTTGTTGCACTGTAAGTACTTCTCGAGAACTGCAGACGGCAATCTAATAATGATAACAGAGAATATCGATTGGACGAATACTGCAGTTTGTGCCTCCCCCCCTCCCAAACATCTTCTCAGTCTAACCTCACTCAAAGGCGACTGTAAAGGATCGAAAAGTAAAGCATGCTACCGATGACCGGCTTTCTACCTCGTCACTTTCATTTGTTCTTTGGTTGTACTTCTAGCATGGCGCAAACGGCACGGCGGGACACGGCACAATACCCTTCTGACAAAATTCCATGGAACCATATCTTGTATCACAATAATCGAGTGCACCACCGAATCTCACAAGGTTCGAAATACAGTACTCCCCAGACCACAACTGTATTGAGCCGAGATTGCGACGGAGCAGAAACAAAGCCTGCTTGCCATGCACTGGTGATTATTGGGCAAATGGTTAATGAAGCATGTCTGACTAAGGTGCCTCCCGACCACGAAGTGAGAGGAGGGATATTCAAGATACAAGTAACATAGGAGTGAAAATAGCCTTGCATTCGACAACGCGTCCATCAAACCATCTACCAAACCATAACAGCCACTCGTCGCCTAGGTCACACGAGAGCGATGGTGGCACTGGATCTCATGGCCCGCCCGTTGGTTCCAAGGTTGTCCCCACCCATCGCGCACGTCTGCCACTGACGTGACTAGCTCACGATTACCAGGTACCATGGCGCGGAAGCGTGCCGCAGATTACTTGGACCCGTCTCGACTCTCGACCGCATCACCATTTCATCTCCACGCTTATTCGCCCTCATCCCAAGCACGGTCTGCTAACCCAGCAGTCGGCCGTTCCACGCCATTACAGTGCCATTGTTAGTCTTTCACGGAAGATAGGAAGCGAGCATGCAGGTCAACGAAAGGAATACAGGTTCCTCCGCACGAAGGCCCACGTTCGTCGTGGGACTTTGAGGAGGCAGGACATCTAGCATTACGTGCCCTATATCAGCCGGTGGTATAGCCCGTTTTGGTCGCGAAACGCATGCTTCTCGAACCACGACCCAGGTACATGAGTACCCGGCAATGCAGGCTGTCGACCTGAGTAGCTTACGCACATCAGCAACCCTTGAGGACTGAGGTGCATAGAAACTGTGGGTCAGAGAACTCAGGCTTTCCCCTTTCAAGGCTATAACAGGATCAAAGATAATGCATAGATAACCAATCAGCAGATTGGATTCGAAAACGCATTGGCCTCCTTGGGGCGATTTTGGACCAGCCGTATCGCGAACAATGTCGGTACTTAGTACTTACCCGCTGACGAGGGCGGCACTTCACTTGACCTGGAGTGATGGTTTTACTTGAAGACGCTGCCAAGTCGGCTGTGAAGCGATATCCCTTTGACAAGGTATCAGGTCGCAGAAGACACAGGACAGACCGTCTCCATAATCCAGTATGTCGGTCCTGATTATGAGCCGCCTGGGTATTGGGCTTCCCTCATTACCCTCAGAGCGTCCATGCTGACTATTAGCTGCATCAGACGCATCGACAACGAGCGAATCACTCCATACAAAAGCCATAGAGAGAAAGACCGCAGCGGATTGCGAATAGTGGGGCGAGGTCCTTGTTGATTTCTTGTCACAAATCCGTACACACTGACTCGCATCCTGGGCGACTTCCACGTGGTCGTAAACGAGCATGAAGATCTACAGCCACAGCCCTCACTGTCGGCGATAACTTCCGTCGTAGATTGTGTGGTGTCTGGGCATGTCTCTCCTAAGAATTGGAGTCACTGCCACAGTTCCCACTTGCTACTGAAAAAGCTATGCATCCAGATCATCAGGCGCTTCAAGGTCAATCTGTTGTGGTTCCGTAGACAACAATGGTGGTTTAGGCACAAAATGACTCGTGGGCCCACACCGTCGGGCAGGCGCCAGCACAGAGCACACTGCGCCGGGACTCAATTGATGTTCGAGTTCATAACTTATGAACATGAAACTTCGTGTTCGGGACTGAGATACAAACGGTCTCAGGAGCCGCACTTTCCGCAAAAGACTCTTACGATACTTTGTTCCTTGCATCGATATCTGGGGTCCGCGTCACGGTGCGAGCTTGTATAGTCGATTCAGCAATGAGGGGCTGTCTTAAGACGCAGGTTGCAAGACAATCACCGCAACAAAGACCAGCTTGAAATGTTCATAGCGGGTAAATGCGATGGACAAATTCGAGTACCTTTTGGGCAGCCATATGTCGGCATCATCAGTCCGCCACAACGCCATCCATCCGCAGCCCTCCGCTTTGTTTTAGCCCTTGCCAAAACGTCTCGATGCAACACGTAGTAACTCAATTTTGAGTTGATGTGACCTTCGGGGATGCGCAACAGATCCCCTTCAGAGCAAGGAATATCGTTGACAATGGCGATGACGAACGTGCAAGGATCTGTCGCAGTCGGCCCACCTGCAAGTCGTGCAGGTGGCTCCCTGCAAGGGACATGCTGTAAGCAAGACATGATTCAGCCACGATCGCGTGGGTAAAAGAAGAGCGCCAATACTTTATTTGACAGTCTACGACCCTATCAAGGCTGGGTCTTGGTACGCGATGTGGGTACGGCACCTCCAAATTCGACCACCCATGGCTTTTTACCATGTTGTATACCATGGGTACTTCTCTTGGCTACATTGCATCAAGATCATGTGTCTGCTCGCCTAGGCGCATTTCGATCATGCGGGCAGGGCACACATTCTGCGGCCGTACTCACCTACGGGTTGTCAGGGTCAATGGCAGCTCAAGTGACATAACGACTGTTAATTGCTCATTATGTTCCAAATGCTTACGCCTTTTCATTACAACACTCGGGGTGTCAAGCTCCGACGATGAGATAGGTCCGGACAAAATCTGTCAGCTGCAAATCATCGACAATCGTGTGGCAGTTGTTCGATTTTTGAGACGTACAGATGCCACACACATTTTGGACTGGCCCCGTCACACTGCTCGGGCAGCCTTGGACACCAATCACGCCGAATCGGAAAGACGATCCAATTTCTTGTATTGCTTGAGAATCCGGCATGCTGGCTCGCTTGGCTCGGCCCGTTTCCAGCTGTCAAAAGAGAAAACACGGCCGCTGGCCGCGCGAGTGGCCTCGCTAACCTTGGCAGTTGCAATCGGCCCGTTAAGAACACAGTGTTGCGGAAAGTTCCTTTGATTGAAAGTGAAGAACGCCGCTGTCCAGGTGACGTGTTCGCGTCGACAGCCACTTACAAGTATGTACACATTAAGGACCGGTGTGATCAAAAACATTTCAAGCTAGTTGATGCGCGAGACTCGGTTTACCATTTCGATCGAGCCTCCTAGTACCAAACCTTGTCGCACGCAAGACGCCCACAAACTCTGCACCACGTTGCACCCCACGTTGTGACATACACCGTGCTAGATGCGAGAAGCGAAATAACGTCTACGACTGTGTTTCATCGGTGTAACCATCTACTGTCTGGACGAACTAATTGAACGTACGATGCATCGAAAACTATCTTTTCGGGTAGACTGTCTCAGGCAGCACTGATACTAAGTGACACTTCGAAAACGTTGAACAGCGGACAAGAATGTCCACGCGACCGATCACAAACCTTCTTCACGTAGACGTCAAACCCAATCTCTGATGTCGTTGACATCAATTCGCAAGCCGCACCAAACCCGCGATTCCATCCACAAACTCTTGACGGAGTAGATTCCGAAATCTACTCGTAAATCTACGCACCCCGGAGTTGGGCACCGGCTCTCGAATGTTAGCACCAAACGCAGCTCGAAGTTACAGGCATGACTTGCATATCGCTTATAATAATAATGTAGTGTTCGGCAAGTTGCAGGTCTCGACGGCTCGCGTCAACAGCATGATACCTACCTAATCAACACTTCTTGGCCGAACTTGGGAGCGCCCCAGCGACAGTCTCAGCATATCGATATACGCCCGGTATATCCCGTCGAACACGATACAAGTGATTTACCAGCATGACAATCCCCACACGGCCGTTCTCTCTGAGCCTTTCACCCGCCATCCCCGCAACCACAATGCTTATGCTTGCTCGCACGGCAAAAGTCGCCCTCATAAACTCTGGACTCAACAACTTGCCACCTGATTGGGCAAAGAGCGCGTCCCAAAAAGGGTCTTACATCCACGAATCTATTATGGTAAACTCCACATGATCCGCCACTACCTATTCACGGAGGTTCGAGACTTCGACAGAGATGTACCCTGGATTGTTTAACACTTCGCTGGAAGGGTCTGTTGTCATCTCCCGTAACGGAATACCAAGCTGTCGTCAAGCGCAGAAGTTAGTGTAGGTAGTCGAACTCTCAACGCGCAAGAAACGCTCCGCTCTGACATGATTAGCCATCGTCCCAGCGCGTGACGAACTCTCCTCTCTGATGTGATTAGCTGGATCTCTCTCCACGACGTTAAAGACGATAACCTTCAATGCTTGCGACGACATTATTCCCCTAAGCTCCGGCCACTTTACTCTCTACACACCGGTAAACTCTGTTTCCTCCGCAAGAGCTGTGATCATCTGTTCGAGACCGCGCGCCGAGCCGCCTCAAGACTATGCTTCATTGGTCACGGAGCTTTTGCTGCGACGACGGTGTTCACTCGGTGCCGGTATACTGGGAAGCCTTGACGATGTACATATAGACTTCGAACGGTGTTCACGAGATCTGTAAGTTTATTTGCTAGTGTGAAACGAGATGTTCGCTCCCGCGTCTTGCGTCACCGGAATCTAGGACTTCACACTTTGAAAAGTTTAATCGAATTGGTATGCGTCACTGCCTGCAATGGGCATGGTCCTCCCGTCCTTTCACACCCTGGGAAGCATGCCTCCACAGTCTCATTCGCTTTGCCCGCTCGCCACCATTATGATGGAGTTTTTTTCCCTCAGATCTTGGTCTTCTTGTGTAACTTAGCCCAGACTCGCCGTCATCACCAGCCGTTCTCTTCCCCTTCTCCATCTCAACCCATATCTTCTCCATCTGCTCATCCTTCTCCTCAGCATGCTTCTTAGTTTCCGACATCTCACGCTTCAGATCCTTGAGCTCCCCCTCAACCTTCTCAGTCTCGCGTCTTGCAGTCTTTGTCTGGACGTTCTGCGTGCGAAGGTCGGCTTCGAGAGCAGTGATCTTGATCTGGAGCTTTTCCTCGGCGAGGCGCGAGTCTCCGTTTGCATGCGCGAGCTCTGCGTCGTGCTGCTCTTTGAGTGATATGATGCTCGCTTCGGCGTCGTCTGCGCCGCCCTTCTCTTCTTGGTGCTGCTGCTTTGACGCGGCGAGTTCTTGCTGCAGAGCTGCAAAGGCGGTGGAAGTGGCGGCATTCTGTGCAGTCACTGATTGCATGATACGGTCGAATGTTGTTGTTGTTGACGAAAAAGGTGAGGCTGCTGGGACGTTGTTCTCAGGCTCTGGTGCTGCAGGGTACTTTTTCTCTCCAATTGTCTCCATTCAAAGCAGTCATCCAATATTCAAATTCGGCCTTCGGTATGCCAACGCTTACGCGAAGGCTGCCACTTTTGGTGAAGTTGAAAGGGTAGAAGCAGAATCGCCGATTGGGAGACTTTTTCGGATATCTGATGATGAATTTGCGGTCGGCCCGCCCCATGGCTGAGTAGGGATCTAGGAGGATGTGGGCCATGTCATCGCTACTGTAAGCCACGAACCGGGGTGGTAGTGGGTTGAGCGCTTGCACTCCAAAGCTGTTCGTGGCAAGTAGCTCTACCGGATGGTCGATACGTGGCCAGGTGCGAGGATCGCGCAAGTTGTAACCAGGCTTGACGGCCGAGATGGTTCTCGCTAGTTCGATTTTATCTCCACCCTTGAACCGTTCAGGGACCTCTGCAGGCTCTGGAACATAGAGCTGATCCATGATGATGATGTAGTAGACGTGGAATCGTGTG
>Ga0265780_10004179_pt1 | contig 18718 bp, 15 predicted proteins | sample P1T30metagenome_FD_192432 | JGI IMG/M metagenome (GOLD analysis project Ga0265780, IMG submission 192432) | Plant litter microbial communities from East Loma Ridge, Irvine, California - P1 T30 | ecosystem: Environmental > Terrestrial > Plant litter > Unclassified | place: USA: California...
GCCGAAGAATTGCGAAGCGCCTGCTCTGTTGCGCGCGTGTACCCGACTCCGCAATGAAGGAAAGAACATGTTCTACGGGGCTAACAATATTGGTCTAAAGGAAGGCTGGACTATGCCGCAGCGTCTCTGGACGAATGAAGCCGCCACGCCCCCGAAAGAAGACGATGATCACTCACATGAAGGGGCAGAACCTTGAGAACCTGAAGGAATGGCTGATGGCATTTCATAACGGACAGACCGTGGTTCCACCAATTCCATCTCAGCTCCGTATTGGAAGACGCCCAAGGACTTCGGTGGAGAATGTCCTCAGGCATAGATTCGACATCGCCCGCGTACTTCGAAAGCGACGGCGAGAGCATCATGGGCAGAAGCCGAACGCATTGGAAGACTGGCGGCATTCTGGTAAACTCTTGCTCGAAACGTGGTTGGAGACAGCGAAAACCCCAATTAAGCTCTGGTGAATGTTCAAGGGGCAAAAAGGTAATAAGCTCTGCAGTGATATTATGACCTTGCTGCAAAAGCACAATAGTAACCCAAGTGAACAAACTCTGCGATCATTCTCCTCGAACATGAGCAAGTCTTCACAAGCTTTTTCCGTAGTCGAGATCATGCAGTATCGCGAGTCGACAACAGTACGAGGCGTATTGGAGTGCTGGTTTGAAACGTGGTACACTGAAGGTACCGAGCGGAGATGTGCTGGCAGCATCAAGACCGCACAGCGCAGATACTACCTTGAGTAGCGCCACCGGCGAGATGATAAGCACAGGGTGGTCTTTTGGATCCTCTGCAACTGTGAATACCAGAGAGAGACTCATCGGGACGCAGGTCTGTTTGGGTCCTGCAAACGAGAAAGCTCCAGCATCAGACGGTAAAGGTAGATGACTTGATCAATAGGGCGTAACGCACGAAGAGACCATTGTCGACCTTTTTCTGCCAGCGACGCCGCCAATTCCCTTCCTTCCTCTTCCTCCGCTAGATACCGAACCACTTCTGGCAACTCTTCCATGCCTAGAGATATAGGGACATAGTGCTGCCATTGCTGGAGTCGCTCATCGTGCCATTCCCGAAACACAGTTTGTTTCAGCGGCAGGGAGCGAGAGTTCAGCAAGCGGTAAAACCTTCCTGAGTGACCATTACCATCTAAATCGAATGTGAGTGTGTATTTGAAGGCTTCCCTCCTGGACTCCACGTCATTTACCTTGAAATAGTCGCGTATCGCAACATCGGTAACATCGTCAGCAAACTGAATGACATCCGTGAAATGCACGTTGTACAATGAATCGTTGAGGACCCGCGTGCTATGCTGTCGCCACTCGGCGCCGTTGCTCGACCGCTGAAGATACATATGAGCCTTTGACTCGAGGCCGCTCGCGAGGCTGACGAAGTGTTGTCGATGATATCGTTTCCAGTCTTCGTTGTCTGCATTTTGAAAGCCACCAGTGGTTGATCCAGCCCAGTACAGGCCTGCGGTTTTGTCTTCCCACTGTATATCTTCAACTTCGTTATAAGTGTACGCGGTGTTGGAGTAAGCCGGGGCGGGTAAAGGTATATCACCCATCGTAGACAATGATGCGGCCGAGAGGATGGGCACAATTGAAGTTGTAGTCTTGAAAGTCGTCGGGGACATCCAAAGACCGTGCATATCTTTGTACTCTGGATGCGTACAAAGATCAAACGCTTTGGAGTGATCATCAAGAAAGTCGAGATCTATCGTCCGGACTGGGTGCCCCGTCGGCAGAATCTCTTCTGTGCCAGGAGACGCGCCGAGGTTACACCCAGCTGTAATTTTATCCCAAACAGGAAAATGCGAGCTGTCTGTCCAAGTGGACATCTCGTCCCTGACGCTCGCATGATGATCTACAGGATAGCCTACGCCTTCATGTAAGATCCTGGGCTCGTCTAATGCGTTCACGAGAAGATCCATGCTTGGGAGATTCGACAAGATTTCTGGGTTTCCGAGTAAGCGCAGGAGCCCTTGTCCGATACACTCGCAACCCGAGCTCATTTGACCTTTCGATATCCGGCAATGGCAAATTGCGGGACCGGACTTGCGTGCATTATTCAATCGCGACTTCACTTCTACCCCACTCAAACCCCAGAACGGCGTAAGGTATTCGTTGATGATATCAAAGTCGTCTACAATCAGCGAATCGTGTTTCGTTGCGTAGCTGTACCATTGATCAAATCCTGGTGGAGGACTTCTCTGATACCGCTGGAAGTACACTGACACGGCCTCGTCGAAAGACTTGGACTGCCTGGCGACTAGCTCCCCCAACTTAGCCTCTGATTCACGGACAAGTCTCTTGACTGGATGCTCCACCAGAGTGCTAGTCACGATCCCCACAAATGGAATTGATTCGCTGCCTCTAGAGGTACCCCGAAACTGGCTTGTCGACGATGGCGGCCCAAGAAGTATGCTCAAAGTCAATAAACTGATGGTGAAACACAACACCGCCGCAAACAACCTTCTCGGGCTCAGCGTTGTTGGCAAAAGCATCACTAGACTTCTCTGGCCTGTTGGGTTTTCCACGCGAGTGATATTTTGTCGCCAGACTGCTGGACTTGTCGATGTATGATCTACGACGCGATGTATCACCCGGATCCGTCGACTTGATTCTGTGTTAACTGCATACTCAGATGCTGAAGCGGATGCAGATACTGTGACGGATGTACATTCAGCTTACTGTAATCGACAGTTCCAGCTGATCAGCGTGGCGAGTCGTGTGACATGTGTCCGTCCCGGTGGAGTTGATCGCGATTACCCGGGCGCTCGGCTCCGCTTTTCGCGAACGCCTGGAATGTCTGGCAGCAACCTGACGCTCATCTCACCCCAAGCGATGTCAAGTCTACTTTCCTGTGACTTGTATTGTTAGCTGATGTCCATGGCTGGCAGAGTGACGAAGCCATTGTGCGCACAGAAAACGTAACGATTTGTCACACAGGTCGGGTTTCAACGTCGGCCGAAAATTTGCAGCATCGTCGAGGATGCAACACGTGTCCCCCTTTTTCCAATACTGACTCGGACTTACGCCTTGTCGCATGCGAAAGCCCAAAATTACTCGCAGGATACTGCGCTTTCGCCGATTGACGTGGAGGCTATCTTGGCTCACCCAAATCCTCTTCCGTTACCTCAGTTCCCCACGGCTGTATAATTGGGGAACTGTATGTGCAGTACGGACGGGAACCTGGTTCGTGAATATCAGACTCTTTTCACTGCAACGGCAGCGTAGGAGGGTCTTCCATATCAGAATCACTTCAAAGTATTATATACACAAGACGTACCTTTAAAGGTGGTGAGGGCGAACGAGCGCGAGACGACAATGCGGACATCCGTCGCGCTGGAGGGCTCATCATTTTTTGACGAGATGAGTGCCTAGGCAGGACTCTCCATAAACGAGGTCCCATCGGCGATGGGCACGCTACTCTTCGGTTATTGCCTTGAGACCGAGTTTTTCTCCGAGCATTCTCGGCCGAGAGTTTGTGTAACGAGCTCCGAAACCACTTTTCCGTCTAAGAGTTGAGGTCTTTTTTGCATAGTGACACCCTGTAATCCACAACAATTCTATTCTCGTATCCGTTCTCTCAATCGCTCTTTAGCACAACAACTTACACCCGTAGCAAAGTATTTACAGCCTTTTGCATTTGACGCTCACCTCTTCGAGCTCCTTGTAGTTCTCACCAACGCCGCCACTATGTACGACGTAGAACGATGCGTATGGTTCCAGGCCATCTGTGTGCTACTGTTTCGACTGGTACTCGCAGGTGATGTCAATGGTGCAACGGGTGCCGTCAATTCGACGACCCCCTCGACAGTCGAGAACGAAATCACTGTACACACGATTACCGTCGGAGAAGAGCAGCATTTCTTCACTCCCAACAGCATCAACGCTTTGCCTGGAGACATAGTCACTTTTAGATTCTGGCCCGGTAATCACTCGGTGATTCGATCTGAGTTCGGTTACCCTTGTATACCGTACGAGGAGCTAGGAGATAGTGGCAAAGCTGGATTCTACAGCGGCGTACACTCGCCAGAAGCTGTCGACGTTGTGAGAGATACCGTAGGTTTACACACTGAATTCACTCCGCAACTCCGTCTAAGTGTCTCTGCAGCTTCCAACATGGAATTTGACGATCAACACGACCTCCCCAGCGTACTTCTACTGTGGCGCACCCGGTAGCTGTGTAGGCTGGGGCATGGTAGGCGCAATTAACGCCGATGCGGAGCACCCCATCGCCACGCAGATCAAACTTGCAAGAGTAAGGAATGGAATCGGTCCTCTTCTACGTTTCTAAAGAGACTGCTGACGCTCGCGTTTGACTTTTCCCAGCAAGCAAGCTTTGTGGTGACGCCGGGTCAGTCGCTCCCTGCGGATGTGAAAACATCTATGGATAGTCTACCCGAAACTGCCAGTGCGACCAAAGCTTCCACACACCCTACGTCAGATTCAAGTACTGAAGCGAAGACTGCGACGTCATTGACAACAAGTGAAGACCATGGAGCAGGGGACGACCAGGCTGATTCGTCAGAACTTTCGGTTGCTGCTGTGGCAGGTATAGTCATAGGCAGTCTCTCCATTCTCGTACTTGCGACAGGTCTCTATTGGTAAGATTTAATGTTTCACACATACGGAACAAGATCAAACGCTGACCGTCTGCAGTAAGTTGTTGTTTACCGCGTCTTGTCTGAGAGTCATGAATGCTAGGCTGAGACGAGGTCCGGGCATGACATGAAGCACTCATGGATACTGACGCTTCGATAGACTACTTTGGCCGCTTCCGAAAGCGTTCAAAGTACCACACGCCGCCTCCCACACCAGACACGACGGAGGCGTCGAAGAGAAAAGAAAGCTCTGTGCTATCATACTACTCATTGCATCCTTCCGAACGCAACTCTCCGGACGCGAAGGTACTAGTGCCGTACAGTGCGGAAACATATCCACAGCAAGCAACGAGAATCTATAAAGATCCCAGTAACTTGCTAAATAATCTACTGTGGGTTGAGATGCAATGCGCAAATGATTGGCATGCTGACTTTGGTTAGCTCTCCCCTAAGCCCGGAACTAGAAGGCAAACAGTTATGCGACACACATTTACGGAGACACGAATTAGGGGCTTGATCGGAGCCTCCATCGATGTCACTACTACGCCGAAAGAAATATAGGGGAGACTTCCTAGTAACGTTATCCTCTGAAGCATGAAGCTCTCAGCTTCTGGTCCGTTCAAAGTGTGGGGTTCTATCAGACGTCTGATCTCAGTATCTGTGAAATTCGACTGTTGAGATGATTAGCGAAATGTAAATGGAAAGTTTGTGCGCTATCTAAGGCCAGGAGACAAATTAGTCATGGAATCAACTAGTTTGCCATTCGTGACCGGGCCGGACGTTAGCCAAACGTCGCAGATCTAATGCCGATTCAAGGCATCGTTAGCATTGCCCTAGACTGTAGATACGCTTGATTCTTATGTATGTTTGACTTGAATCCTAAGTCCAGCATTTACTGCCATGATGGCGAAATCTGAATGTGTTAGAGAAACGATGATTGTGGATCTTCCAGTGTCGCCTCCGGGTATCACGAAAACCTGGTCGTTCCGAGAGTTTAGGTTTGGTTTGGGGGCTATGGGACGAAATCATATGATGGAATAAGGAGCATTATGCACATCTCGACTAAACTAAAGCTGTCCTGACAGTTTACACGCAACTGCGATTGCTACAAGATGCACCTAGTGATTCCCCAATGTATAGCCTATGGAATGACCTATGTCTTTTGCTAATCCATGCTACAGGAGGTTGCGGTTTTGGCTTGATCGCACATACTCTCTCCGATGACTAGCATCGCTTGTTGTCACTTGTCGGAGAATGCAGCCGTGGCATCCTATTGGCTCCGCTGTAACTTTACAACAGTGCCAGGATGAAGCCCAATCTGCAAAGTACTGTATCAGGGATAAGACTGAATTACAAGACTACGAGGTTGGTCGACCATAGATCTGCAAGAAAAAGCCGTGGCGGCAGTATCTTCGAAAGCTAAGGGACTGCTACTGAGACAGGCAGCAGACCGCCTCGCGAAATCTTTTTACAAGTAAGTTAGCATGCTGAAGCTGCGTGCCATCGGTTGTCGTCACTGCAGTCTCACTCTAGTCACCTAGAACGCTAGGCAGTGTCTTGAGACTTCTGAGAAGATCACGTAGAGAGAATTAGGGAGAGGTTGACAGATACTTTTGAAATTGTTTTCCGCTTGTCATAGACCATGCGGCAGCCGGAGATACATTCAACGACAACACAGTAGCACGAAGCTCTCACTTTTCAGATTACGACCCGGACAAACCGTGATCAGTCACTCTTTGCTTATACACTGGATTCCAAGTCTGTCTGTCCGGTTTTTTCCTCCATCTTCACTCGGAAAATGCAAACTTCCAAACAATGGCCTGGAAGAGCTTGAAGGGATCGTAACAGCCAGGCTCCCAGTCCGGATTCTCGGACTTCTTTTCTCTTTGCATCCTCGAGATTCTATGATGTTCGTCGTCTAAGTCTATTACTTTGAACACCCACGAGTCGTCGTCTTCTGCTCGGCTGATCGTGATCGTGATACTCCCGTGATATCTGCGTTTCGTGTATATATCTCGTCTGAATATTGAGTCTTTGGAAGTAATATCAAGATAGAACTTCTGGTCTGGGTCTGGGCCTTTGGAATCCGTTTCATAGTACTGAGCCTTTTCCAAAATTTCAAAGTGTTCGCCTAGCACTTCGCACAGCTTACTACACTCCCAGTATTTACACACGAAGTAGAACTCCTTCCCCTTGAGCGAGTCGAAGTCGAATTTAATATTGATCTTGATATCGTCGGCGGCCATCCTAATGTCTTCTGGAGTTTGGGACCTAGCGGCTGCGAGACCATCTATCTTGTTGACGGGTGGCATTCTGTGTTATGCGTCCAGGTTCTTCCTGTCAGCATCCGAGAAGGCCAGGAGTCCTTTATAGAGTTTCTCACGGTCTAGCGTGGTGTTTTGCTTAGGAAGAGCCATCTATGCACAAAAACGATGGAAGTCTAGGTGCAGTGGTCTGCGAAGCCAGTACAGTATCCGGAATGTCATGTCATCGTTTTGTCTCTCTCCCCAACTCCGCCCGCTAAGTTACGTACAAATGTCGCTTGTATTCACACCTGTCTTAGAGCAACAAGCTCGTAATCGACTTTAATCCTGGGAACCGGATCTCTAGGGCCGGATCCCTGTTGGTACGGGGTCGATGTCTGTCTTACGGTTTATGAGGATACGTGCGCCCTGATCCCCACCACGAAAGTTTCCTGCGACTCTAAGATGCGGTCAACGGATCGATGGGCGGCGTTTTCAACATCAATTGACAAGTCATGTGTCTGGTAAATGGACTCCCGTTCGCAATGGCGCAACCAAAAGCAATTATTTGCAGGATCTGTGCGATATATACACTATGGTAAAAGGCCGTAAGCTGCGGGAATACAGCCTTTGTACGCTGATGGTGCAGTGGATGCAGCGAAGTGTTGAGCAATCTGTTCTTCGGTACTATTGTTGGGTAGTTTTAACCTTTGAACGTTATACAGGTCAATCCTATAGCACTGATGTGCCACGACACATTCACCGTGGAAGAGCTTCGGCGTGGTAAAGACACCATGTTGCGTGGAACGAACAATCACGACTGGTACACACATTGAACATGTCAATAACAGCGGTCATGCAGACACACAGACATCACGTCATCGAAAGCGCCGTCAACCTTGCTTCGGAGCTTGTCTCAGTCCGTAAGCATTGCATGTTCGAAATTCCTCTTGTCTGAAACTTCTCACAACTGGTACATTCTTTCGCACTTGAGAGTGAACACACTACCTTAGAATGGAAGACTTGAGAGTCTCAATTGACGGCATCGCAAGTATCGTAGGTCAACAGTCACGAGTGCCAGTATTTCCATATGCTGATACATAGGTCTCAGAACCAATCTTCCGACCCGAACATAGGCTCTGCATCTAATGGTTCCGACTCCGCCGTGGTCCTCCAAACAACAATATTGCCATCCTTGTGCATAACTGTTGCTGTGTTGGTCTTTGTCGCGTTGGGCCGTAACCGACTTTCGAGTATTTATGCCCCCAAACTTCTTGTACGCAACCATGGAGCGAGCGCCGGTGTGACTGAGGGACGTTTCTCATGGATGGCAAGGTTTTATCAAACAAAAGACGTCGACCTTCTCAAGCACCACAACATTGACTCGTATCTACTGCTACGATACCTGAGGCTCTGTGTACTACTATGCCTTGGGGGCTGTGCCACTTTGTGCCCTGTCTTGCTGTCCCTCAATGCTACCGGAAATGGGGGAATGCACCAACTCAACATGTTTTCCATTGCCAACATCGAAGAGGGATCTGCTAGACTGTATGCCCATTCCTGTTGCACAATAGTCTACTTTGGTTGGGTGATGTACATGATGGCTCAAGAAAAGTTGTTCTGTCTCGAGCTCCGACACGCACGCTACGCGTTGAATGGCCGAACACAACGATCGGACTCAAGAACTGTTCTTTTCACAAATGTACCCAAGGATCTGCAGGACATCAGTAAGATGAAAGCTACTTTTGGCAACAGAAATGGCTTGCGAGTATGGCTCGTGACAAGAACTGAGAGCCTCAGACGAGACTTAAAAAGGCGCGATGCTATTTTCAACAAGCTCGACACAATTTGGACCAAATACCCTGACCAGCTGTTGGATTTCTCTAGCGAATCATCATCGACCTCTACCGAGTCATCTGCCAAATCGAAGTCCAGAACTCGGGCTGTTAATGACTACAGTTCAGAACTCAAGAGTTTGGGGATAGAAAAAAACCAAGAGCGGCACAAGCGTATCAGCCGAGGAGAAATCTCCGCAGAAACGAAGGACCCCTCGGTGTTATTGCCATGTGTTTTCGTGCGGTTCGGGACTGTGGAAGAGGCTCAGCTTGCTTGTCGCAGCCGTCATCATATCAAATTGTCAAGAGTGACCCCGCGGTGCGTAGACACAAGCACAAGAGAGATTATCTGGAAGAACTTGCGTCTCTCCTGGAAGTCAGTGCTGGCAAGACGGCTGCTGTCGCAAGTTTTCATCATCGCTATGATCGTCTTTTGGTCGTTTCCGGTCGCATTCGTTACAGCGATGACCAACATAAATGCCATCTTTCCGAATCTCCGCTGGGAGGACCGAGCGCCGACCTTGATTCAGAAGGCTCTGAACGGGTTACTTCCGAGCATGCTGTTGTCTTTGTTGATGTCGTTACCGCCCAGAATCGTCATCTTACTTGGCAATTTCGCCGGTCTCGCGACACTTGCCGAAGTGGAAACGCATTTGCAAAGATATTATTTCTGGTTTCGCTTTGTTCAAGTCTTTTTGGTGGCCGCACTTGGTTCAACCGCTTCCTCGGTATTTCTACAAATATACGCCGATCCGAGTAGTACCACCACGATCCTAGCCAAACGGCTACCTGGCGCAAGCAACTTTTATTTCTCGTACTTGGTTGTACAGGGACTGAGCGAGAGTGCTTTTGTGTTACTAAACGTGTACGGTCTGTTCTCAAGGTTTGTACTGACACCTTTGTTGGATGACACCCCTCGGAAAAAATCCCGTCGGCAAAGTGGCTGCTTCGAGATCAGCGCGGGGACAGTGTCAGCAACCTGCAGTAGTCTACTTGTCATAGCGTTGTGCTACGCACCGGCGGCTCCGCTCATGCTCTGCTTTGCAACTCTGGCATTCGCGATGTTTTACCTTTCTTACCGCCACAACTTGCTCTTTACATCGGACTTAGTTGCAGACACTCGTGGCAGATTCTATGTCAGAGCTCTACAGCATACTATGGTTGGAATCTATATGGGCGAACTGTTCCTGATTGGCTTGCTCACTATAAATGCCGTCGACGGCCATAGGGCCAGGGGCCCGCTGATCTTGGCGGGCGTCCTACTCGCGTGTACCATTTTGTACCAGAGATTGACATATGAGGTGTTCAAGCCGTGGGAGTCGAGCGTTCCGGGGCGTAAGATGCAGAACAGCTTACGAGTCCAGGGACCTCACGAACAAGGGGAAGTCATTCTCGATCCAGACAAACGCTCGCAGTCGAGGATGGTTGGGCTTATCCTTGACGACCTTAATTCGGTGGTGAGGAAATTGGCTGAACTCGATGATCAAGTCCAAGATGAAGATGGCTCGGATGACTACTTTGCGCCTGAGTTAACTGAGCAGGTGTCACCTATAGTGCTGTCTGGGCGCTCAGCTTGTGAGGTCAAGCACATCTGGTTCAAGAGTTCTGCCTCCAAAGGTGACATGGAATGATCAGGCGTCTATTTAGCACAATCGTTAGGTGCTATGACGGAGTTTTTCTCACACTTATCTCTTACCTCAACCAGTGCGTGATAACTTTCATTTTCCGATATAAAATCTGCAGATCAGATCTCGAGCAAATATTCCAAGCTTCCTGTTGTGTAAAGGTGTACCTTTTTCGTGTATTAACACTAGACGAATGCTCTTCCTGATACCATGCGGAGCCGTCGGCTTGCTAGTCGAGATGCGAGCAGTATCCTTGAATCGAGTTGTGTCGCAATTCATCAGCCCGTGTACGCCAAGAGTAGGCTATCAGCTGGTTCACCGTAGTAATTTACAACACAGGACCGTGTTTAGCACCACGGATTGACCCCACGTCAACAAAAGCGCTCGTCAATAATGTGTTTAGACACAGCTACATAGCTCTACTTGCGAACATATAGGCGTTGTTATTGTACCCGTATACATACACGTCATGGTCGTATCAAGAGTCACAACCTAGCCGTCGTTCTAAACTTATATGAGATTAGAGAAGATCGGTGCCAATTGGGTATCGGTAATGATACTCAGGTCCATGCTTGGTTGCAAGATGGCTCTATCAGTTTCTCTCTCTATTTAAGACATGAAGCCTTGGCGGTAGACTACTGATCTCACGTCTTCGCAGTCACTGATACTAGTTGGGGCAACGAAGGCGAGGGCCGGACTTCATATCAACGTGGACAATGGCTCGAACCCTTGCACCCCTGATCAATTGAAGTGTAACATAGTGAATGTACGACCCCGCGTGTGCAAGTGTAAAAGTCTGGAAACGCATCCAAGACTGGGAGATAGCTCTTGGGTATTTCGGCCCAATCTCGAGAGAACAAGAGCATCAATTACGACATCACCTCTGGCGAAAAAGGTTGACGGCAAAGTATCACAGACGAGACCGCATGGACCACTCACATCCTCGCTCGCCATGCCTCTCGAGAAGAAGATTAAGATATTTGCACACCTCGAACCACAAGAGGTCGTTCGATCTGACGTGTACTAAAGATTGGCACCGGATTTGCTGTGACGGCTACGGTTGATGAGGCGAGATTCAATCAACGTATTCCCGTTGGTGCAATAGCTTCAGTCATCACCAAAGCTGGACCTCTCTTGCATGACATTTCAACTTGCGTGATCTCAACTTGCGCAGATGTGTACTTCTGAATAAGCCTAGAAGCAGACGGCGTCTTACTCACGCATGCATGACCCTCCAGAACGCCGCGCTCAAAGGCTGTTGAATCAATGAAGCTACTATCAACACTTGTCTCCACGCTAGAAAAGTATGCTCGTACTTATCGCTTTCTCTTATCATTAAGGTGTGACGAACCATGCGATGAAAATCGTTGAGGATTTCGGACTTACTGATCGGCGCGGCTTCTACAGTTAGCCGATGCACCCGTCATATGACAATAACGAATGATACACAATTCTCGCTAACTTAAGAATTGGCCCGACTTTGAGCGTTCGCGAGTGTTTTAGAATGACGTGGATCGGCACCTGCGAGAAATCTTCGCACAACGCCGAAGTGATCACGAAGATTCAAATCGTGGAGCTCCAGCAACTGGCGGAGCAGTCAGTAAGTTACACTATCCCAAAATAATGACCGCAGTCTCTGATATCCCGTTGAGCCGGAAATCATTGCACCCAAGCATCTTCTCATAGACTTCAAACATAGTTATTCTCAGATGGTTTCACTATCCCAGTCAAATACCTACTGAATCTCCATTGCGAGTGAAGATTTAGTATGCTGAGAGATCTACAAAATTGTCGTAACGAAACGGTCGAAGACGTCAGACTAGTTTCAAGTAACTTTACGATCAACAATGATTTTTCTTGACGGCTACTGTTAAGCATAGAGGAACAATTGCCCGCCAAAACAGAAAACGCCAATTGCTAAGGAAGATCAACGCGCTTCGATCTCACACGAACTACTATATCGGCCGCTTCGGCATGACACACTAGGTCTGCAGCTTGTTCTTACTTTTCCGCCTGTTTAGCTCTCTAAAAACGCTCGGGATATAATCCTGAACCTGTAAAGCTGTTAGTCTCAATAGATCATCTGTTCTGGGAGAGCACTCCTACCTTCAACGTGGAAAGACCTGCGCGGAGCTCTACCGTCTTTGCTCCTTCCTTGAGCGTGTTTCGATGCTCTTGGTCCAGAAGTGTAACATTGGCCATCCAGCGTCGGCGGCTCCCCGTCAATAGCGTTACGTGTTCTACAACAGATGTTGTTGCCGCAGAGGCAGGATCTACGGATTCTTCGGCACTCTTGCGAAGACTGTTGACTGCCCGATCACACCATTCCGTAATCTCAGCAACGGTGACGTCCGTTGGTAGGTCGGGCAGGTGGACACTTCTTGGCTCGTTCTTGATCTCTTCTACGTCTTTGTAGCTCAAGATGCTAGAGCGCTTCGGCGGCGCCCAGCGCATCGTTCTCGCTTTATATGGAGCAAACCTAGCGTAATTGTGAGGCATACGGCGAATACCAGATACGTACTCATCTTGTCGACGAGATAGCAGTCTAGGAGGTTCTAGAAAGTAGTTCTCACGATATCCTCTCATTTTGTTTAGTGATTCTTGATAGAGTGTGAGAAAGGAGTTGATTTAGTGAGTGTATGTTTGAGGGCTACCTGTGGCATCTTATACCTTGATGCGTAAAGAGTTGTCGCAATCAGTAAACTAGTGGCTTAGTCTTGATTTCCTCATGCTCTGTCGTCAGCTATCGCTAGGTACACGAAGCCGCAGGGGAGCGCATTGGGCTTACTTTACCTTGCTGATGTATGTAAGTTCTAATAATCTATCCTTGTCATTCTCCGATTGTCTGCGGGTCCATCGACTTTCCTTTGTTGTTTACATCCGCTCCTTGTGCATAGTGGCTACATGTAGTACCGCGGCCTAATGTTACGACGATTCATAAGGCCACAAGTACAATCCATTCCCGATAGTCGTACAGTCAATTGCGAACCCACTATCCTAAAACAGGGGTTGATCGAAAGAACAGCTTGATGCAACGAGCAGGATCTGGGCTCAAGGTAGCAAGACAATGCCCTAGAATCCGTGTACCGTAAAAGCCAGTATGGTCCGTATTGGTCAGCCGAATTTCTTTTGCTTTGAGGTCCTGCCAACTCGGCTACATTCTCAGAAGAGTGCAGAGATAAGGCGAACTATGCAGGTTCTATAGAAGGCACTTGAGAGTCGATGTAACTCCAGCGTGCCGTTTCAACAGCATCAAGTCCCTACTCAAGGTAACTCGCGACAGGTTACTTGAATCGAACAAACTACACACTTGCCTATCGGTAGCTTCAAAACGCCTTACGTATTTGACAGCAGTAGCGAGACTAATGATAGCTGCTCATTAGCTAAGATATCACTTCAGTCCGCCCTTATCAAGAAGCCACGAGCACCAACCTTCGGCGTACACGCTGTCTGATATTATGTCTGAGTTCGACCTATCTTCGACTCCTAGAAGAGAGTTTTTCTCCACGGCAACTCAGAGTTTGACGAATTCCTATACAGATAAAATTAGTCTTTTAAGTTCACCATGGTCTTGGTAATCGTTGCAGTGGTGGGGGCTAGAGGGTAGGTGTTGTGAAGTCTATCATCTACTATCACGATGAACGGCGGCGAGACGAGAGGAAGCGGCAGAGCTAGAGAGCCACAGCAGCCGAGTAAGGCTTACAGCGGTCTCTGGAAGAGATGCTACAGCAGAGGAGTACGGCCTAGCTCAGCGTAGTGTGGGTTTATCTTACGTGGCCAAAGGCTTTCGAATTAGACAAGTCAGGTGCCATATCCGTATAGTCGGCTGGCAGCTCCTTCTATCTTGCTTACTCACTGCTCTTAAAAAGCCCATGCCAACCGGTCCTCCCACATCGCCTACATCGCGCACTACTCGGTTGTAAATGTCACGGCACGAGCGAGAAAACGCAAGGCTCCTGGAGTCAGAAGGTAACCACGAGGCAAATCTACTGGAGTCAAAAGGTAACGACCGTGTTTGTAAGGCGGTTCAATATTGGGATCTCCCGAAACATTTCGAGAGTAACCTGAGGCTGATATTCACTCCCGGGTGCAGAGAGGCGACATCATCTTCAACAAGGACTAAGAATAGGAATACGGCTAGAAGATGCGAAGAACTGCGTTCGTTGGATGCTATCAGCCTCGTCAGGTGGGCTGTAGCGTATCCACGAACCATGTGGGCTCAGTCGCGGATCAAAAATGGACTTTTCCAGACGCTACTCGAACGTAATAATCCAGAGCTGTTTTTGGAATCGTACGTATGCAGGAAGTTGAATGACCTTATCGTTCACAACATATCAGAAGTGTACGGATCCGACGAATTTGCAACATTCACCGCCGGTTTGATCTCTCTTCCAAGACCTGCGCATTCTACTGTTCTGACATTCCTCAAGACTACAAATCCGCATGCTCGGCAGCGTCAGACTCAGGATCACATCACTTGAAAGCCCATGGGTCGGCATCGCCAGTGACTAGATCGCCGTATTACCGAAAGGTACTAAAACAAGTTCAAGGTAGGTAAAGCCATGATTTCGTCGTTGGTGCCGAATGTTAACGCCAAGTTGCAGTTTTGGCGGACAATGACTGTCATGCACTTATCACCGGGTTCAAAGACATCAATGTTAGGAGGCTGCCGGACTTGCTGTCGACGATCATTGATGTGTCTGGACTTGGACAGCGCCACAATGCACTGAATATCGCTGCCAGTGTTTTCGCACCCCGAGACCCCACGACAAATGCGGGTTTCCTCGTAATCCAGCTTTCACCACAAGATTCTTATTTGATCGCCCGTGAACTGGAAAGAGCCACGTAAATATGGAAGTCGTATCGTTGAGCACCGTATACGTGCGCTACAACCGTCACGTCTGCTCATTGCTATAGAGCTCTGCTGTGCTGCTTCCCGACTAGTGTTCACCAGTTGCGAGCTCATTCGCCATTTCATCCATTAAAGCCTGCATGGCAGCGGACGACTTCTTAAGAATCTTGGCTAAAGCATTGATGACCTGAGCGCCTTTTTGGTACCGAAAATGCAAGAGTGCACACCTTAGCCAGTGATACTGTCTACGTGCTGCCTAATAGCTATGAGTGACGTGTATGCTTACTTTCCCCACAGTGTGATACATTGCAGAGCTACTATAAACGTGTTAGCGTTGTAGATACATAGTGTCAATAGTCATCTTCATCACCGTTGTGATGTATGAAGTGATTGTGGTAGGAGATACCAGCAGCAACTTGCTGTTCTACAGGTACCACGGTCCCCAATCGATGGTCTAGGAATGTCGGGATGCCCTTACCGCAGCAGCAAGACAATTGGTAGTTGTCTGCTAGCCATCTTTCAACTCGAGTACGCCCTCGTGGACATGCCACGGCCAAAGCTCTTGGGTGTGCACGCTAATCAGTACAGGTATCGGGCGCGCTTATTTCATCTACAGGGAGATCGTGTGTGAATCCTGAAACTGGCTAGTGACTCCTTCCATTTTGCTTTCTCATTAGTGATGAACAGCACTCACCCATACCCTCGCCCACCTCGCCCACCTCGTCCACCTCGTCCACATCATCTACGCTGTCTACCTTGCCCACTTTATCCACCTCGCCCACCTCGCCCATCTCGCCCACCTCGCCCACCTCGCCCACCTCGCCCACCTCGCCCATCTCGACCAACTCGAAATCCTCGCCTCACACGCCGTGTACGCCAATAAGGACATATTGGTCTTGCATCGCTCAATGAAACGGTGCGAGAGAAAAGACGCAAGCATCTTGATGTCGGACGGCGATGACCGGGTTCGTAAAGCGGTCGATGTTGAAGATCTACCGCGACACTTCGAAAAGAACCTGGAGCTTATCTTTGCTCCTGGATGCAGAGAGGCGACATCATCTTCAACAAGGACTAAGAATAGGAATACGACTAGAAGATGCGCAGAACTGCGTTCGTTGAATGCCATCAGCCTCGTCAGATGGACTGTAGCGTATCCGCCAACCACATGGGCTCCATCGCGAACGAACGACAAAACGTTCCAAACCCTACTTCATCGCATCAAGAAAGAGCTGTTTTTGGAGTCCGAAGTATGCGACAAGCTGGACTACCTTAGGTCCTCCGGCAGACTGGGGGTATATCAATCAGACGAATTTGCAAAATTCGGGACTGGTCTGACCTCCCTCCTGAAATGTAGGCGCTGAATCGTTCTAACATCTCTCAAGACTTCAAAAACGCATGCTCTGCACTGAACTCAGAACCCCATCCGCTGTCAGATGATGAGTCGGGGCTGGTGGAGAACGCATTGCCGGATGATCACAAAATCCAGCAGCAAGTTCAACGTAGGTGAAGCCATGATTCCGTCATTGATACCGAATGCTAACGCCAGGTTGCAGTGTTGGCGGAGGGCAAATGTCACGCAATTTTCACTGGATTCAACACTGTCGAGGCCGAGCAGCTGCTGAACAGGCTCCCGAAGCAAGGATCTGCATCAGAAACGATCGATAATCGCCAGAAAGCACCACGTACTGGCGCCAGTATTTTCGTTCCTCGAGACCCGGAAAAGCATCCGGGGTTCGTCATCATTCCGGTGGCATCACGGAATGCTTGGTGGTTGCTCAATGAGCTGAAAAGCATGAGGGGAACCTCGTAGACAACCTATTGATAAGATCACGGACTACTGTATCGAACGCCGTACACATACGCTGTGACCATCACGCACGTTCATTACTATAAGCCTCCATCTGACTCGTCAGTTGCGAGCGCGTTCACCACAGTCGCTCACGGAAGCCTGCATTAGCGGGGAACGACTGCTGCCAAGGAAATATCGGCTGAAGCACTGACAATGACCCGAGCGCCTTTTGTGCACCAAGAATCCAGGAGCATACACAAGATTTAATCTGTAAAAGCAAATCTCGCGACCATTATACTCAGGACTTCTTTCTGGAAAAGGACTATCATCCACCCGCGCACCTACACCCCCGATTTCGTACCTGACGCGCATGCAAACACCCCTATGGCTGACGAGGAGAACTCCGCTGTAAGCGACAAGATAAGAGCCGCTCTGGACGGCAAACCAACCACTTTCATACACGGGACGATTCCGATCAGCGAAAGCATGATGATGCATGCGAGGGCTATCGAGAGCAATAAATCAACAGTCAACTGCTCATACAAAGACGCAAACAAAAACGACGTATGGCGGTTCGTGAAGCCGTTAGGGATGGATGATGAAGTTACGGAACAGGTCCATCCTGGCGATGAAGTCTACGTGCTGTACGCGGAAGTCACGCTTAAGGAGACTGTCTGAAATGTCTGAGCTATCTATAAGACGCTCGACCACAGACCCGCGGAGCGCCAGCAGTGTTGTCTGTGTGAGCACTTTAAGCGTCAACTTCCGAAAACCATGCTGCTCTTGGAGAGAAACGCGAACGGAGATATCCTCATGCTATTCATGATGGGGTCAAAGGCCGAGAGCATGGCGGTGGATGGCTCGCAATGCGCAAGAAGAGGAAGCCGAATTTGTCCGCGCAGTCGAACATGCCGCGAGAAACAAGCAACAGATGCACGTGGAGAACACTGGAGGGCAAATCACGGCTGGGAAAGACAGGCAAGGAACTGGTGTAAGAGAACCGAACGGCGCGATGGCGGCGGCCGGCCAGAAGATGTAACGGAGAGAGAGAACTCGGAGGACGGTGACAGCACGAGACGGTGAAGTTGAAGTAGGATCAGGCTGCGCAAGAAGAAAGCGGATTATACAAGAGGTTGCGAATCGGAGGGGAATAAGATGCGGGCAGGACCGAGAGCGATGACGGTGTAGACGACTCGTTAGATGAGAAAGAGGGGATGTTGTGGAAGAACCCAAGAGCGAAGGAAGAATCACGCAGTGAAGAACACTAGGAATATGGCAGATCAGGAGACCGTGGGCGAACAAGTGTTGCTAGAGGACATTTTGCTGAGTTGGGTTGACGCGGGACGAGAAAGATGGAGGTTTCGTCGGGGGATAGAACAACAGTCTGTCCTCGAAGATGGTACAGAGAAGACGATGTGATGTTGATGTAAGAGGTTGCAGTATCGGCTTTATCGGCTTTGTCGAAAACACACGCTCCAATGACCAGTATCGCTTGTTGTCATCTGTTGGAGAATGTAACCATGACGTGCCAGAATCAACCCGAATCTGGAAAAAACTGTATCCACCGGCGCACTTGTTTTCCCTTGTATCATTTTGTCGACGAGATAAGCCTGGCGTCCCATCCATGGCAGAATTTTTGGATGTCCGTATATGATATACCCAACATCGTTGTTACACCAATCTCAAGCAGCCCGCTGAATTGTAGCCGCGGGCGCGTTTTGGGCCACATGCTTGGGTTTCCCCCACGGTGATCCGGCGTACACCTTTCGATCAC
>Ga0265780_10004180_pt1 | contig 18717 bp, 17 predicted proteins | sample P1T30metagenome_FD_192432 | JGI IMG/M metagenome (GOLD analysis project Ga0265780, IMG submission 192432) | Plant litter microbial communities from East Loma Ridge, Irvine, California - P1 T30 | ecosystem: Environmental > Terrestrial > Plant litter > Unclassified | place: USA: California...
AGAATTCAATTACTAATTACCTGCATCAGTTAGCTCCCGATCTGTCACCCGAAGAGCTTGTAAAAATGGGTAATCTTCAATTTTCCTTTTACATCGACGATAAATTCATCTATAAAGAAAATATTCACCCCGGATGTACTTTTGGATATGGCAGTAGTAAAAATACCTCTACTGTATATAGAATTCCTCTTACGAGTTCTAAAAGTGAAAATCTCTGGGCATTGAATATGTGGGAAAGGTTTAAACTTAACGGTGGCGAGAAAGTGCTTATGAATGGCAGCCATAAGCTCAAAATTGAAATCAGGCCTTACATCACTATTACTGACGATGTAAAAGTTGGCGATTTAATCGCCGAAGGGCAAATTAAACTAATAATAAAAGAACCAACTTTTACTGCTGAGCAGATAGAAATTCAGCCTATACTGCCAAACAGCGGATGGGAGATTTCGAATCTATCGTTTGAACATAGTAAAATTGAATTGCTGAATAAAGATATCGCCACTTACAATCTAAAAGAAATAACAAGCGTAGTTGTTATTCATAATGGTAAACTTTTAATTGAAGAGTATTTTAATGATGCCGACAGAACTACACAGCATGATACCCGGTCGGCAGGAAAATCATTTGCATCTACACTCATGGGCATTGCTATAAATGATGGCTATATTAAAAATGAAAATCAGATGCTTGATTCTTTTTATGATCTGAGGGAGTATGCAAATTATGATACCAAAAAGGATAGCATAAAAATTAAAGACCTTCTAACAATGAGTTCTGCATTTGACGGTTCAGATGCTCATAGTGAATCGCCGGGCAATGAAGAAAACATGTACCCAACAGATAACTGGGTAAAATTCACGTTAGCTTTAAAAATGGATCCTGCCAAAACGAATGGTGGCAAATGGGATTATTTTACAGCAGGCGTAGTAGTGTTAGGAGATATTCTGGACAAAAAAGTTCCCGGCGGACTAGAGAAATATGCTGCCGAAAAACTTTTTAAACCTTTAAACATTACAGAATATCAATGGCAGTACACACCGCAAAAAGTTGTGAATACTGCAGGTAGCTTACAAATGAGGTCCTTAGATTATGCAAAATATGCGCAGTTATATAAAAATAACGGTGTATGGAAAGGCAAACAAATACTTTCCGCAGCATGGGTACAGAAAACGTTTACAAAACAAATTCAGATTCCGGAACGCGACAATGAGTTTTACGGCTATTTGTTCTGGAATAAAACCATTACTTACAAAGGAATAGATTATGAAACCTATTATTGCGCAGGAAATGGCGGAAACGAATTTATAATATTTAAAGACCTTCCGATGGTAATTATAATAACGTCAAAAGCTTTCAATAAGCCTTATGGTCATCCGCAAGCTGAAAAAATAGTCAACGATTATATACTACCTGCAATTTTAAAATAAATCATTCTAATTTTTATTCTTTCCCTATAATTTCCTTTCGATGTTCTATCCCCCATTCCGTCAGGTTGTTAATTATGGTTTTTAACGTTCTGCCATGTTCTGTAAGTTCATACTGAACAGTTATCGGTTGGGTAGCTAAAACAGTTCGTTTTACCAGTTTATTAATTTCCAGTTCTTTCAATTCTTTACTTAGCATTTTGTTAGAAATACCAACGACATCATTCAAAAAATCAGAAAACCTCCTTGTATCGTAAAAGCAAATAGAAGTAATAATAGGTATTTTCCATTTGCCACTTAACACATGCATGGAGTCCTGAACTGCCATCATTTCCTTTTTACGATCCTGTTCAAATTCCGGTTTGCACTTCATAGGTTACTTTGTTACTTAGAGGTTACTGTTACTTTTTATCACAAAGTTACCAAAGTAAACAACACTGATATAACTTTGTTGCTCAAACTTTTAAAAAAATTAAAAAAATGAGCAAATTAAAAAATAAAATAGCTGTAGTTACCGGTGCATCAAAAGGAATAGGCGCTGCTATAGCAAACTATTTTGCGGCAGAAGGAGCCAAAGTTGTAGTAAATTATGCTTCAAGCAAGGAAGGTGCGGATAATGTTGTTAAAGCTATAACAGATAACGGTGGAACTGCTATCGCAATACATGCCGATATATCTAAAGAAGCCGATGTAATCCGATTATTTGAAGAGACAAAAAAAGCTTTTGGCGGATTGGATATTTTAGTAAACAACGCGGGTATTTATCAGTTTTCGCCAATTGAAATGGTAACTTCAGAATCTATTCAGCAACATTTTAATATCAATGTATCAGGCCCTATACTGGCAATTCGCGAAGCAGTAAGACTATTTGGCGAGAAAGGCGGAAACATCATTAACATCAGTTCGGGTGTAAGCACTACACCAATGGCTACAGGTTCAGTATATTCTGCAACCAAAGCGGCATTAGATGCTGTCACCATTGCTTTATCAAAAGAACTGGGTGCAAAAAACATCCGGGTAAATTCTATTTTACCGGGTAGTGTGGAAACCGAAGGTACACATAGCGCAGGCATCAGCGGTAGTGATTTCGAAAATCAATTAATTGCCAAAACACCACTTGGCCGTATCGGACGTCCAGAAGATATTGCAAAAGTCGCCGTATTTCTTGCTTCGGAAGAATCAGCTTGGATAACAGGAGAGCGACTAGCGGCGTCAGGTGGTATTTACGGTTTCTAAAAAATAATAAGATGACTCAAAATAATTATAACGGGACACTTCAACAACCCATCGGATCAGGATTTGACTCAGCATCGACAACAGACGATGTAATTAAAGGAATTGATCTTACAGGAAAAATAGCTATTGTTACAGGCGGTGGCACAGGCATTGGCCTTGAAACGGTAAAAACGTTATCAAAAGCAGGTGCAACAGTTGTAGTACCGGCTAGAGATGCAAAAAAAGCAAAGAAAAACCTTGAAGGGACTGCTAATGTTGAAATAGAAGAAATGGATTTAATAAGTCCACATTCAATCGACACATTTACTAAAAAGTTTCTTGCTTCAGGCAGGCCACTGCATTTACTGATTAATAATGCAGGCATAATGTTTGTACCATTACGCCGTGATGCTAAAGGAAATGAATCGCAGCTTGCTACGAATTACCTGTCTGCTTTTCAATTTACTGCCGGATTATGGGGCGCATTAAAAAAAGCGAATGGTGCACGGGTAATTAATGTTTCTTCTTTAGGTCATCATTTTGCTCCCTTTAACTTTGATGACCCGAATTTTGAAACCCATGACTATGATACATTACAGGGCTACGGACAATCAAAAACTGCGGTTAACCTGTTTTCGCTTGAATTAGACAATCGTGCAAAAAAATACGGCGTAAGGGCATATTCAATACATCCGGGGAACATTTGGGGAACAGAATTAGCCAGGGAAGCGCCAATAGAGATACTACAGCAGTTCGGCTTTTTAGACGAAAAAGGTAATCAGGTGCAGGCAGTTATCGATTCGCTTAAAACCATTCCTCAAGGTGCTGCTACAACAGTATGGGCAGCTACTAGTTCGCTGTTAAACGAAATAGGCGGTGTGTACCTGGAAGATGGAGATGTAGCTAAATTAGCTATAGATCCTTCAGTACCCAATGGAGTAAAACCCTATTCTCTGGACAAAAGCAATGCTCAAAAATTATGGAAAGTAACCGAAGAATTGACAGGCATTACATTTAACACGGATTAATTACAGTTGTGATGGTGCCTTTACGGTTATGCGAAATATAATCAAAATGTGTAAAACCCTGTATGTCGCTAGATTGCAGGGTTTTTCTTTTAACTTATAGGTATTTTTTAGTCTATTGGCATTTTTAATATTGTTACAGAATAAATAACTTAATAATCACATAATAAATCATTTACATACGTAAATCACACTATATTTGTTAGCAACCGCGATAGAGAATATATACCGATTCCTGCTTGTCTAAGCAATATCATCTATAAAAATGCTTCCCGCAATAACCAAATACCATTTATAGCATGACATTGATATCTAAAGAAAAATTCACAGAGATTGCCGGGCTTTCTAAAATTCCTATCCCCGGATTATCTTCTTACCTAATGCGGGTAATGAAAATTGACAACTTAAACACTGTTGTAAGGGAGGCAGGAAATCTTGAAGGAGCATCATTTGCCAATCATATTTTAATGAAAATTGGTGTGAGGGTTCAGTTTGATACTACCGAACTGCTAAACATTCCTGCCAAAGGAGCATTTATTGTCATTGCAAATCATCCGTACGGAGGCATAGAGTCATTAGCGTTATTGAGCACAATTGCCAAAGTGCGCCCCGACGCTATGTATATGGGTAACTTTTTACTGAAGAAAATTCCAAATCTGGAAAAATCAATTATTGCGGTAAACCCGTTTGAAAATGTGCAAAATTCATCGAGTGTTACCGGATTGAAAATGACTCTTAAAGCTTTGTCTGAAGGTGTTCCCGTCGCCATTTTTCCTGCGGGAGAAGTTTCATCCTATAATTTTAAGACCAATACAATTACCGACAGGGAGTGGCATCCTGCCGTAGGAAAAATTATTTGTAAAGCAGGTGTGCCTATTTTACCTATCTATTTTCACGGCAGTAACGGATTTTTCTTCAGTATGCTAAAATCTATTCATCCTATGCTTCAAACGTCTAAACTTATATCAGAGCTTTTCAATAAAAATGGGCATGCTCTAAAAATGACCATTGGCGAGCCCGTTCTTTTAGAGGAAAGAAACAAAACTTTTGACCCATTGCTATTAAAGAATCTTCGAAATAACCTTTACGCACTTAAGAATAAAGTATATAGTTCTTAAAATAACTAGGATTCCGGACTGTTTATGGATGTAAGCGAGTTAAAAAAATATAGTATATTGCACTTTAAATTCACCTTATGCCAGAAATAACATGCCTCTTAATTGACGATGATGCCGATGATCGCGAATTTTTTGAAATTGCACTGGGAGCAGTGCCTTTGTCAACTAATTATATTACAGCACCGGACGGTATTAAGGGTTTGGAGTTATTAGCCACACTGAACCATAAACCTGAATTTATATTTCTGGATCTCAATATGCCGATATTGTCCGGTAAAGAATGCCTTACTTCTATAAAACTGCTTAAAGGGTATGAAAATGTACCTGTAATTATATTTTCTACATCATCATATCAGGCCGATATTGAAGACTGTCGCACATTAGGGGCATCTCATTTTCTTACAAAGACTCCTGATATTGATGAACTATCTGTTATCATTACCAAATTACTTTCCGATAAGAACCTACCGTTTGTAGTAGGTTAATTAAAATACTTACCATGAGTGATTCAAAAAATACCCAGACAATTATCAGTGAACAGCGTTATCAGCGAATGATTGACGAGGTACAGGATTACGCTATTATTTTACTTGATGTAGATGGTAACATCCAAAACTGGAACAAGGGTGCACAAAAAATAAAAGGATATTCTGAAAAAGAAATCCTTGGCAAAAATTTCAGCATTTTTTACCTTGCTGAAGACATGGCAAGCAGGCTGCCCTTTAACCTAATAGCTGAAGCATCAAATAATGGCAGGGCTACCCATGAAGGCTGGCGTGTACGCAAAGACGGTACTACCTTTTGGGGATATGTAGTAATTACAGCCCTGCATGGTGAAAACGACGAAATTATTGGATTTACCAAAGTAACCCGTGACCTTACTGAACGAAAACTTGCCGAAGAACAAAAAGATCGTGATGCAAAAAGTATTGAACTACAAAATAAACAACTTGAAGAGTTTGCCTATGTAACGTCGCACGACCTACAGGAACCAATACGAAAAATACGCACCTTTATAAACCTTGCCAAAAAAAACATTGGTGATGTGGAAAACACCACAAAGTACCTTGATAAAATGGACAGCAGTGCCGAAAAAATGGTGCAGCTTATAAAAGATGTCCTGGCTTTTTCGAGACTTTCACACGACCAGTCCGAATTTATTGATGTCGATTTGAATACCACAATAGCCGATGTTGTATCTGAATTTGAAGTATTGATAACAGAACGAAAAGCTGTTATAAAAACATTGGGGTTACCAATAGTAAAAGGAATTCCTGTGCAGCTTCATCAGCTGTTTAGCAATTTGATAAGCAATGCTATAAAATTTAATCATGAAGTACCACAAATCACAATTACGTCGGTTGTAATTCCTGATGCCGAAGATATCCTGCAAAACAGAACCAATTATGCAATATCTATTGCTGATAACGGTATTGGATTTGCCCAGCAATATGCAGACCAGGCTTTCCAACCGTTCAAAAGACTGACTTCAGAATTCGAAGGAACAGGTATTGGCCTCTCTCTTTGTAAACGAATCGTAGAAAATCACAAAGGATCAATTAGTGTTCAGAGTGAACCCGGCAAAGGCACTACTTTTCAGATTAAATTTCCCCGAATCGATAATTAAATTACATAAGCCAGATTTAATCCGACCCAATCAATGTTTGTATTTTATAAGGCCTACTGAAAAACTTTTTTGGGATATTTCTCAACATACGAATAGATCAACTGCATGATGTAATGACTACTCTTGTAGGGAGTAACATACTCTTTAAAGTCTGATGGATCTGTAATTGCAATATCAGACGACAGGTAACCCATGCCATAAAAGTGTCCGTTCTCAACCCAGATACAACTGCGCTCTTCTGCCGACCTTCCTTTATCGATAATTGCAAAAGTCGGCCTGTTTTTTAAAACGAAATTGATGGCATTTTGAACCTGCTCATTGTGCAATTCAACATCAGGCAAATTAGCAGTATCGGGTTGTTGAAAAAGCTCGCCTCCGCCTTCAATGGCATATTTGCAAAACCTGTAATCTATTTCGAACTTTTCGGCAATGCTTCGCAGTACATTTATTGCATCATGAATAGTGCTGAAAACCTCAACACAAGCCTGAAATTTACTTACTTTACCTACAGCCATATACCTGTAGCCGCTTCGGGCTTCATATTCATAGAGGCCAAATTTTGCCTCAAAACGTTTTAATGCCTTATTATGTACCGGCCAAAGCTTTTTGATTTCACTACATTCTAATAATAAAGCCATCAATTCGGTAGCGCAAACCTCAAACGAAATGGAGTGTATATCTTTTAAAAAATGCTGCCGTTGTGGTGTGATCTTATGACCACTGAAATGTGAAGCCACACGTTTTTTAAGATTAACGGCCTTACCTACATACACCACCTTTTTAGTATGATCATAAAAGTAATATACGCCTGCTTTTTCAGGTAATCGTTCAAAGTCTTCCGGTGGTAAATTTGGAGGTAATCGCTGATCATGTGCGGTTTTTTTAACCATTTTTTCAATTTCATTTTCACTGTCCCATTCCAAAAGGCGTGAAAACAAAATCACAGTGGCATCTGCATCACCGCCGGCACGGTGCCTGTGCTCTACAGGAATATCTAACGAACGGCATAGGTTTCCTAAACTATATGAACCCAGTCCCGGCCTTATTTTTCTTGTTGCCCGAACAGTATATAGCTTTCTTGCCGTCCATTTAAAACCTGCCTCTTCCAGTTGGTGACGAATAAATGAATAATCAAAGTTTACATTGTGTGCAACGAATATTCGGTCGGTAAGCATTTCCAAAACCTTTTCGGCAATGTCATCAAAAATGGGAGCATCACGTACCATTTCGTTGTCAATACCGGTCAGCGCAAAAATAGGGAGAGGGATTTCTTGTTGCGGATTTACAAGCGATTCCCAACGGTCAATTATATTTGTACCATCGTGGATTATAATTGCTATTTCTGTAATACGGCTGCCACCGGCATTACCGCCTGTGGTTTCAATATCTACAATAGCATACTCCTGCATTTTCATCTGTTATTTTACGTAAAACGTAGTATGATCTTTACGAACATCAACTCACTTTCATTCACGGCAAAGCCACTGCAAAATTACTAAAATCTAATTATACAGGCACTATAAATTTCAGATTGAAACTACGATTTTAAAACATAACTCAATCACATACCGGTAATTATAAGAATCGAACCTCAACGTCACTATTCATTGAATACTTTTTGGGTTTCATACCAATATGCTGTTCAAAAACCCTTGAAAAATGGCTTAAATTTGTAAACCCTAACCTATACCCCACTTCAGATACTGCCAGCCTTTTTTCCTTAAGCAGCCATGCCGCTTCCTGCATGCGCATGTGCTGGTAATACTCAAAAACACCTTTACCGAAAGTCTGGGTAAAAAGCTTTCGCATTTTGGGTTCGCTCATACCCGCTTCACGTGCTAAAGAAGCAATATCCGGTGCTTTATCCAGGTTAGACTGCAGGTAGTTCTTAATACTGTAAATGGCTTTAATATCATCTATGTGCATATTGCTTGTTGGCATTGCTTCCCGTTGTACCAGCAATGCAAAAATATAGCACAGCATCTCTTCGCATTTTAGTTTGTAGTAATGGCGTTCAAGGCTTTCGGGAACAGGCTGTCCCAGCATTTCGTGGGCAGTTTTTATCATTTCGGGAGAAATTCCCGTCTCAAACAAAAAGTTGTCTTTAGCCTCAAGTATCGTTGCCACTACCGGGTGGTGTAAATTACCAAATACTTTCCGGAGATACTGCCTGGAAACCACAATGCCTACGCTCCCGAAAAATGTGTTGGAAGGCATATCCATTACAGAAGAAACAGTCTGCATACAAATCATTACATTAGCGCGTTCCGGAGACAATGGTTCGGTCTGAACCGGAGACGGAAAAATACCATTCAGCAAAAAACCGATATTCTCCTCCCCTTCCGACAGTTCATTTGTCCGTTCTATAAAAAAATCCTCTTTAAGATGGTAATTCCGAATTATCATTCGCAGCTCGTTATCCCATGAAAATCCGGTTATGTAGCCTTGTCCTTTGTTTTCTGGGATATAAATAAAACGTCCACGAAAAGTAGTACCTATCGCTTCGGCAAATTGCTGCATTACACCCGATCCTTTATCAATAACCGATATTTTCATTTGCGACTATTTTTATACTTATTGCAACTATTTAGTTCATAAAAGTAATTATAATTTTGCTAATGAAATATAGGATAATACAAATACATAAGAGATGTTATTAGAAAATAAACAAGTAGCCATTATAGGCGGTGGCCCCGGTGGTTTAACAATCGCAAGGTTATTACAACAAAAAGGGGTAAGCGTAAAAGTATATGAAAGAGATTTTAATGCTTCCGTACGTGTACAGGGCGCAACACTCGACCTGCATTTTGAATCGGGGTTAAAAGTTATTGAAGAAGCAGGACTAACCCAGGCATTTAAAGAGGCCTACAGGCCGGGCGCCGAAAAAGGGCGTATTGTAGATAAACATGCAAACATTATTTACGACGAGCATGCTAACACCTATGATAAAGATTTTGGCGATGAAGAATTCAGGCCTGAAATAGACCGTGGCGATCTACGTGATATTCTATTAAATTCTCTTCAACCCGATACTGTTGTTTGGGACAGCCAGTTTTTAAGCATGTCGCAGGTTGGCGATACATGGAAACTGGAATTTAAAAATGGCACTACAGCTAACGCTGATATTGTAATAGGCGCCGATGGCGGTAATTCTAAGATTCGTCCATTTGTTACCCCAAGCAAACCTATTTATGCAGGCACAATTATACTTCAGGGCAATGTAGAAAATTCTGAAGTTACAGCACCAGATATGCATAAGTTGCTAAAAGGCGGTAAAATTTATACCCATACTACCGATAAATTTATACATGTGTCGGCTAAAGGCGATGGCAGCACCGACTTTTATATTAGCTGTAAAATGGATGAAAATTGGATAAAAAACAGCGGAAGAGACTTTTCTGACAGGGTGCAGTTACTAGAATGGTTTGAGAAGGAATTTCCCGGATGGGATGCTGTATGGCGTGAGCTGATTGAAAATGTAAGCTTACCCCTTTTACTGCGTCCGCAGTATTGCATGCCTTTAGATGATGCATGGAACACGCAGCCCAATATAACCTTACTGGGCGATGCCGCCCATTTGATGCCTCCATCGGGCGAAGGCGTAAACTTAGCGATGCTTGATGCGTTAGACCTAAGCAACTGCCTAACAGGTACAGACTATAATGACATACAAACTGCTATTACAGCCTATGAAAAACAAATGATGCTCCGGGGTATTAAAGAAGCAGCCGAATCAATGGATATGGTTGAATGGATGCATACAGAAGAAGCTATGGAGAAGCTTGTTAAATTGTTTACGGAGTAACTCTAAAGAATTTTGCTGTTAACCGCATAAGAGAGTGCCTCTACAATACTGCTTACACCCAGGCTGTCAAAAATTCGCCTTCTGTAATATTTGACAGTATCGGGTGTAACAAATATTTTTTCGGCAATTTCATTTATCGTTAGTCCCTGTGCATACAAGTGCAGTATTTCTATTTCCCTTTTGGTGAGCTTTGGTTTGTTATATTTATGCCAGATACTATTTGTTGTATCCAGTTCCCACATTTCATCCGATCCCTGTTTGTAAATGTAAACGTTGCCCGCCCGCTTATGGTGCGATATAGAAACGATACACATTGCCTTCCACATTTTACCCTCGCCCGTCAGGAATAGTGGTGTAAGCTTATGGTTTACAAGAATGCTGCTGCCATCCTTATTCATTAAATGAAAATCGTATGTTATGCTGTAGTGCTGTTTTTCATCGGGCGCAATTTTCTCAAAGAAATCAAAACCGGCTTCGTTAATAAGGGTAAGCAATTCGAGGTCTTTCTCAGGAACATTCTTAAAGTAAAAATCATATCCCAGCTCCAGCACTTCTTGTGGGGTATGCCCGCACAAAAACAATGGATTATCAGAAACATACTCAAATGCCATCTTTTCATAATCAATTACATACACGCTTTCATACGTTAGCCGCGCAAAAGATCGCACAGCCGCCAGATAGTCTTTATACTGAAGATGGTCTTCTTTCGATACTCCTTTTATATTGTTCTTAGTAAGCAGGGTCGATGTAGTATTGTTTTTCATTTGGTGTGGTATGAACTTCAAATTTACACTAAAGTGTAGTCTCTTTAAAAAAAAATGTATTCACTTTTGTATGCGATATCCTTATACAAAAGAGTATACCAATGACAGAGAAAACTTTAACTATTGAAAGAGCACAAATGACAAATTGCAAAAATTGTGATATTCCTGTTAACCATAATTATTGCAGCAATTGCGGGCAGGCGGTACAACTTAAAAGGGTAGACAGCCATTATGTGGTGCATGAAATTCAACATGTTCTTCACTTTGAAAAAGGTATTTTTTACACCATAAAAGAACTATTAATAAGACCGGGAGAGAATATCAGGGAATTTATTACTGACAACAGGAGCAGGCTGATAAAGCCAACGATTTTTATAATTATAACATCGCTTATCTATACATCAATAAATCATTTTTTCCATATTCAAAAAGGATACATTAATTACCAGGGTCCAGAAAATTCGGCAGTAGCTCTAATTTTCGAATGGGTTGAAGGACATTATGGTTATGCTAATATAATAATGGGCGCGTTTATTGCTTTCTGGTTATAACTTTTTTGAAATCCTGATCCTGCTATGCTTTGTAATAGGTATGGGGATGCTGATACTCGCTGCTTTTGCCCTCATTGAAGGCCTGACACATAAAAATGTATTAATGATTTCTGGCGTTACAGGTATACTGTATTGCGTATGGGCTATTGGACAGTTTTTTGATAAAAGAAAAGTTATAAGTTATGTAAAAGCACTTTTTGCTTACCTTTTAGGAACAATAACACTTTTAATACTGGCTATATTTACAGGAATTTTAATAGATGTAATTAGTAAACACTGATTACCCCGGGAGATAACCACTCTTTAGGCTTAGGATAGTATACAACGATTTGGAAACACTTACCCCCCAAACTGGAAACACCTTGCCTTTATTTTAAACTGAACTTTGCATTATAAAATTAAAAGATTCATAATGCAAAAAACAATTTTTATTACCGGAGCCTCAGCAGGGTTGGGTAAAGCCACTGCAAAACTGTTTCAGGCAAAAGGCTGGAATGTTATCGCAACTATGCGAAACCCTGAAAAAGAAACCGAACTTACACAATTAGCTAATGTTACCCTTTTGCCTCTGGACGTTACAAACACAGAGCAAATTAAAACCACAGTAGCAAATGCCATTACTATACATACAATTGACGTTGTGTTTAATAATGCCGGCTACGGACTTATGGGTGCATTAGAAGCTTTTACAGATGAGCAGATCTTACAGCAGATAAATACCAATCTTTTAGGTGTACTGCGCGTTACACAGGCATTTATTCCTTACTTTAGAGAAAAGAAAAGCGGTGTTTTTATAAGCACTACGTCAATGGGAGGTCTATTGGCATTTCCGTTGCATTCTATTTACCATGCAACTAAATTTGGCGTAGAAGGCTGGTCTGAAAGTATGTCCTTTGAGCTAGGCCTGCACAATATAAAAATTAAGACTGTTGCGCCGGGAGGTATTTCAACAGATTTTTTAGGCAGGTCGCTGGATAAAAATTTGCATCCTGACTATACTGGATTAGAGGATAAATTATTTACTGTAATGGATGCCATGATGGATGCTGCTGCAACTCCCGAACAAATCGCCGAAGTAGTTTTTGAGGCTGCAACAGATGATAAAGACCAGGTTCGATACATAGCCGGACAGGATGCAAAAGCAACATATGAAAGGCGCCTGGAAATAGGTAGTGAAGAATCCAGAAAAGAGATAAGAAAAATGATACTGGGATAAACTAAAAAACAGGCAACCGCTAAAAAAACTGTTGCCTGTTGTAAATTTGACAGAAATGAATAGTATTAATTCCATATCCGAATTTCATCGCCTGGTATCCTTAGCCGAACCCCTGCATCCATTGGTAAGTATAGTACGGGTTGCAGATATGCGATTTACTGATACCAGTATCTGGGAACATTTTGCATTAAATTTTTATTGTGTATCGCTGAAAAGAGATATTGTAGGCAAAGTAAAATATGGCCAGCAATACTACGATTACAATAAAGGCCTGATGACCTTTATTGCACCAAAGCAAATTCAGTCGCTGGCTGTTCCTCATAATGAAATACTGGGTCCGGATGCTGGCACTGGTTATGCATTATTATTCCATCCCGATTTTTTGTATGGCCATCCTCTTGCGACGACAATTAAAAATTACGGATTCTTTTCGTATGCTGTAAATGAAGCACTGCACCTTTCTGAAAAGGAAGAAAAAAATATCGTGGAAATAATTGAAAAAATAGATGCCGAATATCAGCATATCGATAAGCATACACAAGACATCATACTTTCACAAATTGACTTGCTATTAAATTACAGCAACCGTTTTTACGAAAGGCAATTTATTACACGAAAAGCTGTAAACCATGATTTACTGACCCGAATGGAAAAAATACTTAACAAATGTTTTGAAGAGGAAGAAACGCTCAAAAACGGATTACCTACTGTTGATCTACTAGCCCAAAAACTTAATTTATCTTCGCATTATTTAAGCGATATGCTTCGCTCGCTTACAGGCCAGAGTGCACAGCAGCATCTTCAGGAAAAACTAATCGAAAAAGCTAAAGAATACCTTACGCTTACAAACTTATCGGTTGCAGAAATTGCCTATCAATTGGGTTTTGAATATCCTCAGTCTTTCAATAAACTCTTTAAAAAGAAAACAAATATTTCGCCATTGGAGTTCAGGCAGGCATTTAATTAAAATGTTTTTCCCGCCGATACTATTATTTTCGGTTTGGCTACAAAGTCCCTCAATTACACTACACAGCCCCTTTTAAATCTGCCGAACTTTGCTGTATCAAAAATTAAATATAAAAAATCATGATACAACAAGATGGAATTCAGCCAAATGGCAATTCGGGTAAAGTATGGTTTATTACAGGTTCTTCCCGTGGCTTTGGCCGTGTATGGACAGAAGCAGCACTTAAACGTGGCGATAAAGTTGCAGCCACCGCCCGAAAATTGAACAGTATTACAGACCTTATAGAGAAATATGGCGAAAACGTGCTTACCCTTGAACTTGATGTTACCAATGCAGAACAGGTAAAAGAAGCGGTAAACAAAGCACACAGTCATTTTGGAAAGCTTGACATTGTACTTAACAATGCAGGTTACAGCCTTGTAGGTACTATTGAAGAGGCAAATCCCGATGATATCCGTGCACTTTACGAAACCAATATTTTGGGTCCGGTTAGTGTTATCCAGGCTGCGCTGCCTCTTTTACGACAACAGGGATACGGGCACATTATGGGTACATCCAGCAACCTAGGGCACGTGGTATTGCCGGTTATTGGTTACTATTGTTCATCAAAATGGGCGTTTGAGGCCATTTATGAAAGCCTTGCTACAGAGGTAAAGCAATTTGGCATTAATGTTACCATCATTGAACCGGGAGCTTATGCTACAGAATTTGGCAGCCAGGAATCGCTAAAATTTGCCGAAGGACTTGATATTTACACCAACTTTAAGGAGAACTTTTTTGGCAGCCTGAAAGATATGGAGCGCGGTAACCCGGAAGCTACACCAAATGCCATTTTTGCAGCCGTAGATGCAGAGAATCCTCCATTACGCTTGTCTGTAGGCAGTCATAATCTCGCATGGGTTCGTAAGGCATATGCAGAAAGAATGGAACTTTGGGAAGAATGGGAAGCCGTATCAAACGCCGCCCAAAACATTACTAACTAAATTTGATACTAAAAATTTTGTAAGCATTAAGTGATAGCCGATATTTACATATCCGGTTATCACTTTAATATGTATTGACGATGAAAAAAAGCGAAATAAGTCCGATAAAATTCAGTTCGATATCCGAAGCTCACAAAGCATTTGGGTTATCTGAGCCATTGCATCCGCTAATAACCATATTTGATGGTTCGCAGGAGCAACACATTAGCAGGCCACAAGGCACACATGTGCTTCATTTTTATAAGATATCGTATAAACCTGAACTTAGCGGCAAAGTAAAATACGGTCAGGGTTATTACGATTTTAACGAAGGTGGATTGCTGTTTGCTGCACCAAACCAGATAGTAGGTGGTGTAGAACCCGGAGAATTGGCAGATGCATGTTCGTTATACACTATGCTTATACATCCTGATTTTTTCTGGAATTATCCGTTGGCAAAAAAAATCAAGCAATATGGCTTCTTTTCATATGCCGCGAATGAAACACTGCATCTTTCCGCTAGCGAGAAAGCAACTATTATTTCCATCTTCCAGATGATAGAAACTGAACTTAAAAGCAGGATAGATGATTTTAGCCAGGATGTGGTTATATCGCAAATAGAATTACTACTTAATTTTGCCAATCGTTTTTACAAACGCCAGTTTATAACCCGTAAAGCTGCCAGCGGCGATCTGCTGCAAAAACTCGAAGTACTTTTAGACGATTACTTTGATAACGAAAAAACCATTACCAACGGACTGCCAACGGTACAGTATCTTTCTGAACATTTAAATATTACACCCAGTTATTTAAGTGATATGCTGCGGTCGCTAATTGGGCATAATGCGCAGCAGCATATTCATATTAAGCTAATAGAAAAAGCAAAAGAACTGCTATCTACAACTACCCTTTCAGTATCTCAGGTAGCCTTTCAACTTGGTTTTGAGCATTCACAGTCATTCAATAAACTTTTTAAAAAGAAAACAAATATTTCGCCTTTAGAGTTCAGGCAGGCATTTAATTAAAAGTATCGAAGTGAATTTATTCTGTAAAGTATCTCCGGGAAACAATATTAAGACTTTAGCTTAATATGAGTTGGCCGCACTCCAAATAATTTTTTAAAAGCAAGCGAAAAATGAGACAGGTCTTCAAAACCCAGTTCGAGGTAAATTTCAGAGGGTCTTTTATTTTTTTTATCAATTAAAAAGTACGCTTCCTGCAAACGCTTTTGCACAAGCCATTTATTCGGCGTTTCATTAAAAATAGTTTTAAAATCCCTCTTGAAAGCAGAAAGGCTACGCCCGGTTAAATAGGCAAACCGCTGAAGGCTTACATTGAATCTATAATTACGATTCATAAATTCTTCAAGGTTTATCTTTTCGGGTCTGCCATAGTCAAAAAATACAGATGAAAGCTCAGGTTGGTTTTCTAACAGTATAATTAGTAATTCTTCCTTTTTAATATCTGAGAACCGGGCTTCAATTTTCCCTCCTCCATAATAATAAGGCATCAGTGAGTGAATGAAATTAGGTATCAGCCCGGTAGGGTTTATTTTTACTATTGTATCTGATATAATACTTTTAGCTGCATTTATTTTGTGCTTTTCCTGAAATAGCCTAAGAAATTGTTCATCAAAAAACACAAATACTTTTTCCAGTTCACCATCCACTTTTTCCTTCTTATATCTTCCTAAACGGTTTTTCTGGGCAAGGCAATAATCTCCTCCTTTAAAAGCATATGTTTTATTTCCGTCATAACACCGCACTATTCCTTTTACGACATACATAAAAGAATGTTCCTGAATATAATGCTCCTGCGAAATTTCAGGATCAATAGGATAAGGAGGTATTTTCCGGTTGTTATCATTTTTTTATCGTACCAAATTTAACCATACTATTTACCGAAGCAAGAATAGCTTCTTCGTTAGTTGCAATGGGTTTCCAGCCTAGAACACTCTTAACCTTTGCATTGCTCAATTTACGATTTACTTTTAATAAATGGGCTACCTCTTTTGCCTGTTTATTAAATAAAGCTGTAAGGTAAATAACCCAGTTGGGTACTATTTTGGCTGAAACTTTATGTGCTACTTCCGGCATATTATTTTTAAGCAATACTGCAATTTCGGGCATTGTTATTTTACCGCCTGCCATTGCTAAAAAGCGTTGACCTTTTGCTTTAGGATTAGTCATGGCACGAATATGCAGATCGGCTACATCCCTAACGTCTATAATATTAAACGGAATATTAGGAATCGCTTTCATTGAACCGCCTAACATCATATTCAAAAGATCAAAACCTGATGGGCTGTCAGTTCCTAAAGATGGCCCCAGAATAAAAACAGGGTTTATAACACTAAGTTCTAAAGCACCGCCTTCATTCTTAATAAAATCCCAGGCTGCACTTTCGGCAAGTACTTTCGACCTGCTGTACGACGATAAGCCCTTTTCATTTGGGTCTGTCCATACCTCCTCAGTTATTTCTGTATTTGGGTCTTTATGGCTATAGCCTATAGCTCCAAAATTTGATGTCACCACCACTCTTTTTACATCTGCATCACGTGCTGCTTTTAGTACTCTAAGCGTACCCTCAACAGCAGGACGGATCAATTCATTATCATCTTTTGGCATCTTAGAAAAAATAGGCGATGCCACATGCAGCACATAATCACAACCTTTTACCGCTTCATCCCAGTTCGTGTCTTTTAAAAGATCTGTCTCTATAAATGAAAGGTTACTAAGTGATGTAATTCCGCCTGCTTTCATCATTTCTATTACCTCATCTTTCCTTTTCATTGAGCGGAGTGTAGTTTTTACAGTATATCCCTTTTGTAATAGCTGAAGAATGCAGTGTGAACCAACAAACCCTGTTCCGCCTGTTACTAAAACTGTTTCTGAATTTTGCATTGTTATAAAATTTTATAATACAAAATTCACAAATAACTAAACCTCCAACTTGATTGAAAAGTCCAAAATCACTGGTTTTAAAAGTCCACAATAGTATCATTGTAGTACAAAGCAGCCCCCTGAAAATTAAATTCCTCAAAGAATTCTATTAAATAGCAAGGACATCATCTAAAAATTACTTTTTACTGTTAGCAACCAGTATCCCTATTGCCAGCAGGCAGCTTACAGCTCCAAAAAAATAAACCGACTGATACGTGTAATAACCAGCTATAATTCCGGCTAACGGCCCTGCTAATGCCAGTGACAGATCAAAAAAAGCAGCATAAGCCCCTAAAGCTGTCCCCCGCATTTGAGGGGAAACTTTTTTAATTGCCAGTACACCTAAAGACGGGAATATAAGAGAAAAGCCTATTCCGGTGAAACTGCAGCCTATTACAACAATTGTTTTGGATGGTGAGAAACCTATTAAAAGCTGGCCTGCAATTTCTATAACCAATGACACAATTGCCACCTTATATCCGCCAAACCTGTCCGGGAATGACGAGAAGAATACTCGTGTAAGTATATAAAAGAAACCAAATGCCATAAAAGCCATTGACGGATTTCCCCAATTCCTGTCGGAAAATAACAGGGCAATGAATGAGGATATGCAGGCGAATCCTATAGATGAAAAAGCCAATGCCAGCCCCTGCCCTGCCATAAGGCCTATCACTTTATAAAAGGGTGACCTTACATGAGATGCATCTACCGGTAAGGATGGCAGCTTTACCGTAAAAAGCCAGCTCGCAACAGAAAGCAATATTATTACTGTAAATACCGCAGTCATACCGTAAGTATTTTTAAGCCACAGGGCAACAGGAGCTCCCACAGCTATTCCTGCATACATGGCAATACCGTTCCAGGTCATTACTTTACCCGACTTGTGCCCACCTACCAAACCTATTCCCCACGATAAAGCCCCTGTTATAGCTAAGCTTTCAGATATGCCGTGTACTATTCTCGCAGCCAGAAGCAACCCAAGGGCAAGTAAAGCATTATTGGTAAATAGGGAAGCCGCAATGTATATGCCTCCAGAAATAACTATAAGCAATATACCGGTGTGGTTACTTTTTTTTGCGCCTTTTGTATCCGTTAGTTTTC
>Ga0265780_10004181_pt1 | contig 18706 bp, 12 predicted proteins | sample P1T30metagenome_FD_192432 | JGI IMG/M metagenome (GOLD analysis project Ga0265780, IMG submission 192432) | Plant litter microbial communities from East Loma Ridge, Irvine, California - P1 T30 | ecosystem: Environmental > Terrestrial > Plant litter > Unclassified | place: USA: California...
GAGGGTGAGCACGCGCGCGGCGGGCGGCGGGCCGGCGGGTGCGGTGCCCCAGGTCCCACTCCAGGACTGCGCAAACGCCGGCAAGGCTGCCAGCGTCGCCAGGAAAAACGCCACACACATCCGCCGCAGTCCATCCATGATCGCCGCTCCCATGGTCAAATTCACCATTGAATCTACGCGGCGATCCGCAGCGCATCAAGCGGCCATGCAAGGCTTTTTTGCGCGATGTCTAGCGCATGACGAATCAAGTTTCCACAGGCTATGAAAGTATCGTCAGCAGCGCGTCGAGCCCGCTGAAATTGAGCGCCACATCGGCTTGCGCGCGCACCACTGGCTTGGCCCTGAAGGCCACCGACAGGCCGGCGACGCTCATCATCTGCAAGTCGTTGGCCCCATCGCCCATGACGATCGCCTGCCGGGTGGAAACTCCCAGCTCGGCGCAGACCCGTTCGACCGTGCGTTTCTTTTCCAGCGCGTCGACGATGCCCCCGGTGACCTTGCCGGTCAGCTTGCCTTCGCGCACTTCGAGGACATTCGCGTGCGCGTAGTCGAGGCCGAGCCGCTGTTGCAGCCGCTCGGTGAAAAACGTGAACCCGCCCGAGACCACCAGGGTTTTCAGGCCGGCCCGCCGGACGCCGGACAGCATGGCTTCGGCGCCCGGCGACAGGCGCAGGCGCTCGTCGTAGACGCGTTCGAGCGCGGCCGCGTCCAGCCCTTCGAGCAGCGCCACGCGGCGCGCCAGGCTGGCCGCGAAATCGAGCTCGCCGCGCATGGCCGCTTCGGTTATGGCCGACACCTGCGCCTTGAGGCCCTGCATGTCGGCGATTTCATCGATGCACTCGATGGTGATCAGCGTCGAATCCATGTCCATCGCCACGAGCCGGAAGTCGGCCAGGGCGCGGCCGGCGCCGATGAACGTCGCATCGACGCCGGCAGGATACGCCGCCAGCGAGACCGCCGCGCGCACGCGTTCGCCGGCTTCGACGTCCTCGGCGCGCAGCACGCCTTCGGCCACCGCGACAACGCGCGCCGGGTCGGCGATGGCGGCAATCTGCGCGAGTTTGCCGGCAGGGCCCTGCAATACGAGGTTCATCGTCATGGGTGTCAGCCTGCCTGTAATTGTTTGATCGCCTGCTTTACCTGCAGCACGCGCGCCGCCAGGTCCGGCATCGGCACGGTGATGCGCAGCTTGTCCTGGCCCGACAGTTTGATATGGCGGTTCTTCTGGATCAGCGTGACGATGCGCAGCGCGTCGATCGGCGGATTGACCATGAACTGCAGGTTCGCCGCTTCGGCGTGGGCGTCGATCTTGACGATGCCGACCGCTTTCGCGGCAATCCGCAGGCGGTGGGTCTCGATCAGCGCCTTGACCGGCTCCGGCAATTTGCCGAACCGGTCGATCAGCTCTTCCTGCATGTCGTCGACCATGCCCTGCGACTGGCAATTGGCCAGGCGCTTGTAGATCGACAGGCGCTCGTTGACGTCGCCGCAAAAATCGGCCGGCAGCAGCGCCGGCACGTGCAGGTTGATCTCCGTGGTCGACGCCAGCGGCGCCGACAAATCCGGTTCCTTGCCGGCTTTCAGCGAGCGCACCGCCTCGTTGAGCATGTCGGAATACAGCTGGAAGCCGATTTCCAGCATCTCGCCGGACTGGCTTTCCCCCAGCACTTCGCCGGCGCCGCGGATTTCCAGGTCGTGCATCGCCAGATAAAAACCACTGCCCAGTTCTTCCATCTGCTGGATGGCGTCGAGCCGCCGCTGCGCCTGTTTCGTCAGGTTCATGACGTCGGTGACCAGCAGGTACGCATACGCCTGGTGGTGCGAGCGGCCCACGCGGCCGCGCAGCTGGTGCAGCTGGGCCAGGCCGAACTTGTCGGCGCGGTGCATGATGATGGTGTTCGCGGTCGGCACGTCGATACCGGTCTCGATGATTGTCGTGCACAGCAAGATATTGAAACGCTGGGCCACGAAGTCGCGCATGACCTTTTCCAGGTCGCGCTCGTGCATCTGGCCGTGCGCCACGCCGATGCGCGCTTCCGGCAGCAGCTCGGTCAGCATCGCCATGCGGTTTTCGATGGTCTCGACTTCATTGTGCAGGAAGTAGATCTGGCCGCCGCGTTTCAGCTCGCGCAGGCAGGCTTCGCGGATGATGGAACCGTCTTCGCTCCGGACAAACGTCTTGATGGCCAGGCGTTTTTGCGGCGCGGTGGCGATGATCGAAAAATCGCGCAGGCCTTCGAGCGCCATGCCCAGCGTACGGGGAATCGGCGTGGCGGTCAGCGTCAGCACATCGACTTCGGCGCGCAGGGACTTGAGCGCTTCCTTCTGGCGCACGCCGAAACGATGCTCCTCGTCGATGATGACGAGGCCCAGGCGCTCGAATTTGACGTCGGGCGACAGCAGTTTGTGCGTGCCGATGACGATGTCGAGCGTGCCGTCGGCCATGCCCTTGATGGCGTTGTTGATTTCCTTGCCGGTGCGGAAGCGCGATAATTCCGCGATCCGCACGGGCCAGTCGGCAAAACGGTCGGCGAAAGTCTGTGCATGCTGTTCTGCCAGCAGCGTGGTGGGCGCGAGGATCGCGACCTGCTTGCCGCCCATGACGGCGATGAACGCGGCGCGCAGCGCCACCTCGGTCTTGCCGAAGCCGACGTCGCCGCAGACCAGGCGGTCCATCGGCCGCCCCGATGTCATGTCCTTGATGACGTTGGTGATCGCTTCCATCTGGTCCGGCGTTTCGTCGAAGCCGAAGCTGTCGGCGAAGTTCTGGTAGTCGTGCGCCGAATATTCGAACGCATGGCCCTGGCGCAGCGCCCGGCGCGCGTACAGGTTCAGGAGTTCGGCGGCGGTGTCGCGCACCTGTTCCGCGGCACGGCGCTTGGCCTTGTCCCAGTGGCCGGAACCGAGCGAATGCAGGGGCGCGTCCTCGGGCGACGTGCCGGAGTAGCGCGAGATCACGTGCAGCTGCGACACCGGGACATACAGCTTGCTTTCCTTGGCGTAGTCCAGCTGCAGGAACTCGGTCTCGCCTTCGCCCAGGTCCATGCTGGTCAGGCCCATGTAGCGCCCGATGCCGTGGTTGATGTGGACCACCGGGTCGCCGATCTTCAGTTCGGACAGGTCGCGCACCATCGACTCGACCTGGGTCACGCCTTCCTGCTTCTTCTTCCCCACGCGCCGGCCCGAACCCGCATACAGCTCGGTCTCGGTGATGAACACCAGGCGCCCGGTGGCGGTGTCGGCCAGTTCGAAGCCGGCCTGCAGCGGAGCCACGCCCAGGGCCAGCTTCGCGTCGCTGGCGAGGAAGCCGGGGAAGCCTTCGACTGGCGTGACGTCGAGATGATATTCGCTGAAGTACTGCTGCAGCGTTTCCCGGCGGCCGTTCGATTCGGCGCAGATCATCACCCGGGTGTCGGCTTGCAGCAGGCAAGCACGCAGGTAAGCACGCAGGTTGGCCAGCGGGTCGTCGGCGCGGCGGTTCACCGCGATGTTCGGGATCGGTGCGGACAGGCCGGACGGCTCTCCGCTGGCGTCCCTGGCGAGGTCTTTGGAAATAAGCCAGCGCCCGTGCGCCTTGGCGCCGGTAAAAAACTGCTCGGCGTCGAGGAACAGCTCGCGCGGCGGAAGCAGCGGGCGATCGCGGTCGCTCTTGAGGAATGTGTAGCGTGACTCCGTGTCCAGCCAGAAGCGCTGGATGGCGCTGTCGATATCGCCGACCAGCGCGAGGCCCGCGCTCTCCGGCAGGTAGTCGAACAGTGTCGACGTGGTGTCGAAAAACAGCGGCAGGTAGTATTCGATGCCGGCCGATGCGATGCCGCTGCCGATGTCCTTGTAGACGACGGAACGGGTCGGGTCCCCTTCGAAGCGCTCGCGCCAGCGCTTCCTGAATGCCGTGCGCGCCGGTTCATCCATGGGGAATTCGCGGCCCGGCAGCAGGCGCACTTCCCGCACCGGATACAGCGAGCGCTGGGTATCGGCGTCGAAGGTGCGGATGGTTTCAATTTCGTCGCCGAACAGGTCGAGCCGGTACGGCAGCGCGGAACCCATCGGGAACAGGTCGATCAGGCCGCCGCGCACCGAGTATTCGCCGGGCGACATGACCTGCGAGACGTGGGTATAGCCGGCCAGCGTCAGCTGCGCCTTGAGCCTGGCCTCATCGAGCTTCTCGCCCTGCGTGAAGAAGAAGGTGTAAGCCGCCAGGAACGACGGCGGCGCCAGGCGCACCAGCGCCGTGGTGGCCGGGACGATCAGCACGTCGCAGGCGCCGTTGCGGATCTCGTGCAGCGTGGCCAGGCGCGCCGAGACCAGGTCCTGGTGCGGCGAAAACGCGTCGTAGGGCAGGGTTTCCCAGTCGGGCAGCAGGTGGCAGGCCAGCTTGCCCTCGCTGAACCAGGGAATCTCGTCGAGCAGGCGCTGGCCATCGCTGGCGCTGGCCACGATCACCGTCAGCATCTGCCGGTTTGCCTTCAGGCCGAGGGCCGCGACGGACAGCGCGTACGCGTCAGCGGAACCGTACAGGGCGGGGAGGGCGAAACGGTTGCCGGGTTTGGGGAGGGCTTTGGCGAGATCGAAGGGCATGCAGAGGTGAAAGCGGGTGGTCGGGAGTGGTTGACGATTATAGACGATTGCGGTTTTCGGGCGCGTTCGCGGAGGTGATGAGCGGTGCGTTTTGCGGACGTTGCTGCTCAGCGGTTGGCCACCCCGAACGGTACATGCACCATCGGTATCGTCCCGCCGGGCGCCGCCTGCAGGTGGGTCAGCTGGTCGTCGAAAAAGATATGCGGCTTGAAGATCGACAGCACGCGGCCTTTTTCCATCCCGCCCAAAAAGAACGTCTCGTCGGCCGAGACACCCCAGCTTTTCAACGTGGTCACCACCCGTTCATGCGACGGCGCGCTGCGCGCCGTGATGATGGCGATGCGGACGATCCTGCGGTACGACGGGTCCGCATCGTGCGCGTCCTGTTCCATCTTCTGCATCACGGCCAGTTTCTGGAACATGCCGGCCAGGGGCCCGGGCTGGTGGGGCCGGGCGACGTGCAGCGTTTCGTGAGCATGGAATTCGCCCAGGCCGTTGGCCTTGAAGATGGTTTCCGATTCGTCGTCGGCCAGCACGCCGTCGAAGTCGAACGCCACCCGCAACTCATTGTATCCGTCCGCGTCGTCATCCTCGTCGTCGATTTTCGACGGCAGCACCAGTCCCGCCGGATAGCCGGCGGCAATCGCACCGCGCACGTCCTCGGCGTTCGCCGACAGGAACAGCGCCGTGTTAAAAGCGGGCAGGTAGGTGAACGGCGATTTGCCGGTCATGAAGGCGGCGCGCGAGATATCGAGGCCGTAGTGGGCGATCGAGCGCATCACGCGCAGGCCCGTCTCGGGCGAGTTGCGCGAAAAGAGCACGACTTCGACCGGTGTCTGCTCGGGGAAGCAGCGGTTGATGGCGAGGAAGCGCCGGATGAAGGGGAAGGCCACGCCGCGCGGCAGGATCGCGTCGATGTGCGCTTCCTGGTAAGCGCGGTATTCGTCGGCGCCCTTGTCGAGGTAGACCTGGTGCGACGCCGACAGATCGAACAGCGCGCTGGACGCCACGCCGATGACCAGCTTGTCGCTGATGTCGAAAGCCATGTCAGTGATCCTTGCGTGCGAGTTGGCCGAGTTGATCGAAGCAGTGCCACACCGATGCGTCCAGGCCGCCCAGCGCGGCCTCGCGTTCGAGCATGCCGGCGTCGACCAGCAGGCGCAGCTTGGCGACACGGTCGCCCAGAGACAGCGCCAGGCCGAGCGGCGTCGCGCGCGGCGTGGCAATGGCGGTGACGACCGTATCGGGGAAGTTCCATTCCGCGGCGATGACGCTTGAAAGCGCGCGCGCCATGTCGAGCAGGCTGGCGCAGAAGGCCGGCGAATCGGGCAGGCCGGCGGGCGGCACGAGGCCCGGCGGCAGGACCCGGTCGATGACGCGGAACGCGACGATCAGGCCGATATTGTGCATCAGGCCGGACAGGTAGGCGTCGAACGGGTTCGCATCCAGGCCGCCGGCCAGGATGCTCGCTGCGAGCGCGCACTGTTCGGACTGCGTCCAGACCAGCGGCGCCACCTGGCGGGCAAAGTGGCCCGACTGCACGCCGACGACCGGCCGGAACGCCACGCGCGCCAGCAGCATGCGCAGGCCGTTCTGGCCCAGCAGCATGACCGCGCCCTCGATCGATTTGACCGGCTGCGCCGGGCGGTAATACGGGCTGTTGGCCTCGCGGATGACTTCCGCCACCAGGACCACGTCCTGCGCCACCTGGCGCGACAGGTCGGCCCCGGACAAACTGTCGTTGCGCAGGCTGCCCAGCAGTTGGGGGATCACGGCCGGCACACGCGGCACCAGGCCGGCGGCGCCGTAGGGATTGCCCACCAGGCGCGCCATCTCTTCGAGCACCGTTTTTTCCAGCGCGGGGCCGCCTTCATTCGATGGCGCGCCGGCCAGCAGGGCGTAGAACAGGCGGTCGATGGCGGCCACGTGCAGCGGCGCGGCCTGGCGCTGGACCGTGTTCGGTCCGGACAACGCGGCGGGCGCCGGGGCCGGCGCTGCGACGCTGCGTTCGGGCGCGGTTCGCCGCGGCGTCGCCGGCGCCGCGGACAACATCCGCTTCAGCCACGCAATCATCGTTCGCCCTGCTCGGGCACCGCCAGTTCGCCCGACGCAGGGCGTGGCGGCGCGGGTTGCGGGGGCGCCATCCCCGGCGCGGGCAGTTCGTTGTCGTCGGGCTGCCCTTCCGGTGGCGGCGGCGGACCCAGGTCGATGTCGATGACTTTCCGGTCGGGCATCTCGGCAAATTCGCTGAAGGTCCAGTCGCCACCGTCGTTGACGACGCCTTCCGGCACCGCGCGTTCCGTCTCCGCACGCCCGGCCAGCGCCACGCGCATGTAATCGATCCAGATCGGCATCGCCAGCGTGGCGCCGAACTCGCGCCCGCCCAGCGATTTCGGATCGTCGTACCCCATCCAGGCGACGGCGACGACATTGCCGGCGTAGCCCGCGAACCAGCCATCGACCGCGTCGCTGGTGGTGCCGGTCTTGCCGGCCAGGTCATGCCGGGCCAGCGCCTTGGTCGCGGCCGCGCCAGTGCCGTAGCGGGTCACGTCGCGCAGCATCGAGTCGGTGACGAAGGCGTTGCGCGGATCGAGTACGCGGTCGGCATCGCGGTGCGGATCGTCGGCCTTCGCCTGCGACAGCACCGAGCCGCCGGTGTCTTCCACGCGCGCGATCAGGTACGGCGTGATCTTGTAGCCGCCATTGGCAAACACCGCGTAGGCCCCGGCCATCTGCAGCGGCGTGACCGCGCCGGTGCCGAGCGCCAGCGTGTAGTTCTTCGGCTGGCGGTTCAGGTCGAAGCCGAAGTTGCCGATCCAGTCATGCGCGTAAGGGACCGAGACCGCGCGCAGCAGCCGGATCGAGGCCACGTTCTTCGACTCGGCCAGCGCGCGCCGCATGCTGATCGGGCCGTCGAATTTGTTGTCGTCATTCTGCGGCGACCAGGTGGCGCCGGCGTTCTCGCCCACCATGTCGAGCGGCGCGTCGAGGATCATCGTGGCCGGCGTATAGCCTTTCGACAGCGCCGACGAGTAGATGAACGGCTTGATCGACGAGCCGGGCTGGCGGTACGCCTGCGTCACGTGGTTGAACTTCTGCAGGTTGAAATCGAACCCGCCGACGAGCGCGTGGTAGGCGCCGGTGTCGGCATCGACCGCGACAAACGCCGCCGCCACCTGCGGCACCTGCGTCACGCTCCACGGGCCCTTGCCGTCGCGCGACACACGGATGACGGCACCCGGCACGATGCGCACGCCTTCCTTCGCATTGGCGCCGAGCGCGCCGGCGACGAATTTCAGGCCGGCGCCGGTGATCTCCACGCGGTCGTTGTCGAGCGTATCGGCGACGATCGATTTGCCGGACGCCGAAATCACCACGGCGGGAATCAGGCCATCGCTGGACGGACGCTTTTGCAGCACGTCGTCGATGGCATCGTCGCGCTCCTGCTGGTCGGCCGGCAGGTCGATGATGGCCTCGGGGCCGCGGTAGCCGTGGCGCTGGTCGTAGGCCAGCACATTCCTGCGCACGGAGGCGTAGGCCGCCTGCTGCTCGGTTTTCAGGATCGTGGTGGTGACCACGATGCCCTTCGTGTACGCCTCGTCCTGGTACTGCGCCACCGCGGCCTGGCGTGCCAGTTCGGCCACATATTCGGCATGCAGTTCGAATTCCTGGCGCCGGCTGGCCACGCGCAGCGGCTCGGCCAGGGCCTTGTCATACTGGTCGGCGGTGATGTAATCGAGGTCGCGCATCATGCGCAGCACCACGTGCTGGCGTTCGCGGGCGCGCTGGGGGTTGGTGACCGGATTGTGGCGCGCGGGATTTTGCGGCAAGCCCGCCAGCATCGCCATTTCGGCAACCGACAGCTGGTCGAGGTTCTTGTTGAAATAGGTCTTGGCCGCGCTGGCGAAACCGTACGAACGCTGGCCCAGGTACATCTGGTTCATGTACAGCTCGAGGATCTGGTCCTTGGTCAGCGCATCTTCGATCTTGTAGGTCAGGACGATTTCATTGAGTTTGCGCGACAGGACTTTTTCGCGCGTCAGGAAGAAGTTGCGCGCGACCTGCATGGTGATGGTCGACCCGCCCTGGCGGAACCCGCCGCGCAGGTTCGATCTGGCCGCGCCCATCATGCGCACCCAGTCGATGCCCTTGTGCTCATAGAAGCGCTTGTCCTCGATGGCCAGCAGCGCTTTTTTCATCAGGTCGGGCACCTTGGCGATGGGGATGAAGTCGCGGTGCTCTTCGCCGAATTCGCCGATCAGCACATGGTCGGCGGTGTAAATGCGCAGCGGGATTTTCGGCTTGTAGTCGGTGACGGCGTCGATCGACGGCACGTTCGGCATGATGGCGTACATGAACCAGATCGCCACGCCGGCAATGGAGAACACGATCAGGGCGAGGAACAGCAGGAAGAAGGTCTTGACGCCGCCGCGCTGGCGCGAGGGCAGGGCGGCGGCGCGCGCCGTATTGACAGCATCCGCCTGTTCGGGCGGCGGCGCGGGCGGCAGCGCCGGCGTGCGGATGGGGTTTGACGATGTATTGGTCAAAACGTGTCTTTCGCGTGGGTTCGGCCGTACCGGTAACGACGGCCGCGTCGGCAAATTATAATCCACGGACCGGCCGGCCTTTCCAAGCCCGGCGCGGTGTGCGAAACTCCTGCACCGCAGCCGCTTGCCCAATCTTCCTATTTCCCGCCCAGGATGCCCATGCCCTACGATCCCAGCCGCGCCGGCTTCAAGCCGTACATACCGGCCGACGCCCAGCTACCCGAGTTCACCTTCCGCGCCCTGCTCATGGGCGTGGTGCTCGGGATGGTATTCGGCGCGTCGTCGCTGTACCTGGTCCTCAAGGTCGGCCTGACCGTCAGCGCCTCGATTCCCGTGGCGGTGATCGCCATCACGCTGTTTGGGATGGTCAAAAAGGCCGGCGGACGCGATTCGACCATCCTCGAGAACAGCATCACCCAGACCGCCGGATCGGCCGGCGAGTCGCTGGCCTTCGGTCTCGGCGTGACCATGCCCGCCATCATGATCCTCGGCTTCGACCTGGAAATCTCCCGCGTCATGCTGGTGGGCGTGCTGGGTGGCCTGCTGGGCATCCTGATGATGATCCCCATGCGCCGCAGCATGATCGTCGATCAGCACAGGGAGCTCAAGTACCCCGAGGGCACGGCGTGCGCCGAGGTATTGAAAGCCGCGGCGACCGAGACCTCGCGCGCCGCCGCGGGCGAAGTGCGCATCGCCGGCTCGGATGAAGCGCGCGTGGCCAAGCGCCGCGCGCAGATCATTTTCGGCGGCTTCGGCCTGGGCCTGCTTTACAAAGTGGCCAGCATATCCTTCAAGGGCTGGAAGGATACGTCCAACTTCGAATTCGGCGCGCCGTTGAAAGCCGGCTCGATTGGGGCCGAGATTTCGCCCGAGCTGCTCGGCGTCGGCTACATCATCGGTCCGCGCATCGCGATGACGATGGCCGCCGGCGGCGTGCTGTCGTACCTCCTGCTGATCCCGATGATCAAGTTTTTCGGCGACCTGCTGACGGTCCCGCTGTCGCCCGGCACGATGCTGATCAAGGACATGACCCCGAACGATATCCGCAGCGCGTACGTGCTGTACATCGGCGCCGGCGCGGTCGCGGCGGGCGGCCTGATCTCGCTGGCGCGCTCGCTGCCGACGATCTGGAATGGCCTCAAAAGCGGCCTGGCCGGCGTCACCGCCAGCAAAGGACCATCGGCGGGCCAGGGCTTGCGCACCGACCAGGACATTCCCCTGAAATGGGTCGTCATCGGCTGCCTGGGCATCATCGCCGTGATCACGTTCGCCACGCCGCTGCACATGAACGTGCTGGGCGCCCTGCTGATCCTGGTGTTCGGCTTCCTGTTTTCCACCGTCTCGTCGCGCCTGACCGGCGAAGTGGGCTCGTCGTCGAACCCGATCTCCGGGATGGCGGTGGCAACACTGCTGTTCACGTGCCTGATCTTCCTGGTCATGGGCTGGACCGGCGGGCGCTATTACGTCACCGCGCTGTCGGTCGGCGCCATCGTCTGCATCGCCGCCAGCAATGCCGGCACCACATCGCAGGACCTGAAGACCGGCTACCTGGTCGGCGCCACGCCACGCTACCAGCAGTACGCGATCCTGGCCGGCGCGCTGGCTTCGGCGCTGGTGCTCGGCCCCATCCTGCTGAAACTGAACGATGCCGGCACGGTCTACGTTCCGGCCGCGCAGGTGGCGCCCGGCGTCCACCTCGACGCCGCCACGGTGGCCTCGCTCAATACCACCGCCGCGCTGCAGGGCCCCCAGGCGGCCAACGACAGGCAGACCTACAAAGTCTGGCAAAAAACCGACACCGCGGGCGGCCCGGCCGGCAAATACCTGGTCGGCGCCGACGGTAAGCTGGCTTACCTGGTCGATCCGGGCATCAATGGCCAGTTTTCCAAACGCCCCGACGGTTCCGAGGTCAAGAAATACGATGCGCCCAAAGCCGTGCTCATGTCCTACATCATCAAGGGCATTCTCGACCAGCAGCTGCCGTGGACGCTCGTGCTGTTCGGCGTGATGATTGCCGTGGTGCTGGAGATGGCGGGAATCGGTTCGCTGGCGTTTTCGGTGGGCGTCTACCTGCCGCTGGTGTCGACTTTGCCGATCGCCATCGGCGGCGCGATCCGCTGGCTGGTCGACCACCACAACAACAGGCTGCCGCAGTATGCCGGCCTCGATGAGGAAGCCCTGCAGGCCGCCGGTGACCGCAGCTCGGGCACCTTGCTCGCTTCCGGCTACATCGCCGGCGGCGCGCTGGCCGGCATCATCATCGCCATCACAGCCGGTGTGATGACCGATTTCGACACCATGCTGACCAGGTGGGCGGAAGCGGCAAACCCCTTCTTTGCCGGCGCCTCGTCCGACTGGCTGTCGCTGATTCCGTATGCGGCGATCGTGCTGCTGCTGTACTGGACTGGCCGGGAAAAACCGCAACGCCCGCAGTGACGAAGGGTTGTCCCGCCATGGATGCGTCGCCGCCCGCACGGGCGGCTTTTTTTTGGGCGCATGAACCGCTTATGACGCGCTGGTAGCTGTTCAATTTTGTTTCAAATATGCATCAGCGGTGAATATTGCCAATATGCACGTTAGTCTTGGTTAGTTTTGGTGATAATATTCCAACTGGCAACTCAACATTATCTGTGGCAATTTTTTCAATCCCAGCCAGTCGACTCCCTCCATGCCCAAGCCGTCCCTCCCGTCATTGCCATTCCGCGTGCGCCACGCCACGCCCCCGTCCCGCCGGAGCCAGGCGTGATGGAGCTCAGGCTGGGCACCATCAATCTCGAACCGAAAGACCTTGCCTACGTCCGCGCGCTGGTACGGCTGTTCGCGCATACCGAAAAGCTGAGCTGGTCCTTTGCCGATGCGGCGCCTTACCATGCGGTGGTGGCCGACCCCGGTGCGCGGGCTGCCAACCCGGGCTTTTTTGCGGCGTTCGAAGGCCTCGTGCTGACGCTCGGTCACCTGCCCGGCCAGTCGGCGGCCGACACCGTCGCGTACCCGATCCGCGCCAACCAGTTCCGCGACTGGCTGAAACTGCGCCAGGACAGCCTGCGCGAGCTGCTGCACCGGAGCGATACCCCAGCCATGCAGCCGGTCATGGAGATCGCCCAGGTCGTCAGCACGGCGGCGCCAAGCCCGGCCCTGGTGAAAACCAGCCAGGCCGGACGGCGCTACAAGCTGCGCCGCTGGCCGCCGGCCGACCTGTTGCGCGGCGATTCCGGCGCCATGCGCATGGCGACGTTCATGTCGCGCAATGCGCTCAGCATGGCGCAGCTGGCCGCGCTGACGGGCCAGCCTGAAGATACCTGCGCCAGTTTCGTCGCGGTGCTGCATGCGGCCAACCTGCTGGTCGAAGTGGTGGCGGCTGAACTGGCCCCCGAGACGGCCGTGGCGGAGCAGGCCGCACCGGTGCGCCGCGGCCTGATGGCCAGCCTGCGCCGCCACCTGGGTATATAGGAATACGTCATGAAAGAATACAAGCTGCTGATCACCGGTACCATGGGCGCCGGGAAGACCACCGCCATCCGGGCGATCAGCGACATCGAACCCATCGTCACTGACGTCGTCAACCACGACAGTTCGGTCGCCAAGGCGCGCACCACGGTGGGCCTCGACTACGGCATGCTGTCGCTCGACAACGGCGACCGCATACGCCTGTTCGGCACGCCAGGGCAGGCGCGCTTCGATTTCCTGTGGGAGATCCTGGCGCGCAAGGCGCTCGGGCTGGTCATCCTGATCGACAATTCCCGTCCCGATCCGCTGGCCGACCTGGCCATGTTCCTCGACGGTTTTGCCAGCCAGCTCGCAAGGCTGCCCTGCGTGGTCGGGGTCGGCCGCCTCGATACTCATCCGGCCACCACGCTGGACCATTACGCCGACGCGCTCGAAGCGCGCGGCATGGTGTTTCCCATTCTCACCGTCGATGTGCGCCAGCGCGCCGACGTTGTTTCCCTCATCGATACCTTGCTCGGCCAGATCGAAGCCGGCATGGCCCTGGACCTTCCATGATTGACATTCAAAACATGCCGGCCGGCTTGCCCGGCGTGGCGCAGCGCGCGGCCGCAGCCTGCCTGGCCGAAGTGGCTGGCGTGACCGCGGTCGTCATCGCGACCGTCGACGGATTCGACATGGCCTCGGCATTCCGCGGCAACCAGGATGCGGCGCGCATCGCGGCGATGGCCAGTTCGATCTCGGCCATCAGCAGCATGGTGGCGGTCGAGGCGGGCCTGGGCAGCTTCAAGAGCGTCACCATCGGCACCGATGCCGGCTTTGCCATCGTGCAGGCGGTGCCGCGCCAGGACGTGGAACTGGTCATCCACGTGATCGCCGATGGCGACGCCATCCTGGCGCAAGCGATGCACCGGGTCGGCGTGATTGCCAAATTACTGGCCGGGGCCGGCGCCTGAACCTGGCGCGTGCCCGGCATTTCAATCTTTGATCCAGGACCTTTGGTGCGCGGTCCTGGGCCTCATTTCATTGCGCATTCTCGGAGAAAAGAAGCATGAATATCACACAGTCGCTGGAAGAACTCATGAAAATCGACGGCGCGCAGTGCGCAGCCGTGGTGGATTCGTCCAGCGGTATGATGCTGGGTAACATCGGTACGGGCGTCGACATGGAAATCGCGGCGGCCGGCAATACCGAAGTGGTCCGTGCCAAGCTGAAGACCATGAAGGCCCTGGGCATCAAGGACACCATCGAAGACATCCTGATCACGCTCAACTCGGCTTACCACATCATTCGCCCGATGGTCAGCCAGGAAGGCGTGTTCGTCTACACCGTGCTGGATAAATCGCGCGCCAACCTGGCCCTGGCACGCCGCAAGATCATGGACGTCGAGAAGAACATGGAATTCTGATTCGCCTGAATCGGGCGGACGTTAAAAAAGGCGACCCGCGGGTCGCCTTTTTTTTGCTCTGTGCCGCAAATTCTCTCTGCGCGGCAAATACTTATTTCACGCCGTGCATCAGCTTCTGGATGAACGGCGCCAGCACGAACAGCAGGATGCCGCCCGCCATCAGGATATAGAAACCCTGGGTGTAGGCATTGAGCGCGGTAGCGGCCGACATGCCTTCAGCGCCCGATGCGTGGCTGGCGAAGATGCCCGACAGGTTATTGCCGATGCCCGTGGCAAGGAACCAGCCGCCCATGCCCAGCCCAACCAGGCGGGTAGGGGCCAGCTTGGTGACCATCGACAGGCCAATCGGCGACAGGCACAGCTCACCGACGGACTGGATCACGTACACGGCAAACAGGGTCCAGAACGGGATCTTGCCTTCAGGGTTGACCAGCGATCCAAGCGCGAACATCAGCAGCAGGAATGCCGCGCCGTTGAAAATCAGGCCCAGGCCGAATTTACGCGGAATCGATGGATTGGCGTTGCGGCGGCCCAGCATCACCCAGATGGCCGCCAGGATCGGTGCACAGGCAATCACGGCGATCGAATTGACGCTCTGGAACCAGGCCGTCGGGAAGGTGAAGGTCCCGAATTCGCGGTTGACGATCTTGTCGGCCAGGAAGGTGAATGACGAACCGGCCTGTTCGAAGAAGCACCAGAACATGATATTGAAGAAGAAGATGATCATCATGGCGATGGTTTTATCGCGCGCCACTTTGCCTTCACGGACGCCTTCCACGATCAGCATGATCGCCAGGATCACGAACAGCACGCTCAGGACGATCTGCAGGGTTGCCGCGTCGACGCGCAGCAGGCCGTACATCACGGGAATCGCGCACAGCGCACCGAGCGCCACCCAGACCATCCGCATCGGGCTTTGGGCGTCCGGAGCGGGAGCGCCAATGCCGTTGAGCTGGCGTTTGCCGATAAAGAACCAGACCAGGCTCAGCAGCATGCCGACACCGGCGGCGAAGAACACCACCTTGTAGGCGGGACCTGCGCCAGGGCCGGCGTATTGCTGCGCCAGCCAGCCGGTCAGCACCGGTGCGATCAGCGCGCCGGTATTGATGCCCATGTAGAAAATCGTGAAGCCGGAATCGCGGCGGGTGTCGCTCAGGGCATACAGCTTGCCGACCATCGTCGAAATATTCGGTTTGAACAGGCCATTGCCGACGATGATCGTGGCCAGGCCGAGCTTGAAGATGTCCAGGTTCGGCAGCGTGATCATGAACAGGCCGGCGGCCATGAACGCGGCGCCGATCAGGATCGAGCGCTGGTAGCCGATCAGGCGGTCGGCAACCCAGCCCCCGAGTACTGCGCTGGCATAGACCAGCGCAAGGTAGGATCCGTAGATCAGGCCGGCCGGTGCTTCGCCCGTGCCCTGGCCTTCAAAAAACTGCGCCACGATGTACAGCACCAGCGCCCAGCGAATGCCATAAAACGCGAACCGTTCCCAGAATTCGGTCATGAAGAGCATCCACAGCGGGGCGGGGTGTCCCATGATCTGCCTGAATTCTGGAATGGCGACTTCGCCTGAAATCGTCTTGTCTGCTCCGCTCATGCGGGTCCTCCCGAAAGTGTTGATTGAATGCGGATGGTCATGTGATGCGGGACGGGCCCGGACTTGCCAATGTGCGCTGCATTCTAATGTAAATCCTGCATCGCCAGCAAAGTTTTCCCGAATGTGTTAATTGCGGCGCTGCAGCATCCGCCGACATATCGTATATTGGGAGCGAAGACAGTTTGTGGCATTCGATTTTGAAAAGGAAAGCGCACCATGGAATACGATGTAGTCGATACCCTCATTTCACCCGAAGGCCAGCTCGAAGTGCTGTCCAAGTCGGAAGTGGCCAAGCTGCTCGATACCAGCCAGGGCGGCCTGTACCAGGTGTTTCGCAGCTGCGCGCTGGCGGTGCTGAACTGCGGCAGTTCGATCGACGATGGCAAGGAGCTGATGGAACGCTATGCCGGCTTCGATATCAAGATCATCCAGCGCGAGCGCGGCATCAAGCTCGATATCAAGGGCGCACCGGCGCTCGCTTTCGTCGACGGCAAAATGATCAAGGGGATCCATGAACTGCTGTTCGCGGTGCTGCGCGATATCGTCTACGTCAACAGCGAAATCGTCGGCAACCCGAAATTCGACCTGACCCGCGCGGACGGGATAACCGATGCGGTGTTTCACATTTTAAGGAATGCGAATGTGCTGCAGCCGCAGCGTAATCCGAACCTGGTCGTGTGCTGGGGCGGCCATTCGATCAATCGCGTCGAATACAATTATTCGAAAGAAGTGGGATACCAGCTTGGCCTGCGCGACCTGGATATCTGCACCGGCTGCGGCCCTGGCGCCATGAAGGGCCCGATGAAAGGCGCCACCATCGGCCACGCCAAGCAGCGTTTGCAGGTGGGCCGCTATCTTGGTATTTCCGAGCCCGGCATCATCGCCGCCGAATCGCCGAACCCGATCGTCAATGCATTGATCATCATGCCGGACATCGAAAAGCGCCTGGAAGCATTCGTGCGCACGGGCCATGGCATCATCGTGTTCCCGGGAGGCGCCGGCACCGCCGAGGAAATCCTGTACATCCTCGGCATCCTGCTGCATCCGGATAATGCGGACATGCCGTTTCCGCTGATTTTCACCGGGCCGGCATCGTCGAAAGCCTACTTCGAGCAGATCGACGGATTCATCGCCGCGACCCTCGGGCCGGAAGCGCAGAAGCGCTACCAGATCATCGTCGACAATCCTGTCCTGGTCGCGCAGGAGATGCAGACCGGTATCCGCAAGGTGCGCGAATACCGCAAGTCGCGCAGCGATGCGTATTACTTCAACTGGGCTTTGAAGATCGATCCGGCTTTCCAGAAACCGTTCAAGCCGACGCACGACAACATGCGCAACCTGTCGCTGCACAAGAATCAAGAAACGCATTTGCTGGCCGCGAACCTGCGCCGGGCATTTTCAGGCGTGGTGGCGGGGAATGTGAAGGAAGACGGGATCCGCGAGATCGAGAAATACGGCCATTTCGAGATTCACGGGGATGCGGGCATCACCGGGCCGATGGACGCGCTGCTGGCGTCGTTCGTGGAGCAGAGCCGGATGAAATTGCCGGGGAAGGCGTATGTGCCTTGTTACCGGGTGGTGCAGTAGGAGTTTGGGTCGCAACTGACCACATCGCCACCACCGCCACCACCACGTCATCCCGGCGAAAGCCGGAATGACGGTTTGTCTGCCGGCGGTGAATGCTGGCGCGGTTTTGATGGTGTCGCTAAAAAAACGATCACTCTTCGCGACGCAAATGCGGAAACAGCAGCACGTCGCGGATGTTCGGCGAGTCGGTAATGAGCATCATCAACCGGTCGATCCCGATCCCGCAGCCACCAGCCGGCGGCATGCCGTATTCCAGCGCGCGGATGTAGTCGGCGTCGTAGTACATCGCCTCTTCGTCCCCGGCTTCCTTGGCTTCGACCTGCGCCAGGAAACGCGCCGACTGGTCCTCGGCATCGTTCAGCTCCGAGAAGCCATTGGCGATCTCGCGGCCCACCATGAACAGTTCAAAACGCTCGGTGATGCCCGGCGTGGTGTCCGACGCGCGCGCCAGCGGCGACACTTCGGCCGGGTAGTCGATGATGAACGTCGGTTCCCACAGTTGCGCTTCGGCGGTTTCTTCGAACAGCGCCAGTTGCAGGCCGCCCAGGCCGGCGGTCGAAAACGGCTTGACGCCGAATTTCAGCAGTTCGGTTTTCAGGAAAGCCATGTCGCCCAGCTGTTCGGCCGTGTAATGCGGCGCGTACTTGTTGATGGCTTCGACGATGGTCATGCGGTGGAACGGCTTCGACAGGTCCAGCGCGCGCCCGCCATACGTCAGCTCGGCGGTGCCGTGCGCATCGACGGCCGCCTGGCGAATCACGGATTCCGTGAAATTCATGATCCACTGGTAATCGGTGTACGCCGCGTAGAACTCCATCATCGTGAATTCCGGATTGTGGCGGATAGAGACGCCCTCGTTGCGGAAGTTCCGGTTGATTTCGAAGACCCGGTCGAAACCGCCCACCACCAGGCGCTTCAGGTACAGCTCCGGCGCAATGCGCAAATACATCTGCATGTCGAGCGCATTGTGGTGGGTGATGAACGGCTTGGCCGCGGCGCCGCCGGGAATGGTGTGCAGCATCGGCGTTTCGACTTCCATGAAGTCGTTTTTTTCCATGAAGCGGCGGATCGACGACATGGCGGCGGTGCGCGCCTTTAACGTGCGGCGCGTCTCTTCGCTCATGATCAGGTCGACGTAACGCTGGCGGTACTTGGTCTCCTGGTCGGCCAGGCCATGGAATTTGTCCGGCAGCGGACGGATCGCCTTGGTGATCAGACGGAGCGTCGTGACCTTGATGGTGAGCTCGTCGGTCTTGGTCTTGAACAGCGTGCCTTCGACACCCAGGATGTCGCCCAGGTCATACGAGCGCAGCGCTTCCATCGCGGCTTCACCGGTCACGTCGAGCGTGGCGTAGATCTGGATGCGGCCGTCGGCGCGCGGGCCGGACGAATCCTGCAAGGTGGCGAAAGCGGCTTTCTTGCCGGCTTCGCGCTTGAGCATCATGCGGCCGGCCAGCACCACGGCGACCGGTTCGGCTTCAAGTTCTTCGCGCGTCTTTCCCGCGTACTGCGCGTGCAGGTCGGCAGCCTTGTGCTGCGGGC
>Ga0265780_10004182_pt1 | contig 18695 bp, 20 predicted proteins | sample P1T30metagenome_FD_192432 | JGI IMG/M metagenome (GOLD analysis project Ga0265780, IMG submission 192432) | Plant litter microbial communities from East Loma Ridge, Irvine, California - P1 T30 | ecosystem: Environmental > Terrestrial > Plant litter > Unclassified | place: USA: California...
CGAACTATTTAGCTTGGCGCTGGGCGATTGACCAACAGCGTATTCATTCCCCAGAGACCTTGCTTGAGGCCGCGATCGGGGTCTTCCATACTTAACAGGTACAGCGCCTCTTTATTCGACGGTTGTCAGGTTCGCGCAAAAATCGTCCAGCAGCTTGACGCCTTCCGGCCATGGTCCATAGCCGGCATCGCCATTGATATGCTGCGCCGCGCCGATCGCGACAAACGCGCTGCCCCAGGCCCGCGCCCACGCCTCCGAGCGCGACAGGTCGGCATATTCATCATTGGTGCTGGCCACCACCAGTGAAGGAAACGGCAATGGTTGCATCGGAATGGGCGCGAATCCGTTCGCGTCGACCGGGTACGACGGCGCCTCGACATCGCTCGGCGCCACCAGCATGGCGCCGGCCACCTTCAGCACCGAGCCGGATGCGGCCCACTGCGCCACCAGCATGCAGCCCAGGCTGTGCGCCAGCAGCACGGGCGGCCCGTCGCACAGGGCGATGGCCGCGTCCAGTTCGGCGACCCATTCGTCGCGCTCGGGCGCGGCGAAATCGCGGTGCGCCACCTTCGGCCACTCAGGATGCGCCTGCTGCCATTGTGTTTGCCAGTGCTGCGGCCCCGAATCCCACAAACCCGATACCACCAGAATGTTGCTCTTCAAAATGTGCCTCGCAAAAAATGACAAGTGAGCCACATTGTACGAGTGTTCACAAGGCGGTGCAGGCAGGCGCCTAGAGCGCCGTGCGCAGGGCGAACAGCTCCGGGAACAGCACCACGTCGAGCATCTTGCGCAGGTAGCTGACGCCCGCCGTGCCGCCGGTGCCGGTCTTGAAGCCGATGATGCGCTCCACCGTCGTCACATGGCGGAAGCGCCAGAAGCGGAAGGCGGTTTCCAGGTCGACCAGCTTTTCGGCCAGTTCGTACAGCGCCCAGTGCTGCTCCGGCGCCTGGTAGACAGCCAGCCAGGCCGCCTTGACGGAGTCGTCGCTGGCGGTGGGCAGGGTCCAGTCGCGGTTCAGGCGCGCCGCGCTGACCGGCAGGCCGTGCCTGGCCAGCAGCATCACGGCCTCGTCGTACACCGACGGCGCATGCAGCTCGCGCTCCAGGATGGCATGCGCGTCCGGTACCGGCACGTGCACGCTCAGCAAGGCGGCGTTCTTGTTGCCCAGGATGAATTCAAGTTCGCGGTACTGGTGCGACTGGAAGCCGGACGAGGCGCCCAGGTAGGGGCGGATGGCCGTGTATTCCGGCGGCGTCATGGTGGCCAGCACGTCCCAGGCATGCACCAGCTGGTCCATGATGCGGGCGACGCGGGCCAGCATCTTGAAAGCCGGCGCCAGTTCATTCGCGCGCAGATGGACCCGCACCGCCTGCATTTCGTGCAGCATCAGCTTCAGCCACAGCTCGCTGGTCTGGTGCTGGATGATGAACAGCATTTCATTGTGGTTCGGCGAGCGCGGGTGCTGGGCGCTGAGGATCTGGCCCAGGCCCAGGTAGTCGCCATAACTCATGGCTTCGCTGAAATCCATCTTTGCGCCGTGCCAGCTGGCGTCTTTGGTTTCTTCTGTCATGGCATCCTCAGGTGACTGCGCCACGGGCGGCGTCGATATCATAGGCCTGGTTGTCCAGGATGGTGCGCAAGATCTCCACGGCATCCCAGACTTCCGTGAAACTGGTGTACAGCGGCGTGAAGCCGAAGCGCATGATGGCCGGCTCGCGGTAGTCGCCGATCACACCCCGTGCAATCAGCGCCGCCATCACCGCGTAACCGTGCGGATGGGTGAAGCTGACGTGGCTGCCGCGGCGGGCATGCACGCGCGGTGTGACCAGGCCCAGCGGGTGACGGCCGCAGCGCTCCTCGACCAGCGCGATAAACAGGTCGGTCAACGCCAGCGATTTGGCGCGGATCGCGTCCATGGAAGTGCGCTCGAAAATATCCAGGCCGCACGCGACCAGCGCCAGCGACACCACCGGCTGCGTGCCGCACAGGGCGCGCCCGATGCCGGCAGCGGGCGCAAAGTCGCTGCGCATCGCAAACGGGCTGGCGTGGCCCCACCAGCCCGACAGCGGCTGGGTGAACACCGACTGGTGGCGCTGCGGTACCCAGATGAACGCCGGCGCGCCGGGGCCGCCATTGAGGTACTTATAAGTGCAGCCAACCGCGAAGTCGGCGTTGGCAGCCGTCAGATCGACCGGCACCGCACCGGCCGAGTGCGCCAGGTCCCAGAGCACCAGCGCACCTTGCGCCTGGGCGTGGGCGGTCAGGGCGGCCATGTCGTGCTGGTAGCCGGTGCGGTAATTCACGTGCGTCAGCATCAGGACGGCGCAATCCTGGTCGACGGCGCCGGCGATCTCCTCGACGGAATCGACCAGGCGCACCGTATAGCCGCGCTCGAGCCAGCTGGACAGGCCCTGCGCCATATAGATATCGGTCGGAAAATTGGAGCGCTCGGTGACGATGGCGCGCCGGCCAGCGCCCGGGCCGGTCGATTGCATGTGCAGGGCCGCAGCGAGCGCCTTGAACAGGTTCAGCGACGTCGTGTCGGTGACCACCACTTCATCGGCCCGCCCGCCAATCAGCGGCGCGACCCGGTTGCCCAGGTGCCTGGGCAGGTCGAACCAGCCTGCCGTGTTCCAGCTGCGGATCAGGTCAGTACCCCATTCGCGCGCGACGACGTCGGCGGCGCGCGCCAGGGCGGCGCGCGGCCGCGCACCCAGGGAATTGCCGTCGAGATAGATTACGCCATCGGGCAGGTCGAAGGCATCGCGCAGCGAGGCCAGCGGGTCGGCGGCGTCCAGCGCCAGGCAGTCATTACGTGTGGTCATGGGAACTCGGCAGGGCAAGGGCGAAGCCGGCAGTGTACCAATATCCCCGGGTTCGCTGGACAAATTGGCATGCACTTGTCAAATGACCAGCCGGTCCGCGTAAATTTTTCGAAAGAATTTTAAAAAAACCCTCAAGTTCCCGAAACGGCTGCCGTTACAGGTCCAAGATACGCGGAAGGCTGTTGAAAATAAGCGACAAAAATATTTTCAAACAACCCTAAAGTTCCCCTAAAGCTTGCCGTTAATTGAAATAAGTCGCCGGCGCCTCGCGCTGATTTACCCGCGGCAACAAAAGAGTTTTCCGCCATTTCCGCCCCTTCTTCATAGGGGCGCGCCTCTGATGCCCATACGCATGTCAGACAAACCCCTATGGGGATGCACGCGCTTGTCCGACGCAAAATACAGCGATCCACCACTTCCACCAAAGTTTCCTCACGGTCACAATCTATCTCACTGGCAATACAAACACCGCCAGACTTAACAGAATCACTGGGAGATGGAAATGACTGCAAACGACATGATGGCCGAGATTCGCGACGCTAACCTGAGCTACCTGATGCTCGCGCAGCAGATGATCCGCGCCGACAAAGTGACCGCCATTTTCCGTCTCGGCATCTCGGCAGACATCGCCGAACTGATCGAAGGCATGAGCAACTCGCAGATCCTGAAGCTTGCCGGTGGCAACATGATGCTGGCCCGTTTCCGCTTCGACGACACCGCCATCCTGTCGATGCTGACGAACTACAATAAAGACCGTTCGCTGGCCCAGTCCCACGCCGCCATCCTGATGGCCGGCCAGCCAGCCGAAGAAATCGCTTAAGCAAGTGCGGCACGCACGGTCCAGTCAGTCATCCGTCCCCCAGGAGCAGCGAACATGAGCAAGAAAAGCGTCGTCTCGGAAGCCCAGGAAATCCAGCTGGCCATCGAACTGATTCAATTGGGCGCACGCCTGCAACTGCTGGAGACCGAAGTCTCGCTGTCGCGCGAACGCCTGCTCAAGCTGTACAAGGAATTGCGCGGGATGTCGCCGCCAAAAGGCATGCTGCCGTTTTCGACCGACTGGTTCCTGACCTGGCAGCCGAACATCCACTCGTCGCTGTTCATCAACATTCACAAATTTCTGGTCCAGTACGCGGGCGCCACCGGCATCGAAGCCGTCATGAAGGCCTATAAACTGTATCTCGAGCAGATGCCGCCGGAACCGGGCGAAGAGCCGCTGCTGTCGCTGACGCGGGCCTGGACCCTGGTGCGTTTCTTCCAGAGCAGCATGCTCAACCTGGCCTGCTGCGACAAGTGCAAGGGCAATTTCGTTGTCGACACGCTCGACCTGAACAATAGCTACGTCTGCGGCTTGTGCCACATGCCTTCCCGGGCCGGCAAGACCCGCAAATCGAAAGATGCGGCCATCGCTGCGGCGGCACTCGCGCCGGCGTGACGGCACCGTTCAACAGTCAAACGAAGGGCGGGATGTGAATCCCGCCCTTTTGCGTATTGTCAAAGCGCCGGCGGTGCAGGCGCTGCTGCTGCAGTGCGCCGCATTCCTCCCCACGTTGCTGGCCATCTGGCTGCTGGCCCGCGGCGGTTTCGCTCCCTCGTATCTGACCGCCGCACTGCTGCAGGGCGTCTTTGCCGCGCTGCTTGCCCGCTGGCGCGGCCTGGCCCGCTGGTGGCTGCCGATCCAGTTCCTGTTTCCGCTGGCGATACTGGGCGCGGGCGCGTTCGACGTGCCGCCCTGGCTGTTCCTCGCGATTTTCCTGTTGTTGCTGGCCGTGTTCTGGTCGACGTTCCGCACCCAGGTGCCGTACTGGGCGTCGGGACAGCGTGTGTGGGATGCCGTGGCCGCGCAGTTGCCGGCTGACCGCCCGGTGCGCGTGGTCGATATCGGCAGCGGCCTCGGGGGCTTCGTGCTCGACCTGGCGCGGCGCCGCCCCGATTGCAGCGCCAGCGGGATCGAACTTGCGCCGCTGCCGTGGTTAGGCAGCTGGCTGCGCGCAAGACTGACTCGCAGTCGCGCCCGGTTCCTGCGCGCCGACTACGAAAGTTTCGATTTTGCCGACTTTGACGTTGTATTTTGTTATCTTTCACCTGCGGCGATGCCGGCGCTGTACGCGAAGTGTCTTGCCGAGATGAAAACGGGCAGCAAGTTGATGAGTTATGAATTCACTATTGCACAGCGCCAACCCGACCTTGTCATTCCCATTACACAGAATGGCGTCAGTCTGTACGTTTGGGACTTTTAGGAGACACATAAGGCAGTTTTTCTTGCCTCACGGCTATTCTCACGCTAATCTAGTTCCCTACGTAAATATTTACTGAGTTCAACTTGTTGAACTTGGCGGGTTGCCAAGGCGCCTGTTTCCACGAGGGAGTGCCGTTTGTTAGTTATTATTGGTTACGTTGTGGTTTGTGCATCGGTCTTTGGCGGTTTTGCCATGGCCGGTGGCCACCTTGCGGCACTGTTCCAGCCGCTCGAATTGCTGATGATCGGCGGTGCGGCAGTTGGCGCTTTTTTCGTCGGCAATAACGGCAAATCGATCAAAGCGACACTTGCAGCCCTGCCAAGCCTGTTCAAGGGGTCGCGCTACACGCGTGACCTGTACATGGAAATGCTGTCGCTGCTGTTCGACGTCCTTTCCAAAGTCCGCAAAGAAGGCCTGATGTCGATCGAAGGCGATATCGAAAGCCCGGAGGCGAGCCCGGTCTTCTCCAAATACCCGGGTGTGCTGGCCGACCATCACATCGTCGAATTCATCACCGATTACCTGCGTTTGATGGTTTCGGGCAATATGGATGCCTTCCAGATTGAAAACCTGATGGATAACGAAATCGAAACACACCACCATGAAGGCGCCGTGCCAGCCCATTGCATGGCCAAACTGGGCGATGGCTTGCCGGCGTTCGGTATCGTGGCGGCGGTGATGGGCGTGGTCCACACGATGGAATCGGTGGGTATTCCCCCGTCCGAGCTGGGCATGCTGATCGCCCACGCGCTGGTCGGTACCTTCCTCGGTATCTTGCTGGCCTACGGTTTCGTCGGTCCCCTGGCGAGCCTGCTCGAGCAGAAGCTGGAAGAGTCGACCAAGATGTACCAGTGCGTGAAAGTCACCTTGCTGGCCAGCCTGAACGGCTACGCCCCGGCACTGGCGGTGGAATTCGGCCGCAAGGTCCTGTACTCGACCGAGCGTCCGACCTTCTCGGAGCTGGAAGAGCACATCAAAAAAGCCAAGAGCAAATAAGCCGCGATGACATTCAATCCGACCACGCCCGCAGTCGCCACCGGGAGCCGCCATGTCCGATGAAGGCCTGCGGCCCATCATTGTCAAGCGCATCAAGAAAACCGCCGGCGGCCATCACGGCGGCGCGTGGAAGATTGCGTACGCCGACTTCGTGACGGCGATGATGGCGTTCTTCCTGCTGATGTGGCTGCTCGGTTCGACGGCCAAGGGCGACATGAACGGCATCTCGGAATTCTTCAAGACCCCGCTGAAGGTGGCCATGGCAGGCGGCTCCGGCAGCGGCGACAGCTCGTCGATCATTACCGGCGGCGGCAAGGACCTGACGCGCAAGGACGGCCAGACCAGGAAGTGCGACATGGAGTCGCCCAAGCGCGGCGCCATGGACATGAAGGCGGCCAAGGCCGCCTTGCAGAAGGAGGAAGCCGAGCGCCTGAAAACGCTCAAGGCGCGCATCGAAGCGACTATCGAAGCGAACCCGCTGCTAAAGAAATACAAGAACCAGCTGCTGCTCGACATCACCAGCGAAGGCTTGCGCATCCAGATCGTCGACGAAAAGAATCGCCCGATGTTCGAACTGGCCAAGGCGCAGCTGCAGCCGTACACCAAGGAAATCCTGCATGTGATGGGCATCGTCCTGAACGAGGTGCCGAACCGCATCGGCCTGTCCGGCCACACCGACTCGACGCCGTATTCGAGCGACGCCGGGTACAGCAACTGGGAATTGTCGAGCGACCGGGCGAATGCCTCGCGCCGCGAGATGGTGGCCGGAGGCCTGAACGACGACAAGGTGCTGCGGGTCGTCGGCCTCGGTTCGGCCGCCAACCTGGACAAGGCCGATCCGTTCAATCCGATCAACCGGCGCATCAGCATCGTGGTCATGAACAAGCGCACGGAAGAGGCGGTGATCCGCGACGGCTCCAGCATCGACGTGGCCACCGACGGCGCCAGCGATGGCGTGGCCGATGGCGACGCTGGCGCGCCTGCAAGCAAGAACCCGGCTGCGGCGGTCGCGCCGGATGTGGCCAAAGTGGTAGCGGCAGTCGCCGCTGTCAAATAACAGTCGCGCGCCCGGACTGGAGAGAATAATGACCAGAAAAAAAATCCTCGGCTCCCACGTCAAGCGCCTGCTGTCGGGCGTGTCCGCCCACGGCGGGCGCCACCTGACCGAAGTGGAGACCGACCTGATGCAGACCGAACGCCTGCTCGAGGAAGCCGTCGAACGGCTGACCAGCAGCTTCATGGCGATCCACCAGACGGTCGATGCGCGCCAGCGCAGCATCAACCAGCTGCTCGCCGGCGGCAGCGTCAGCGACGAAGACAGTGCGCGCCTGTCGGCCATGTCCGGCGACATCGGCCAGCACGTGAATGCCGCCATCACCAGCATGCAGTTCCAGGACATGACCAGCCAGCTGATCGACCGCACCCTGAAGCGGGTGACGGGGCTGCGCGACTTCCTTGGCACCCTCAGCGCGCACGGCGACGATTTGCTGCCCGATTCGGGCAGCGATGAAATCGTCGACCGCCTCGGCAAGGTCAGCATGGCGCTGGCGATCCAGTCGCTCGAACTGCGCAGCGTGCTGCGCAAGTCGGTCAACCAGCAACATCTGGACAGTGGCGACATCGAGCTGTTCTGAGCCGCCACCCACCAATATCAAGAACAATTACCAGGAGCTTCACCATGGCAAAAACAATTCTCGCAGTCGACGATTCCAGCTCCCTGCGCCAGATGGTCGCTTTCAGCCTGAAGGCCGCAGGCTACAACGTGATCGAGGCGGTCGATGGCCAGGACGGCCTGGACAAGGCGCGCCAGCAGGCGGTCGACCTGGTGCTGACCGACCAGAACATGCCGCGCATGGATGGCCTGTCGCTGATCAAGCTGCTGCGTGAATTGCCTGACTATGCCAAGACGCCGATCCTGATGCTGACCACCGAGTCGTCCGACGAAATGAAGCAGAAAGGCCGCGCGGCCGGCGCCAATGGCTGGCTGGTCAAGCCCTTCGATCCGCAGCGCCTGATCGAAGTGGTCAAAAAAGTCATCGGCTAAGACCGTGGGCCTGCATATGCGCCTGACGACGCGCTTGACGATGAGTTTGCCATGACGATCGACATCAGCCAGTTTTTCCAGGTCTTCTTCGATGAAGCCGAGGAGCTGCTCGCCGAAAAGGAGCGGCTGCTGCTGGGCGTCGACGTGACGGCCCCGGATCCCGAGGACCTGAACGCGATTTTCCGTACCGCCCACTCGATCAAGGGCGGCGCGTCCACGTTCGGCCTGACCGACATGACCGAGGTGACCCACATCCTCGAGTCCTTGCTCGACCGTATCCGCAAGGGCGAAATGGCCCTGACCGGCGTCCACGTCGATGCCTTCCTGGCGGCCAAGGACATCCTTAAAATGCAGCTCGACGGGCACCGGAATGGCGCCGATGTCGACCAGGATGCCGTGGCCGATGTGCGCATGATGCTGCAGGAATTGTCGCAGGACGTGGTGGTGGCGCCCGTGGTGGCCGCGCCGTCGTTCCTGCAGGTGGTGCAGTCGCAGGCGGTCACGCCGGGCGACGGCGCACGCCGCTTCCGCATCGAGCTGCCGAAGGTCGAGCCGCGCGACATCCACGCGCTGGTGGCCGAGCTGGGCCTGCTCGGCCGCGTATCGGAAACGCCGCTCGACGGTGGCCGCAGCGCGATCATCGTCACGACCCACGAGTCGCTCGAGGACATCGTCGCGATCTGTTCGTTCGTGCTCGATCCCGACGACCTGAAAATTTTCGAAGCGCCGGCGCTGACGCCGCAGCAGCGCGCGCTCGAGGACGCCGAACGCGCCCGCGTCGAAGCCGACCAGGGTTTCGGTTTCTTCGACATGGCCGATACGCCGGCCGCACCCGACGAGCGCAATGAAGAGGACCGCGGTTACGGCTTCTTCCAGCCGATCGAATTCATCCGCGCCGAGGCCGGCATCGTGGCCGATGTCGCGCCGGTGAAAGCCAGCGATGCGCCCGCGCCGCTGGAAGTTGCCGAGGTTCACGAGCCAAGCGGGGAACGCCGCCGCAAGGAAGACAAGGCGGTCGCGCACGGCGCCGAGGCGTCGTCGATCCGCGTGTCGGTCGAAAAGGTCGACCAGCTGATCAACCTGATCGGCGAACTGGTGATCACGCAGGCCATGATCGAGCAGCGCAGCGAACACCTCGACCCGATGAAGGACGAGCGCCTGCTGGCGTCGATCGGCCAGCTGACGCGCAATACGCGCGACTTGCAGGAAGCGGTGATGTCGATCCGCATGATGCCGATGGACTTCGTGTTCTCGCGCTTCCCGCGCATGGTGCGCGACCTGGCTGCCAAGCTGGGCAAGAAGGTCGATTTCATCACGAACGGCGCGGCAACCGAGCTCGACAAGGGCCTGATCGAGCGCATCGTCGACCCGCTGACGCACCTGGTCCGCAACAGCATCGACCACGGCATCGAAATGCCCGCGGTCCGCGCTGCTGCCGGCAAGACGGAAAACGGCCGGCTGTTCCTGTCGGCCGTGCACCAGGGCGGCAACATCATCATTGAAGTGGCTGACGATGGTGGCGGGCTGAACCGGGAGCGCATCCTGGCCAAGGCAAGGCAGAACGGCTTGCCGGTGTCGGACACGATGCCGGACGCGGAAGTGTGGCAGCTGATTTTCGCACCGGGTTTTTCCACCGCCGAGACGGTCACCGACGTGTCCGGCCGTGGTGTCGGCATGGATGTGGTGAAACGCAATATCACCGCGATGGGCGGCATGGTCGACATCCGTTCGGCGGCCGGTTTCGGCACCACGATCTCGATTTCGCTGCCGCTGACGCTGGCCATTCTCGACGGCATGTCGATCCGCTGCGGCGAAGAGGTCTATATCCTCCCGCTGGGCTTTGTCATCGAGTCGCTGCAGCCGCAGCCGGACGACGTCAAGGAAATCGCCGGCATGGGGCGGGTGATCAAGGTGCGCGGCGACTATCTGCCGCTGGTGCCGCTGCACCTGATGTTCGGCATCCATCCGCGCCACACCGATCCATGCGACGGCATCTGCGTGATCGTCGAAACGGAAGGGCGCAAGGCGGCCCTGTTCGTCGACGAGCTGGTCGGCCAGCAGCAGGTGGTGGTGAAGAACCTCGAATCGAATTACCGCAAGGTGACCGGTATTTCCGGCGCCACTATCCTGGGCGACGGCGGCGTGTCGCTGATCCTGGATGTCACTGCCCTGCTGCGCTCCTCGCGCCAGCTGGCCGGCGAAGTCTCGGGCAACGATGCCACTATCACATCACTTAATTAATGAGAAGGAACACATATGTCCATTCAGACCGGCAATAAATTGGCAGAATCCCATGACGGCGCGGGCAGCGAATTCCTCGCCTTCACGCTCGGCTCGGAAGAGTACGGCATCGACATCCTGAAAGTGCAGGAGATCCGCGGCTACGAAGCGGTGACCCGCATTGCCAACGCGCCGGAATTCATCAAGGGCGTGATCAACCTGCGCGGCATCATCATTCCCGTGGTCGACATGCGCATCAAGTTCAATCTCGGCACGCCGGTGTACGACCAGTTCACCGTCGTGATCATCCTGAACATCGGTGGCCGCATCATGGGCATGGTGGTCGACAGCGTGTCCGATGTGACGACCCTGACCCCGGACCAGATCAAGCCGGCGCCGGAAATGGGCACCGCCTTCAATTCCGACTACATGATCGGCCTCGGTACCATCGATGAGCGCATGCTGATCCTGATGGACATCGACAAGCTGATGTCGTCGAACGAAATGGGCCTGATGGACAACATCGCTGCCTGAGCAACCCTGGCGTCGCTAGTGAAACCGTTTCCTCGCAGCCGCAAGCAAGATAACAAAGGTAGGACACCGTGCTGCAAAACAAACAGGAAACTGTCAAGGAATTCGATTTCACCAAGCGCGACTTCGAGCGGGTGCGGGGCCTGATTTACCAGCGCGCCGGCATTTCGCTGGCCGACAGCAAGCAGGAAATGGTCTACAGCCGCCTCGCGCGGCGCCTGCGCGCCACCGGCATCGTCTCGTTCGCCACTTACCTCGATGCGCTCGAAGCGGGGCGCATGGAGGCCGAGTGGGAATCGTTCACGAACGCGCTGACGACGAACCTGACCTCGTTTTTCCGCGAGGCCCATCACTTCCCCTTGCTGGCCGAGCACGCGCAGCGCGTGCGTCCCCGCGCCGGTGAACCGCTCACCGTCTGGTGCTCGGCCGCGTCGACGGGGGAGGAGCCGTACTCGATCGCGATGACGCTGTGCGAGACGTTCAATACCTTGACGCCGCCGGTGCAGATCATCGCCACGGACATCGACACGAACGTGCTGGCCGCCGGTGCCGAAGGTATCTACAGCATCGACCGCCTCGACAAGATGGACCCGGCCCGCGCCAAGAAATTTTTCCTGCGCGGCAAAGGTGCCCAGGAAGGCCTGGTGCGCATCCGCCCGGAACTGCGCCAGCTGATCAGCTTCAAGCCGCTGAACCTGCTGGCCGACGGCTGGCCCGTGAAGGGGCCGTTCGACGTGATCTTCTGCCGCAACGTCATGATTTATTTTGACAAGGACACGCAGCGCAAAATCCTGTCGCGCTTCGTGCCGCTGATGAAACCGGATGCACTGTTGTTTGCAGGCCACTCCGAAAACTTCCTTTACGTTTCCGATGCGCTACGCTTGCGTGGTAAAACTGTGTACGAACTCAATAGCCGGGCCGCCTGATCCAGGCATCTTTTCCTGCCGCGCCCGTCCGCAAGCGGCGCGCACTGCATTCACCGAGCCTCGAACATGGATTCAAACAAGCATTTCGCGACCAACGTCTATTACGACCGTACTTTCGACACCGACGCCGCCAAGATCTTGCCAGGTGAATATTATTTCACCAATAAGGACATGCTGATCGTGACCGTGCTCGGTTCGTGCGTGTCGGCATGCATCCGCGACCGCGTGACCGGCCTGGGCGGCATGAACCACTTCATGCTGCCCGACGGCGGCGACAGCAACAGCAACAGCCCGGTGTCGGCGTCGATGCGCTACGGCACCTATGCGATGGAAGTGCTGATCAACGATTTGCTGAAAGCCGGCGCCAGGCGCGAGAACCTGGAAGCCAAGGTCTTCGGCGGCGGCGCGGTGCTGCGCGGGTTTTCGGCCATGAACGTGGGCGAACGAAACGCGGCCTTTGTGCTGAGCTTTCTGAAAACCGAAAAAATGCGCGTGGTGGCGGAGGACCTGAACGATATCTGGCCGCGCAAAGTATATTTTTTTCCACGCACCGGCAAAGTCCTGGTCAAAAAGCTGACGCAAACCCATAACGACACGCTGGTCCAGCGCGAGCAGGCCTATGCAAGCCGCCTGAAAGTGACGCCGGTCAGCGGCGATATCGATTTGTTCTGATGCCAATCAAATATGAGCGGAACGTAGCATGAATAAAATCAAAGTATTGATCGTTGACGATTCAGCCCTGATTCGCAGCGTCATGAGTGAAATTGTCAATTCGCAGCCTGACATGGAAGTGGTCGGCACGGCGCCAGACCCGCTGGTGGCGCGTGAACTGATCAAGAAGACCAATCCGGATGTGTTGACGCTGGATGTCGAGATGCCGAAGATGGACGGCCTGGATTTTCTCGAAAAGCTGATGCGCCTGCGCCCGATGCCCGTGGTGATGGTGTCGTCGCTGACCGAACGCGGTTCGGAAATCACCATGCGCGCGCTGGAACTGGGCGCGGTCGATTTCGTCACCAAGCCGAAAATCTCGATCCAGAGCGGCATGCGCGACTATACCGACCTCATTTCCGATAAAATCCGCGCCGCCTCGCGCGCGCGCATTGCGCCGCGCAGCGTCCAGCCCGCGGCGGCGCCGGGCGCGTTGCCGGCCCTGCGCAATCCTTTGACGTCGTCGGAAAAGCTGATCATCATCGGCGCTTCCACCGGCGGCACCGAAGCGATCCGCGAATTCCTGATGCAGATGCCGTCCGATTGCCCGGGCATCCTGATTGCCCAGCATATGCCGGAAGGCTTCACCACATCGTTTGCCCGCCGCCTCGATTCGCTGTGCAAGATCAGCGTGGTCGAGTCAAGCGGCAACGAGCGGGTGCTGCCGGGCCACGCGTATATCGCGCCGGGGCACTCGCATTTGCTGCTGGCCCGCTCCGGCGCCAATTATGTCACCAAGATCGAGCAGACCGATCCCGTGAACCGGCACCGCCCGTCGGTCGACGTGCTGTTCCGGTCGGCGGCGCTGGCGGCCGGCAAGAATGCCGTCGGTGTCATCCTGACCGGCATGGGCAAGGATGGCGCCGCCGGAATGCTGGCAATGAAGGAAGCAGGAGCGTATAACTATGCGCAGGATGAAGCGTCCTGCGTCGTGTTCGGCATGCCGCGCGAAGCGATCTTGTTGAATGCACACCATGAAATTGGCGCCTTGCGGGCATTGCCCGGGATGGTCCTTAATCACTTGTCAACACAAGGCGGCCGAGCGTTGCGCGTTTGATCCGTTCGACATGCTTTTCGATGCAGTTTCATCGCCGTACGGCAACAAAACTGCTATGCTTAGGCCTGCTTAAAGGCATGCCGAAGTCTATCAATAACCAGAGTAAGAGAATCAACGGAGTAATTCATGGCTGATCCAAAGATGCGTTTTTTAGTGGTAGACGATTTTTCAACAATGCGCCGCATTGTGCGTAATTTGTTGAAAGAACTGGGTTATGCCAATGTCGATGAAGCTGAGGACGGCGTGATGGCGCTGGCCAAGCTGCGCAGCGAATCCTTCGATTTCGTGGTGTCGGACTGGAACATGCCGAATATGGATGGCCTGACGATGCTGCAGCAGATCCGTGCCGATCCGGCACTGGCCAAGCTGCCGGTATTGATGGTGACCGCCGAAGCGAAAAAAGAAAATATTATCGCCGCGGCGCAGGCCGGTGCGAATGGCTATGTGGTCAAGCCATTCACGGCTGCGACCCTCGACGAAAAACTCAACAAGATTTTCGAGAAACTCGAAAAAGCCGGAGCGTAATATGGTGGACCAGATTGCCGACTCGGCTTCGAACGATGAAGTGCTGAGCCGGATCGGTCACATGACGCGCGCGCTGCATGAGAGCCTGCGGGGCCTCGGCCTCGACAAGCTGATCGAGAAAGCCGCGAGCGACATTCCCGATGCCCGCAACCGGCTCGACTATGTCGCCAGGTTGTCGGAAAAAGCGGCGCAGAAGGTGCTCAATGCGACCGATGCCGCCATGCCGCTGCAGGACACGGTAGACCAGAGCGCCACCGATTTGCGCGCATCCTGGCAGGCAATGCTCGACAGCGAAGGCAGCGCGGATGCACCGTGGCGCGCGCTGGCGCTGCGCACGGTCAGCGACCTGGACGCGTCACGCGAAGCAGTCAGCAGCACCAAGAGCTATCTGATGGACATCATGATGGCGCAGGATTTCCAGGATCTGACCGGTCAGGTGATCAGCAAGGTTGCCGTGATCACCCAGACGCTCGAGCAGCAGCTGGTGCAGATGCTGGTCGATTTCGCGCCTGAAGAAGTGCGCCGCGAACTCGACAACGGCTTGCTCAATGGTCCCCAGATCAATACGGAAGGCCGCAGCGATCTCGTGGCCGACCAGGGCCAGGTCGATGACCTGCTCGACAGCCTGGGTTTCTGAGGCGGCGCCCGGCGCCCAGCGCTGATTCCTGTTTTTTTTTCCGTGCTTTAAACCATCGTTTTACCGGGCCACCTGACCATGCATCACACAAACTTCATTGTGCGCGAACCTTTGCTCGATCCGAAGCAAAGAGTGATTGGCTATGAACTCTCCTGGCAGCAGCAGGAAGCCCAGGAGATCGGCGACGCCGACCTCGAGGCGCTGGTCGGCTTCGTTGCCGAGCACGTCAACGACGACGACCGCGGCTGGCTGTTGCGCGACAAAATTCTTTTCCTCGACGCGGTCCCGGCAATGTTGTCGACCGACGCGCTGTTTTCCCTGCCGCCGGAACGCACCGTGCTGACGATGCAGGCAGGCGCATTGGCGAACGCCGACGTGCTGGCCGCGGTGCAGGGCCTGCGCGCGGGCGGTGTCGGCATCTCGATCCGCGGCAACGATATTTCCCACCTTGGCAACAACCTGCACCAGAGCGCGTCGTACCTGGAGGTGCGCTTCACCGGCGCCGACGTGGCGGCGCAGGCGCGCGCCTACGCGGCGGCGAAGCAGTCGTCGGTGCGCATGGTCGGCCGTCCGGTCGCGACCTGGCAGGACTTCGACGCCTGCGCCGCACTGGGCCTGGACGCCTTTGTCGGCAAGCTGCACCTGACGCCGCGCGTGGGTCCGCCTGTGAAGGGCATGAACCCGGCCCAGGGCATCATCCTGCAACTGATGCAGATGGTGCAGAACAATGAAGACATCCCGAAGATCGAAAGCGTGCTCAAGCGCGATCCGGCGCTGTCGTACAAGCTGCTGCGTTTCATTAACTCGGCCGGTTTTGGCGCCACGCGTGAAATCCAGTCGCTCAAGCAGGCCATTTCGATGCTGGGCTACGCGCCCTTGTACCGCTGGCTGGTACTGCTGCTGGCCACCGCCAGCACGAGCGGCTACTCGCCGGTGCTGATGGAAACGGCGGTTGTGCGTGGCCGCCTGGCCGAATTGCTGGGGGCGCCTGCACTGGGCCGCGGCGAGGCGGAGAACCTGTTTGTGGCCGGCATGTTCTCCCTGCTGGACCGCCTGCTGGGCCTGCCGATGAAGGAAGTGCTCGATACTATCCAGCTGCCCGACGAAGTGGTGCGCGCCTTGCTCACCCGCGGTGGCAAATACGGCCCTTACCTGGCGCTGGCCGAAGCGTGCGAACTCAATTCGAACCTGGTCGCCTCCCTGGCCAAAGCGCTCAACATCACGCCGCTCGACGTCAACAAGGCGCATCTGTCCGCGCTGGCCTGGGCGCAGAACGTCAGCGCTTAAGCTGACCGGGCCGGGACGGATGATGCCTGCATCAGTCGACCTGGCCTTGCTCGAACGCTGGCTGACCGGCTGGAGCCGCGCGCGCGGCCTGCCGCTGCCGCGCCACGCCGGTGGCGGCCTGGTCGTCGACGCCGGCTTGCCTGATCAGCTGCGCCGCCATTGTTTCATGGACGCGGGCACGGCACTGCGCGACTGTGCCGCCGGCATCGATCTTCCCTTCATTCATCTCAAGGCCGCAGTCGATGCAGGCACGCTGCTGCGCGCGCTGCCGCCGCACTGGACGCTCGAGGAGCCGCGCTACCTGATGGCATGCGCCGGGCCGATGGCGCCGGCGCGCGCCTTGCCGGCGGGCTTCGACGTGGCGCTGGGTGTCGTGCACGGCGCCTGGCGGATCTGCGTTACCGACGCGACCGGTACCGTTGCCGCATCCGGATGCATCGTCCTGCATGCCGGCACGGCCGTGTTCGACCGCATCGAAACGTCCGTGCTGTACCGCCGCAAGGGGCTGGCCAGCGCGTTGATGCTGGCGCTGGACCGGCTGGCCATCCAGTCCGGCGCCAGCGAACGCCTGCTGGTGGCAACCGAGGCAGGCGTGCCGCTCTACACGTCACTGGGATGGCGCCATCTGGCGCCCTGGTCGACCGCGGTATCGCGTCAGGGGGCGGCATGGCAGCATTCATTCTGGCCTGAAACCCCATATCGCGGTAATGTGGACGGATCGACCATTACCTGACGAGGTCTCGTTTGAAAACCATCGGCCTCATTGGCGGCATGAGCTGGGAATCGACCGAACTCTATTACCGGCAGATCAACGAAGCCGTCAAGGAGCGTCTGGGTGGACTTCACTCGGCCAGGATCATTCTTTACAGCGTCGATTTCCACGACGTCGAGCGGCTGCAGCACGCTGGCGACTGGGACGGCGCCGGCGCCTTGCTGGCCGATGCCGCGCGCACCCTGGAGGCGGCCGGGGCCGACTTTCTCGTCATCTGTACCAACACACCATGCACAAGACCGCGCCCGCCATCGAGGCGGCTGTCGCCATCCCGCTGCTGCATATCGCCGACCCCACCGCGCTTGCCGTCAGGCAGGCAGGGTATGGCAAGGTTGGCTTGCTTGGCACCGCGTTCACGATGGAGCAGGATTTCTATCGGGGCCGCCTGCGCGAGCGCCATGGCCTCACCATGCTGGTCCCCGCCCAGGAAGACCGCGACCTCGTGCATCGCGTCATTTACGAGGAGCTGTGCCTGGGCCGCATCCTGCCGGCGTCGCGCCGTGCGTACCGCCGCATCATGGCCAGTCTCGCGGCGCAGGGCGCGCAGGCAATCATCCTGGGCTGCACCGAAATCACGCTGCTGGTCGACCAGGCAGATGCCGGCATCCCCTTGTTCGATACGACCAGCATCCATGCACGGGCAGCGGCCGACCGTGCGCTTGCGCCAGGTTGACGGCGCCTTGCACGCGCACCGCGCCGCTTACCTGGCCGGAGGCGCGCCAGCCGCCGGCATGACCCGCACGGCCACGCCCGACGCCATGCCCGCGGCGCGGAATACCCGCTGCGTCGCCTTCTGGAAATCCTCTGCCTTGGCATGGGGGATATCGACGAAGGTCTGCGGGTTCAGGTCGACCAGGGGGAACCACGTGCTCTGCACCTGCACCATGATGCGGTGGCCGCGGCGGAAGGTGTGGTTGATGTCGGCCATGCTGTAGCTGACGGCCTCCATCTTGCCTGGCGTAAAAGGCACGGGGTTGTCGAAGCTGTTGCGGAACTTGCCGCGCAGCGGGTCGCCGCGCACGAGCTGCTCGTAACCGGCCATCGTCGTGCCTGGCGGCGGCACGTCGCGGCCGCGTTCGCGGGGCGTGCTTTCCGGGTAGTCGGACGGGTAGACGTCGATCAGCTTCACCACCCAGTCGGCGTCGGTGCCGGTGGTCGAGACGAACAGCTTCGGCATCACCGGGCCGACCAGGGTCACGTCTTCCTCCAGCACCGCGCTGCGGTAGGTCAGCACGTCGGATCGCGTGGACGCGAAGCGCTGGTCGGACACCATGTATTCCTGCGGCACGCCGGTGGCGGGGTAAGCGATGTACGGCACCGGCTTCCTCGGGTCGCTGACATACTCGTCGAAGGCAGGGGAGGCGCCGGTGCCCGCAGCCGGCTGCTGCCAGGTGAGCGTGCCGTCGGCGCCGAAGTAGAGTTCGCGTGGCTGCGACTGGCGCGGTGGCCATGCCGCATAGGTGCGCCAGACGTTGCTGCCCGTCTCGAAAGCATGCACTTCCGCGGCGTCCTTGTTGGGCGTGCCCTTCAGGTGCTGTTCAAAGAACGGGAACAGGATGGTCTTGCGAAACTGCTCGCCGGTTTTGGCGTCGAACTTGACGTTGCCGAGCGCGGCGCCGTCACTGCGGGCCCAGCCGCCGTGCACCCACGGGCCCATCACGAGGCCGTTGTAGATGCCGCTGTTCTGGCGCTCGATCGCCTGGTAGGTGGAGAGGGTGCCCTGCAAATCCTCGGCATCGAACCAGCCGCCCACGGTCAGCACGGCGGCGCGGATGTTTTTCAGGTGCGGCAGGATGTTCCGGCTCTTCCAGAAGTCGTCGTAGGTCGCATGGACGATGGTCGGCACCAGCAGCGCCTGCTGTTTCGCGGTGAGCCTGGCCACGATATTCGGCATGGTCAGCAGGGACAGGAAGAAAGCGTA
>Ga0265780_10004183_pt1 | contig 18693 bp, 15 predicted proteins | sample P1T30metagenome_FD_192432 | JGI IMG/M metagenome (GOLD analysis project Ga0265780, IMG submission 192432) | Plant litter microbial communities from East Loma Ridge, Irvine, California - P1 T30 | ecosystem: Environmental > Terrestrial > Plant litter > Unclassified | place: USA: California...
TTTGAAGGATTTCCTTCGCTCGCAAAACAACAAAGTCGTGGATAGTACGATGATTTATATTAGCGCAGTGGATGCGCGCATCCAACGGCATGTAATTCCCTGGATCGCCAAACATACGCGACAGCTGGTCGACGCGATACTCTGCAAAAGCCTCCACCAACGCTGGACTGGGTGCGTAATTTGTCTTCTCGAAAAGGTCGCAAATGTATGCGATGTGGTGGACTAAGAGATTAAGGACAGACTCTGCCGTCTTGTTGTGTCCAGTGGCCGGTGCAGGGATCAACAGTAAGTCGCCCAAATATGGAAAGTCCTCTGGATGCGATCGCTGCTGTATGAATGTGTCAATATCGCTCGGGCGGTCGAAGTAACGGGGCTGTTCCTCTATCAACTGGGTCACGAAATCAGCGTATTGCCTGTCGTAGCCCGATTGCAGCATCCTCAACCAAAGCTGAGTGTGATCATCGACGCGTAACCCATGAACACTGCGTTCTGCTCTATGTCCGTCTGCTCTCTGTCCATGTAGTCGATCAGCTCCTCACGACGCTCCATTAGCTCCTGCCACGCTTGGTCGAAATCTCCAGAGGGCGTTGAAGCGAGCGCTCCTAGATTCATCGTCCATACGTTCAGAGCCAGGGCCTGTTTTCTTGGGTAGCTGAGCGCATATGACAACATGGTGTCGTATGCGGCGACGACTTTACTGCGAGCTTCATGTGTGTCCTCCGCTGCAGTAAGGAGGGTGTGCAGATACGTTAAGGGAGTGGGCAGTTGGTGTTCTGGTTCTAGTAGACTGTCCATGATAATAGTAGAGTGAGTTGAAGACACGTGTACTTGTAGATCGGTACTGCAACTTCCTGTATGTCTACTGGTGGTAGAAATATCGGCCAGCTCACAACGCCTTATAAAAGCTTACGATTTCACAGACCCAAATTCCAGCGATGAATGGAATGTACAAAGCGTTGACAATAGTCGCGACCTAAAGCAACGAGAATCATCGCACTACTTCAGTGTTCTATGGTGAAGAGCCCTTGTGCTAATTGCTAGAAAGAAAGTGAAGTGTTTAACGAATTGCTATGGTAATGATATCTTCGAATCGAAGGTCATTCACAAGCAACAGGTCAAGAACGAATTGTATGAAGATCGTTTTATTAGTGTCTAGTGTGCTCTGTAAAGGAGAGGCGTCAGAATTTGGGATATCGCTAATTATTACAAGTTTTTCTCGTTCCGACCAAGAGCTATCTAACTAGAGTGGCTGCACGTAGGGTTGGTGGGAGCATTCTTTCCACCAAAGTACACCTTATTGTAGACGTTGTCGCCAGTCCAAGCATCAGACGGGACCTTCGGGGGGTTGACAGGGCCACCTTCCTGCTGAGAGTGGGGGAAGAGGAAGTTGGGTGAAATGACGTTGTCGGGGCATCCGAGCGCGGTCTTGCTGAGAATGGGGTCGAGGACGGAAAGAGCCCACGAGACACCCTTGGCGACGTTCTCCTCGGTACCGCCAAGCGCAAGCGGAGTGATGGAGTTGAGACCTTGGTAGACATCACAGAGCACGGTCTGGACAGTCAACTTGCCGGTGCCGACCTGAGCGACGCCAGGAACGATGATGTTGCGGGGGTAGATCTGGAGGAAGCCGTCGGAGAGAGCCTGGACTGCGCCGTACTGGGTGTCACGGCGGTACCAGTTCTCGGGCCAGCGCTCGGGAACGTACTTGAACTCCTGGGTCTTCTCATCATACTCGGCACCGATGATGCTCATGATGCTCTTGTAGTTGGGCACACCACCCGCACCGTAGGTACCGTTGGAGAAGAACTGGGGGTAGAAGGAGAAGGCGGCGACCGAGACGATCTGAGGGAAAGGGAAGTAGTAGAGGAAGGGGTTGTTGTCCTTGGAGAACCCGGCCGATTTAGCGTAGTGCTTGGCCATGACATCCATAGAGAACTCCTTCTTGGGGTCTTGGGCAGCATACCCGACCATCTGCTTCACCAGACGAGAAGAGAGATGGTGGTTGTCACCGCATCCCATGTAGTAATCTGTTTCAATGTTAGTGTTCAGGTTCTACTTTGGAGTGCGAGAGAACATACCTTCGCGGTTGGGTGAAACATCAGCTTCGACAACAGAGTGCCTGTTGAGGCCACCGATTCCGTTCTTTCCCGAGCCGAGATAGAAGGATAAGCCATCCAAATCTCCACTGCCCAAGACAGCGAACGTAGCTAGAACTGTGGCAAGTTCTACACCCATGTTGAATCCACGCCCAGTGGCCTCCAAAACCTGTCCGTAGGTGACGTAGCCGTCGCGGGGGAGGTAACCATGGTTTGCGAGCAAGTTCAGACCTGGGCAGGGGCCACGAGAGTCATTGGGACCAGGTGCCTTGAACTCGTAGCCAGGCTCAGGACGCAGGTTGCTTTTCTTGACGATGGCCTGTCCGACTGAGGACAGGAGCCCATCAACGACGCCGCCAAGCGAGCCCAACAGGTTTCCGACTGGGTTGAGCAGCTGGGGGTCAGCGGCGCGGTTTGCAAGCTGTTCACGCTTGATTTCCCCGCGGAGGAACTCCTCCATCTCTGGGCGGGAGTTCGCGCCCATCATGCCGGGGTAGGCGGCAGCGAGGGCTGGCAATGCCAGAGTGACTGATTGAGTGAACCTCATGATGTCGGTGACACAAGATTGTCTGTAGGAGGAGAGAAGAGAAGAAGGAGCGAGTGATGGCTCTGGCTGAAGAACTGATACGGAACACACGGTGAAGAGGATTTATACACTTCTACTCTGCGCAGCTACTTCTAAGCCTCTCCACCGCTCCGGTAAAGCCTGCAAGGATGCTATCTGTTGGCACCGTCCACGTTGAGTATGATCTTCATCAACAGTCGCCGAAGAAGTGTGTCGCGCTTCTATTATCGTACGGCTGTCATCATGATCGCCAACTAGAACTGGGGAAGACTTAGTCAAAACGCCATGCCGCTACAGATCCACACATGGATGAGGTAGAGCGTAGCAACCCAATCAGATGTTTCCGGATTACCCATTACTTACCTGAGTCGTGGTGCTCCGCGGCCAAGCATTTGAAAGCGAGTCAGATTCATGGCATTTTGACATTCGACACAGCTCGAGTGACCCACTTGTATCCACAGTGCGCCAGGGATTCAACTAGATCGAAGGTGAATTCCCCAGATTCAAGGTAGTGATCGCGATGATAAAGGAGGCGTTATCATTTGCTCTCAGCAGCTAACATCCATTCGGTTCGACCAAGCCACAATGGTGAGCACAGTCTCCTGTCATCGAAGAAATGTGGATGGGTAGAGCTGTCGAAACGTGTCAGTCGCAATTTATGAACCATTGCAGTGAATCCGAGAACGAATGTGATAAAGTTCTCGAAGCGATCTCCTATGGCCTACACATCTCCCGTACATGGAGCAGGGATTAGGTGACGGTAATAGATACATCATATCTTGGTGCACTATGCAGTAGCTTGCAGAATCGGCAGGTAGAATAGCGCCGGCTCTCTTATTTGACGGAGAATTTGTACTCACCCTCGCCGAACGCTGGTAGTACACAGGGGCTCCCGGGATGCCTATGCGGCCCCATCGGAATCAGAACAGGCTGCCAATAAGCCTAATGCTATTTGTACAGGGCGTTCGCTGTAAACTTGCAAAGTCCACAGTGTGCTGGCGATATGACCGACGTCAGGATGCTGCAGGAAGTATTGGCACACTCGCCCATGTGCCATGATGTGCCGTGATGGCAACCAGGATCGGATCGGAAATCCGCAGTTTGCTAGTGCTCGATACATGGAGATACGGTTCGGTTAGATTCACAGCGTCGATCCGGCTGATTGAGATCGGCGGCTCTGCGTTTCGCGTTGCGATCGAATTTTGGCCAGGAAATGATGCGAAAGTTGAAATCCCGCGTTCTCGCTCGATGGCGTTAGGTGTCGCTTGCCTGGTAGCAGAACGGGAAAGGTCTTCACCGGCGACGTCACTGCGCTATCGCGGAGCCCCGTACCGACGATGATCATCGACGCTAGCGCCAACCTTAACCCCAAAACGCGACAACGTGGCGCTTTCGCTCGTGATGGCGCAGTGATATGGGACGAAGCCACTGCCCAAAAGAAATGTTGAGCTCGATACATGCCTGCCAGCACCAATCGCAATCTGTTCACCTCCCGAAGTACCAATCACGACTCTCACATTGGTCATGACAAGGACAAGAGCCTAGGCGGCAGGTTGAGCTAAGGGAGCTGACTCTGATGCACGCATTACAGACCGCTTGCGCAGACACATTTTGGCAATCATTGAGCGCGTCATGTTTTCGCGCTGTGTACCTGAGGATCTACCAAGCTTACGTGCCCCTAGCAATCTAACATCAGGAGCTATTTACGGGGAGTTTCAGAGTCCCTTGAGATCCCCAATCCCAGCGACGACCCCAGCTTGCGGAAGTTTTTGCTTTTTGACGGGAGCCGGCACAAAATACTTCCACTGTTCCGTTCGAAATGGACTTGTGCTTTCGCCTACCGCTGCGGGGACTATGTCATCTTCCTGACTTCACAAACTCTTTGGACCTCATTACCTTCAAACAACACCATCGATGAGTTCGGGCAAAAGTACAGGACCAACGCAGAGGGCTTGGGGAGGTAATGGAGACGACATACTAGTCTCAAGGTCACTAAGAGTTGTCCGGTCCGTGGTCGTACCCACTCAGTCCAGGCGCGGTTGTCGACATGGACTCGATTCTGGGATTTGCGATCCTTATCACCTCACACAGCCTGCTGGTCTCTACAAGGCATCTTGTTAATAAAGCTGCGAGCGGCTTTCGTCGATGGCTTGTCAAGTAACAATAGATGCAGTGGACGACTGACCTAAGCACGGCTTCCGGCAACATCACGCAAATCACCAGAAGCTGTGTGAATTTAGTCTGGGTTATTAATTTCTCACCTGCTTGTCTCCTTCTAGCACCCTCCCAGGCGTCAACGTTCACTCAGCTATCCTTGCGATTCCATCTCTTAGTTGCCATCCACTTCACCCCATAGTACTACGATGACGCAGAGCGAGACGAGCCACTCACAACTTCCGCAACATCGGCGACCTAGACGAAAATATACTCTCAAATAAGAGAAGTCGCAAGTATAACATGCTGTCAACTTCGTGGCTCAGTACAACAAAAACAACAACGGTAGTTGGAAGCCCACAGCATTGTGAGCGTACCTATCTCTCAGACAGTGTGCTTGACAATTCGATCTACAATGTCATTTCAGTGACTAAATATGCTCCATACCTCATGGGACCATGTCATTCACTCCGACGCAAGCGACACCAAGAGACGAATCCACGACCATGGCGACGAGCACGCCTCCATCCCCTTTACCCATCCTCGTCAACATCCTACAATCTCACACAAGGGCCCCAGAGGAAGGTTACAGAGTCCTGCAGGCCTACCAAATATTCGTTGACTACGCCTTACAATGCCGCACTGATGATGCTTTTGTAACTCTCCTCGACGCCACTGGCATACCTGAAGACTGGCACGACCTCCGTAGCTGGCTCCATACGCAGCACCCAGACACCAACACTCTTGAAGCATTCCCCTCCCACTACGACGTCGCCACCGAACTCATCCGCAACCTACCGGAACATGACCGTCTAACGCTAGTGACAACTTCTAAGAGCTATTGTTATCACGTTGGCGAGCAGGCAGGTTTTACGCTGAGAACTCTCATTCGACACGGAGGCTTCAAAGAGCTATTGAAATACACCATAAAACTGCAGCCACGATGCGCAGTGCAGAGCAAGGGAAAAGAAAACGAATTAGAGATAGCCATACACCGAGATTGTGAGACACATTTTATCGAATCAATACGCAAACAGATTGATACTGTAAACCCGGAAAAGATTAAAAACACGCTAGCTGTGCTCTCGGAATTCTCAGTGCGTGCCGCTGCTTTCCTCCAAAAGTGTGACTTCACGATTACGCAGGAAACTGCCCACGAATATTCCATGGATGCACTCATGTACACCCGTTCTATCGTATCAGAGCCTTTCAACCGCGTTCCACTGGCTGAGAGGTGCGATTTGGCGCGCCTTGATGTAATGGTGTTGGCACGTTCACTGTTGCACCAAGCATTTGCCATCGCGAAGACAAGTCCTGTACGGCAGGAATTAGCCTGGCGTCTCCATCACTGGATGGCGCATCGCGTGAAAGATGCTTCCAGGCTTGAAGTCCATAGCCAGTTCCGCTACTTCGAAATTGGAAACGCAGTGACCGAAGTCATGCGCAGTCCGTTCCGATGGCAAGGTTTCTTCGCTAATAATCCGACGCCGCTTGCTAATTTCCTCCCGCACGGTTGGGAAGACCAGGATGGGGACCGTTTCTTCTATGGTGACCTGACTATTCCGCCGCTCGAGGAGGAGGAGGATGCGGCTTGGTTCATGGAGGACGTGGATAGGGTGCCGGATAGTCCGCGACGAAGTGCGCGTATCTGCTCTTCACCGGTACGTGTAGCAAGTGAGATGGAGCCAGACGCTACTTGCACGATATGTGGCGACGCGCTCGCTGTAGTCGAAAGACCATGTCTGCAAATGCCTATGCGTGCGCATTGCAGTGGGGGACACATGTATCACTATGAATGCTTGACGATGTTGATCAATGGCATTGATGCGTACGCAAATAAGTGCCCTGTTTGCCGTCAAGAGATTTGTTCATTGCGACGCAGCAAGCCTATCATTGATGACGACGAGGAGATGGACGAGGAGATGGACGAAGAGTTGGACGAGGAGACGGACGAAGAGGTGGCGGAAGAGGTGTACGAGGTGGACGAAGAAGTGAACGAGTGGGTCAACGAACGGGTCAACGAGTGGGTGAATGAGCGGGTGAACGAGGGGTTGAGCGAGGAGTTGAACCAGGAGATGGACGAGGAGGTGAACCAGGAGATGGACCAGTCGTAGGAACAAAAGCATAAGCCCACTTATCGCTATGTTACAATACATACAATCCTATCTCTCGCCACACCACCAAGTAGCAACACCTTCGCAACACATTCTCAAATATCATCTGGATCCTTCATACAAAATAACCCATCCTTGAAGTTTGCCCAAAACGTCCTATCGTTCGTTCTGCGCAAAACCGCAACTGTGGTGCCCACGAGTAACCACAACAACAGTATCGTCATGCTGAGAAAGATGACCGTGTATAAGCCCGCTTTTTCTGAGTGCGTGAAATCGTTGTCATCGTGATCGCTTTTGCGGAGGAGAAGGACTGGAAAGGGGGATTTGTATCGAGTTGAAGACGCAGAGGGGATGGGACCGGCCCGTATCGCGAGGCATAGCGTAAAGAAGAGCTACGGGGCTGTTAGTGGGAACTCTCGTTATTTAGTGTCTCTTTGGATACTCACCAGCGCGAAGAGTAAGCTTGCAAAAGCCATCGTTTCTGCAAACAATACGGTGCGGAGTGATTAGTTCAGTAAGATCAGGTATCGCAAATCCTCAGCAGAGCAATACTGAGATTTTGTATGGTGCAAAAGATGTACTATGCGAGGCAGAGAGCAAGAACTCATCATTCCGAATTTATGTAGCGCAGCACTGTTTGTGCGTGAAGGCTGAACGACACGACATATGCCAGCGTTGCTTTACCTAGAAATGTGAACGGGTTCATCAAAGTGACTAGAGAACTTATTGTGAAGCCTTTTCATGATCAAGGTACGATACAACGATCATGCGCGGGACTTTGACTCGAAGCTCGAGAATTCCAGGTATCCAGCTTCAACACTAGATGCTCCGGGTCGAGCCTACTTCCAAGAGCCGGTAGGACAGTCGCACACACCTGGATTCTCTCAATGAGATCGCCGTGATCCAGAGGACTGGCTATGCATCCACTACGTCAATTTTGTCGATCCGCGTAAAATGAGAGTTGAGCGCGTGAATCAAAAATCCTTCCAACTCCCCCACCACGCTCCAACAGCCCACATCTCTTACGTCAAGCCTGAAGCAACGTGGCAAGAAGAGAGACTCATCTACTCGATACCGGAGTAGGGCCGTCCGTTCTCACTTCGCCCGGTGAAATGTGTCATGAAAGAGGTCGATGATGAGTCCGGGTGACCGCGATCGATGTCTTCCAGTCACGCATCTCTGCGGCCTTGCGGCACAGTAGAGCTCGCCCTCCTGCCCAGCATTGTGTGGAAGGAACCGTCGGTCCCACTGCGGCACACACTCAATGAGACACAAAGAGCGGCAGCGGCGGCCAGTTCGCATGAGGCACGGCGTGAGAAGGTTCGGAACGCAGCGTCTGACTATCGCGGACGTTCCCGTAGAGGCACAGTTACGCCCGTGTGCCTGTGCCTGACATGCGATGACGGGATGGGACCTGAGGGCTGAGGCCAGATAGCTACGCCGCAGCTACAATCTGTCAGATCAGAAGTCTTGATGCACTTTGCCGCACCTATCTGACTGCGCCGCAGAGTCTCGAGCCGTAGTATGCGCGGGGTTAGGTGATGGGTCTCGCAGGTCTTCTTCTAACCGACGGCCATACTAGATGGTAGTACGGTGTTGGTTCTGAAACGTCTTTGCATCGCCTCGTTGCTGCATAAGTGTATTGCTTGCGATGCATTAGCGGGCTTGTCGTTCAATACTCACACCATGTGATGGCCGTTACTGCGACCTTTGATAGCAATTACGCAGTGAGGTATGTTGTCTCACTCTGTAACACGGGTTCGCAACGCCGTCCAGAGACATAAGCGACTTCATCTCGGGGGATGTACTGTCTGGAAGGCCTAGTTCTCTGTATAGCCGTATATGCAGCCGATGAACCGAATGATCAGTCTACACTATCATGTCTTGCCCCGCGGTATCCGCTCTTACAAGGTCGTATTGGGATTACGTTGACCTGCGCATTTCGACGACCATATCTGCGACCGCTGTTAGTGCATTTGAGAGTTTCAGTATGTCTTGTTGGCCGGCAATTCGGCCGAAGGTACTTCTAAGCGCCGGCTCTCAACCGTGGGATTGGTTATCGAGCATGTAGTCGTGTTGGTTCCAGTACTAACAAGTAGCCAGAGTGGCCGCCGTCACAGCAGGCGATTTATCGAAACTGGCTTGCAAGTAGCTGTTCATTTATCGACAAGAGGTAAGCTGCAGTAGTAAGGCGGCAATGTAGCAAGTGATAGCAGTAGAGAGTGCTTCGAGTAGCTCGCGAATCCAAAAAGGGTTAGTGAGCTGAGGCTGCGAGGAACGAAATGTGTAAATTGACAAGTACACGAAGCATCGCCTCAGCCAATCCTTCTATTTCGAACTTTTTCATAGGGCTGAGTCATGTGGTTTGCCTGAGGCTCTTTCTCCCAGGCAAGAAAAACGATGGGAAGATGGGAGACAGTGGTTGAGTGGTGGCTTGCTGGGCGGCGCTTACAGGTTGGGTGGGGGTGGGGGACTTGCTGAAGGCTTCTTCATTCGTCCAATAGGGAGAAAGCGAAGATGTGCGATGTACAATCCCGTAGGTGCCGGTGTCGCAACATGAGAGGCACGTCGAAGAGAAGGCAGCAAACTCGGAGGGCATGTGGATGCTCAGTATTCTGGGCATGGCGGAGCCAGGCACGTGTGGGAGCAGACCAGGCTGCGATGGCACATGGCTGCCTGCAAACCTTCTTCCGGCCGGTGCATACCGCGATCGGGATTCAAAAGTTGATTGCTAGCGAAGACGATGCCGTCATTGCGACGAGTGATGAAGAAGTCGCGATGATGTGCTGCTGGCGATGACAGTTTTGGCGAGGCAGACTTTGTCGGTTCAGCCTCATGGAGGATTAGCCGGGAGGCAGACATGTGGGTGGAGCTACTTTTAGGCACGGGAGGCAGCGACGCTAGTCTCGTTTGGGCCTGCATTTGGTGCAACTGCCCCGCGCAAGATGGAAGATAGAGGTACAGCCCTGCCACGGCGGTGAGGCTGTGATGGTTTGGCGCACGATGAGGTAGTCTAGGTAGAGGTGAAAGAGGTAGAGGATGCTGCCCAGATGCGGCTGTTGCATATCGCAATATTGACCGATGCATGCCATGTAAGCGACAGAGGGTGGGTGTAGTCGACGAAGGATCAGCTCCCCAACCGAATCAGATAGCTTTCGCGACAGAAGTGGGTCCCGCACGTGCCCGACTGTGATTGCATCCTTCGATCAAGCCATGCCCGTTGTGACGGACATAATCTGCAGCGTGAGGTGATCCTACTCGAATTATCCTGCCGTGTGATTCCTGCCTCTTCTTCCCGGCGACCTGTTTGCGGGGACGCCGACAGTCGAGTCTCCATAAAGAGGCTGTTGTCTGGGTACGTCATTTCGGCGAGCGCGACACCAGCACCAGCTCTATCATGCCGATGATCTTGATCTGAGTGTGGCATCTCTATGTGTTCCGAAAGGGTAATCCATTCGCCGTAGATCTATCCAGATGGTAAGTACCGGCGGGCTGACTTCGGTGTTTCCACAACCTCAGGAAGGGGAGAACCAGTCCAGCCCGAGCAATCGCCTGAATCGCGCCATCAGCGGGTCGCGGCAAAGTGCTCTCGACCTCCATCCATGAATGTCTCACTCATTGTGACCCACCCGCGATGCTCCACGCGATGCAGCCTCCCTGGACCTTGCTGCTTGGACAACAAACGCATGGTTGTGACGAAGCTAAGTCGGCTGCCCAGCACGTGCCTCTCATTTCTCAACATCCCGCACTAATCCCATCGCGCTTTGAACCTTTCCGGGCGGGCCAACGGTGATCACTGGCGCGCTCGTACGTTACAGAGCGCTGGATTGGTCATGTCTCAACGCACAGGTCTTTGTCGGACGAATTCGAGTGTCTAGCCCTACGGCTATTGAACTATCAAGCTTGTAGGCCGTCGCCTGTCAACAAACACCAGCGCCGCGGAGAGGGGCCACATCTGCACGCTGCAAGTCAAGTCAAGTCATCTCGCTTGATCTTCTCTACACCCTAGACGCGCTCATCAGCCGACGCGACCCAAGCTGCAAGAGCTCGACGGCATCCAACCCAGACACGTGCCGAAGCGAGCAACGGCCCTGGAGGCCGCTGGATTGAGCTCCCTATTCATCAAGATTACCGGCTATACTGCGTCTTACGCCCCCATTGAGCAAATAATGTCATTGTCCTCACAAATTCGGCAAAGCTCTCACCGCTGCAGTTTCACATCGCTTTACATGCTCAAGGGACGAATGTATAGCATGCCGGACGTTGCGGTTCATTTCCCACCGTGCTAAGCTGAAGTGGTGCTATTAGGCGATCTCTGCCGGCTGGCAGCCTCGCGAAAAGATCGTGGGTGCCAGACCCGACCCGCGCATCCAACGCTTGAACCAAAACAGCAAATGCCATGGGCCAGCTCTAACTAACCGACAAGCTTGTCGTTCATGGAGTCGCGAGAGCCGCCGATGGAGCATTGCATAGTCTATGGGCCGCGAGAGCACGTCGATTGCACCTGAAATACGCGCCGGCTACAAACTAACAGCTCTGGTCACCTCGCCCTACTCCACGGGTCACGATTCGTCTGCCCTGGTTCAGCTTACAAGGATCCCTGCCTCTAACCATCGTCTCGGTTACGGAGGAGCTGAGTCCTCATGAAACAGACAGCGGTCCTGGCCCGACAGTCAGGCTCGCCAGCGCCCAAACGCGCAAGAAGCTGCTTGTCCCATGTGCAAGGCGACCGCCATCGTCAATCTGAAGGCGGCTCCGCCGGCTGGGGCTGTCTGCATGGGGTTCTAAGCTGCAATCCTCAGATGTGCAAATGCAGGAGCTTGAGCCCTGAAAACCGGTGAAGGCTGTGACGTGCGTGATGCAGTCGTCCTGTGTGCCGAGCAAAGCGCGTCGATGCTCATCAAATCCCCAGCGGTCCCCATGCCTGTGCGAGCCAGTGCAAATCAATGCAAAAGTGGATGCCGTCGTCCGGCGCCTTTTCATTTGCCTTGTGCCTTGAAGGCTGAGGAAGCTTGGTCGACGTGTTCCCAAGCTTTGCGCGAGCGGACGCACTAAACCATCAGGCCCCCCGCCTCACGAGTAGCCCTACGCCCATAGCGGGCTGCCGTGTGGAGATTGGGTGAGGGTCAGGGACTGCGGGACCATCTGAAGCCGCTTCATGTCCTCGCGGAGGGACTGCTTACCGTGCTTACGCCTTGGACATTTGCACCTTGACGAATGAACAGAGCAAGCCGGTGGGTGCGAGGCGGTCGGCCACGAAGAGTGTGTTACAGCTCTCGCCGTCTTTCCCATCGCCGACTTGTTATTCGGCGACGAGATACATTGCAGTTGTCCTGCGTGCTGTAAGGTGTCTGGCGCATGGATCCCTGGTAGGGCTGGTGGGCTTTGACAGGCGAGACTACACATCTGCCGCTCAGTGCACCTAACAATGCCATGTCCACCAATGAGGGCGCAGGGCACCGCGAAACTGTCGGACATATCTTGCTCTGCAGGGGCGGGCATCGCAAACCCGACGCCTGTAACGCCGCGATTGTTCAGCATCCTTCGACAAGCTTCTCTGCAAGGCACATCGTATGTCGTTGTGATGACAGCATGGTGCGGTGCTGCACCGTGGTGTAAGCAGCAGCATGGGCGCCGTTGCAGGAGGGCTGAGCACGGTCATGCTCCACGCGAGTCTCTATTTCGGGTCCCTCATGGCTCTCCCAAGCCACGCTCCTCTTAGCAGCCAGCGTGAAGTTTGAGGCGGGAACGGTCCGCAGCCTGGCCTAGCGGTGCCCTCAGGCTGTCCACTCGCATCCCGGCCATGTCCCAATTTTGGTGCGCGGACGCCCTGTTGCTCAGTGTGACTGACGGAACCGTTCGCCTGCACGCCCGCAGCCATGCCCGTGGGCTCAAGCCATCGACTTGCTGTAAGATCGGCCAATGCACTGCCTATGGTGGACACCCTGGAAAGCTCCATGTCTACACCCTGGACATGTCGGCTTGCAGCGTCTATGACCCTCGTCATTTTCCAACCCCCATACTCGAGTACCCTCCTCGTTCGGGGTTGGCTCAGGCACAGCCCACAGATATTTACAGTCTCTCCATCCACAAACCTATCCGGGCGCAGCAAATTCACTCTACAATCATCGCAAATGCCTTGTTTTGGTCCGGCTTTCTTTCCCAATTAGGTCTACTACACACCACGTTAACTCTTCTCCCCTGGCGGCTGTTCCTTAATTCAAACTTCCGTCCCCCGGCTGCCTATCATCATCCCGTGGGAAAGCACCGACTCGTCCAAGACATGACCACTAGCTCATAGCCGTCAATCGTACCACCAAATCTGGAACGTTTAGCACACATTATCCACATCCCCACTTGAGCCTCTGACCCCCGTTGTTCTCCAACTTAGATATATACCATCCATCGCCTCGTCCCTCAGTCATGTCCGAACCAAGTGAGACCGGAGGCCTCCCATTGGACTTGAACCCACACCAGCAACAGCAACCTACAGGCAGCACCATTCATCAACCATCACCACCGCGTGTCGACTACCGCAAGACATCACAGTCATCTATCGATCTACCCAAAGCATCTAAGGCTGCCAGCCCTCGCCGTCGTCCTGGAACTACCAAACAAGCGCCGTCCGGCCCCCACACCGGTTCCTCCCGCTCTGAAGAACAGCCAGGCCTGAGCCCTACCAACATGTCATCTCACAACAACATCCATTACACCCGGACTGGGCGTATCAGCAAAGCAAAGAAGGGACTCAAAGTTCATAACTGCGAGAACTGTGGAAGAGTAAGTCATTTCGATTCTATACCTCTTTCAGCCCTACGATGTATGTGGCTAGCTGTGCATGGTCCGCCACTGTGTTATTGTGTCTCATCACACGTAGACTTATCTACGTAACGCTATGCATCTCAACCACTTCTGCAGGAAACCTTGCTGACGTACCATCAGTCTTACACCCGCGCGGAGCATCTAAGGTGAGACGGCTTCCACAAAAAGCCGGAATAACACTGACAGTATACACAGGCGACACCAGAAAAACCACGCCCAGGAAGATGCGCTTATCTGCCAAGTCCCTGGATGCGGCAAGACCTTTGTCCGTGTTGATCTTCTCCAAAGACATCAGGAGCGACAGTACGCGGAATCTAGAGTGGTCTCAACAGCCGTACTGACTTCCAACAGCAACGAGCCTGCAAGAGACTCTCCTGAGCAAAGTCCAGAAGGCTCACCAGAGCCCACATCCATGTCTTTGCCCGCTCTCGAGCAGCCTATGATGGAAATGACAACCAACTCCGCAAGCACATCCTTCTATGAGACCGTATCTCCCGTGCAGGAGACGGCGCCATTTACAAGGTACAATCACGCCTCGTTTCGTACTCCCAGAACGCCTCAGCGTCTTTCGTTAAATCCCACTCTCATTCCTCGTTCTTCTCCTCAAATCACGTCCAGCCCCAAGTGAGTTTCATTACACATCATCGAGCACTTATTTCGTTCTCTTCATTCGTCTCTTGTCTTCTGCTTGGGTGGCTGCTAATGCTCTTTTAGCCAACCAAAACATCATCGCTCGCATATCAATCGCCAGTCTGGATCGATGTCGGTAGCAATGGAAGCTATGACACCGGCTCTATGGCACGAGCCATACAGTCCCACCCCAGGGTACTCCTCTTCGAGTGGGTACGCATCGCCGATCGCATCGACCGACTTCTCCGTGTTTGGCAACCCGTCCTATCGAGCGCGCACGCCCTCGAACGCATCCATGATGGACCCATCCTGGGGATACCCATCACGATCGCCGGCCTCGACCACCTCAACGATGGCATACACATGGGGTTCGAACGACAAGGGATCAACAGCCCCTAACCTCGCCTACATGAACGCATGCTCCTTCCCCATGACGAACATGTCGATTCCGACAAGCATGGATGCGATGACCGGGTACGGACACTTCGGTCCTAGAACACTGGTCCAGAGGGACGAAGAAGAGGGGGTGATGCTCTTTGGAGAAGAACAATATGGTATGGCTTCGATCGCACACACCCAACCGTTTGAGCAATATCTTGACTATTTCTGGAGGCTCTTTCATCCCACTTTCCCCATTGTCCATCGACCTACCTCTCTGAACCCGTCACCGATGCTGCGCGCGGCCATGATCGCTATCGGCAGCCAGTACTCGGCCGATTCGAGCGACAAGAAAAAGGGCCGAGACCTCCACGACCGATGCTTGAAATTGCTTGAATGGGTAGGTCAGATGCTTGGGCTTACGATCATCAACTGACTTGTGGCAGAGGGATCTCAAGGGTTCGACGGAGCCGGACCGGTTATGCGATTTCCAGGCGATGTTTCTCATTGAGGTGCTGTCGCAGTACCGCGCTCGTCGGGCAGCCAAGGTCTTGTCGTCACGCTTCGACAAGGTATACCACAAGGTAGGTCGAACGTCATTGCAGGCAGCGGCGGTCGGCTAACAACACCAGGCGGTTGAAGATTGCAGAAGCACGACTTCGAAAGCGGCAGACCTATTAGCGAGCCTTGCTCAACTCGACCAGGTCACACCGGAGCACTGGACCAGTTGGGTCAAGCTGGCTACCTGGCAACACTTGTTCTTGTCTTGTTACATCCTTGAGTCGCAGCAGTCTACTCTACTCGCCCACGAAGCTCTAACTTCTCTCATCCACGACAGCCGCTTCGACATTCCATTCCCAGCGCATGGTTCTCTCTGGGATGCGACCAGCCCCATCGAGTGGGCTGCAGCTGCTCAGCAGTACCCTTACACGCCATCATACGTTGACGAGGTTACTTCCACGTCTCTACCAAGGCCTCTCGATACTTTCCAGTCATCTGTCGTCCTCGCCGTGCACTACAGTCGCCACAAGACCTCAACACAATACATGTCCTCATCGACTACCTCAAGCCTCGAACATCTCCTCGACGATGCACCTGCCACCAAGCGCATGCTATCCGTAGCAAAGCTAGTACAAGTAACGCCTATTCGCGCCTTGCTGGCTGTCGCATGCGAGTCGTGGATCTTCTCCGAGAAAGTCGCTACCGCCCAAGCTTTCGCAGCGTTAAAGACCACGCTCCGCACATGGATTGCGCAGCTATGGACCACGTCCGAGACGGAAAGCGCGCCCGTCAAAGAAGCACTCAAACTCTCCATCGACATCCTCCAACAAGCCGTCTCAGAACAAAGAGATCGCATTCCCCTAGAAATGGGCACAGACATGTCCGTCTTCTTCGCCGCCCTCGTTCTCTGGGCTATCACCGTCGCAGCAACTACCCGCACCAAAGCCGCCCATCAAAAGGCCAGACAGCAAAACCGGCGCCCAAGTAACTCCGAGTCTCCACCCATATTCTCCCCTACGACATGGGCCTCAGCACCACCAACCTCCTCATCCACTTCCACCTCAACCAGCCAACCCCACTCCCCCATCATCAGCGCCACACCCGAAAACCCTCTGTTGTCGCACGCGCAAATCATCATCAACACGATTTCCTTCCTCACAGACACCCTCGCCATGTCCGATACCACGGCTTCTTCACATCAACATCTTGCCGACCATGCGCGCCGCCAGACAGGTTGTATCAGCCTGCTCCTGTGGGTTAAGCTTCGTCTTCGTGGTGTTTCGCTTGAAGATCAGAGCGGTGCTGCGGCTGATGCGTCGGGTGAAGGGCTGGGTGAGCTGTTGGAGGGTGTTGTGGGGTCTATTGAGACGATTTTGAAGAAGGGGTGGGGGGAGTGGGGGATTTGAAGCGGTAGCTTGCTCCTTCCCCTTCGTTCTTATTTTCTTCTTGACTTGCACTTTTGCATCTCGAACTTTTTTTGGCCTTGCATACGCTTTCGTCACGTTGCGATATTCCCTCTTCTCGCTTTATCACTTCTCTTCCTTCACTTTCCTCTTAGCGCAGCATTTCGGCTTGTATGGGCAAGAAGGATACGATCTCATCTTTTGTTTACGGCGGATACCCCTGTTTACCTAGTTCTTCTCACGCGTTCACGCTGCATGGCCTGCTTTCCCGCGATATAGACTACATCGTACGCGATTGTATCTTCTATGATTACGTTTACATCTCGGTTCGTCTTGTCATGTCATTTACGCTTCATGTACGAATACTTCTTGCAATTGCATTCTTGTGCCTTATACTATACCCTATTCTTCTTCTACGACTACTACTACAACACAATTCAGCGCCTACAAAGAACATATACAGTATATCAGCATTTCAATAGAGTCTTGCATACCTACATGAATTCATCCACACAAGTCAAGATAAGATCAGCCTTATCCAGCCTACTCACCCCCTGCGCCCTTTATCCGTGAAAGATCATCGCAGCAAGCGCAGGGCGATATCCTTTCCTCCATTTACGCCACCTCGGAGGCACATATGTGCTGAATCCTGCAGGAATGCATGAGCTTACGTGCATTCCAAGGTTTATTTAGGCAACCAACCTCCACCACCAACACGGCTACCACGTGGAAAAGATCCTCAAAACATCTTAATGCGGGATACTAATGAGGCTAAATGTACCCTGATAAACACTCCGATCATTTACTTAACACACGTATCAGATAACTAAGAGACTACAATAATAACAACAACGTCAATCTCACGCCCACCGCCCCCTAACCCACTCAACCTCCCTCTCCGTCCTCCTCCATCCCCCGCTCTCACCCACCCTGCCTTTATCTCGCACATACAGTAATTCATATCCCCTCCGCTGTACACGTACCTTTTCTTCCTTCTTCTTCTCCTTCTCCCTCTCCCTCTCCCTCAATAACGCCTTATACTCCGCCTCCCTCTCCCTCGTCCTAATCCCCCGGACATACATCTCCTCGTACGAAGCCGGCTGGTACCCGCTATACCCATACGCTTTCGTACGCTCGATCTCGTAAGCGAGACTCCTATGCGCTACTTCTGCTGCACTATAGCTGGTTGGGTATGCATGGCGCGTGGGACGGGCTGTGAACCATGGAGGGAGGTATTCGCCACGGGTTTCAGACTTGTAGGACGTGTAACGAGAGGGCTCGGTGAGGCGCGTGAGGTATGGTTTTGTTGCGTAGGAAGCGGTAGTGGTGGAGATGCTTTCGTGGGTGGAGAGGGAGCGGTGGGTGGAGTGGGACGATTTGCTGGCGAGGAAGAAGGGTGTCATGGTGGGGGTGTTGCGTGTATGGGGGATCTGGGGTCAGTGTTGCTCTGGGTGTTCTGTTCAGTGATGTGTGTAGACTTGTGTGATATATGGTGTTCAGCTTGACAAGTTTGTTGATGGATGTGAGACTCATGGTTTGCTGGTTGGACTGGTGGTGTCTGGTGATTTGGAGACAATGGGGGGGAGATGTCTTAGATGGTGTTTAGTGGTTTCTAGACACTCAGAGACTGTTCTGGTAATGAGACTGAATCTCTCCGGTTTGCTGCGAACGCCAAAATAGTGTAGCACAAGAGATGAATGCAGTTTTCGAAGCAAGTGTCGTCCGAAGATGTAGAATGATTTATGGATATCGCAAAGGTATACTGCCTGATGTCACACACTGACCTCCTTTCTCCTTCCTCGAATCACTCATCCTCTACAACTTCGACCTCCGCTGCAGATATAGCTTGATAGCAACCGCCGCTGTATTTGTTAGCTTGACGAACACGCTTGCCACCACACTTATAGGTCACTTACCAACAATGGCCGCCAAACTCTTCACGCCCAGCAATCCCATGAACCATGAACCCCATCCAAAAGCCCTGCCCTCGCGATCGAAGTTGGGCTTGATGTCATTCATGCCGATGAACT
>Ga0265780_10004184_pt1 | contig 18691 bp, 24 predicted proteins | sample P1T30metagenome_FD_192432 | JGI IMG/M metagenome (GOLD analysis project Ga0265780, IMG submission 192432) | Plant litter microbial communities from East Loma Ridge, Irvine, California - P1 T30 | ecosystem: Environmental > Terrestrial > Plant litter > Unclassified | place: USA: California...
CACATTCAATTCAGGGTCCAATCAATTGACCATCCTCTCTACCCAACCTCTAACCGTGCTGTATCATCATATTTATACAACCTACCACCACCACAACACGGTCCGCAAACGACTTGAACCCACTCGGACATCAAATCTGTAGATATACGCATACCGCTGGATTACTGATATCCCGAGGTACCCCCCACGACCTGCTGTCGACAATCGCATCCCGACGCGACTTTCAACCTTCTCTACCTATCATACATAGCGCGTCATCATGTCAACTTGGAAGCTAGGCAAAAGTGAGTCATCTTCTCTGACGAGTCATTTCTGTCTGGCGCGAGAGGTACGGGCAGGACGCACCTCACGCGTGTTGACGGGGAGGGAGACGTTGGGTCGCTCGTATTCTGCGTTGTCATATCTCCCTCGTGACGAAGCTCGCGACGTGATGGGCCGCAAACGACCCAAGAGCCGTCGAGATGTCATCAGTTCTGCGGAGATTCGCCCAGATGTCCCCTCTAACACCTGTCGCGTAGCGTTGGATGGTGAGAGACCGGGCTGACAAACCAGAACTGAAGGAATCAACCTTTCTTTCCTCCCGATCTGCCCATTCCAACGCGGCCGCCAGCTCCGACCCCGCCTCTCGTTCAACTACCCCAACACCAGGAAATCCTCATCCCGATGCGCCACCTCCACCTCCTGTCGCCAGGAGCGGTATGTTGAAGATCCGGGTAACTGCCGCCAAAGGTCTTGCTCTTCCCCAAGGAGGTACGTCTATTATGTAAGCGCAGGAGGAGGTGCTGATGACAGTTGCTATTCCCCCACCGGTCCAGAACGCTTTATCCAACTACCCGACCCCTTCTTCGCAAGCTCTATCTTCCTCGCCCCGAGTAACCCAGTCTGCGGCACAGGGAAAGAACCGGGATTCCCTTCAGCGAAAACAATTATGGTGGTTACCCTACGTCGTACTCGAATTCGACAAGAATGAAGTGCTAGTCGATGCGCTTGGTGGAGATCTGAGTGGACCAGTATGGATGTATTCCGCCACATTCGATGTTTCCAGGATCAGTGAGATTGGAGTGACTGCCTACCTCAGAACCCAACATCCTGGTTTGGCCGCTAAGAAGGGCGAGGAGAGTGGAGGAGAAGGGCAGGATATGGGTAATTCGGATTTGTGTTTGGGAGGGCTTCGATTTACACCGGATCTCGAGACTGGCGTGAGTTCCCCTCGAGATATACAGGGGTCTGGCTGATGATAGCGATTGATGGATGAATGGGTACCTATTCAGGGAGGATCTGGACACGTTCATATTCAGGTCTCGTTCAAGCCCGCCCAAGTAAGCTATCTACATTCCGATATAGAACAAGCTGACGTCAGACTCCCCTCACAATTGACTCGTTTGAGCTACTCAAAGTCATCGGGAAAGGATCATTCGGAAAGGCAAGTCCACCCCGCGGTCAAGCTAATATTCAGGTAATGCAAGTCCGTAAACGCGACACACTTCGAATTTACGCACTCAAGACCATTCGAAAAGCTCATATCGTCTCTCGATCCGAAGTCACCCATACTCTAGCCGAACGGACTGTACTCGCCAAAGTCAATTGTCCATTCATTGTCCCTCTCAAATTCTCTTTCCAATCTACCGAAAAGCTGTACCTTGTGCTCGCGTTCGTCAATGGTGGAGAGCTTTTTCATCACTTGCAGCGGGAGGGCAAATTCAACGAGACGAGGTCGAGATACTATGCTGCCGAGCTGTTGATGGCGCTGGAACATCTGCACGGATTCAACGTTGTTTACCGGTATGTTCCTTGTTTCACGTGGGACACATAGCTAATGATAGTGATTTGAAACCAGAAAACATCCTACTCGATTACACTGGACACATCGCGCTGTGTGATTTCGGCCTGTGTAAATTGAATATGTCGAACGAGGATACTACCAACAGTACGTCCGCCTCCTGACGTTGCTGACAATAGCTTTCTGTGGTACACCCGAATACCTCGCCCCAGAGCTTCTGTCAGGACATGGATACACTAAGTGTGTAGACTGGTGGACACTCGGTGTTCTACTCTACGAGATGGTACGTCAGGCGCCATCGTACAAAGCTGACAACAGTTGACCGGCCTACCCCCATTCTACGACGAGAACACGAATGAAATGTATCGCAAGATCTTGTCCGACCCACTTCGATTCCCTGATGGCATGGGCTCTGAGGCCCGTGACCTCCTCACACAGCTACTTAACCGGGATCCCGCAAAGAGGCTAGGTGTCAGGGGAGCACAGGACATTAGGAGTCATCCTTTCTTTTCACGTCATATCGATTTCAAGAAGTTGTGGCAGAAGAAGCTCCAGCCTCCGTTCAAGCCGTCGGTCGTGAGTCACTCGTACCATCTCGGATTCATGAGGAACATGAGTCGACGAAGTCACATGCTGATGATAGGCATCCGCAATCGACACATCCAACTTTGACGAGGAGTTCACTTCGGAAGTACCCCTCGATTCGGTTGTTGATGATTCCCATCTCTCGCAGACTGTTCAACAGCAATTGTACGTACCCCCCTCTGTAATGAACTGACAGATAGCGAGGGATTCTCATGGTCCGTCTCTCCACTTGGTGAATCTGTAGGAAGGTATTAGATACTGTGTTTGATATTGTGCATGTACATATACGTTCCATGCATCCTGTATTAAGATATCTCCGCTCTTATAATACTCGCTTAACCGCGGGATACCGCCGGTCAGTACCGGATCAATCGGACCGGTACCGGAAGGGATATAGTATAGAAGGGTATTCCGTCTTTTACCTCTATCTATTCTATATATTACTGCCTCATTATCTACTCTACTGATAACCAAATTCAAGATGTCATCTAGCGTTAATGGAAAGACTAGCCAGAAGGCCGTTGTTTGTCATGGAGCCGTTGATCTACGAGTTGTGAGTCTATCGTTCTTCGCTCGACACGTTTGGGCCATCAGGTCTGTTCTAAGGGAGCGGAGACCAGACAATGATTCAGGATCTCCTGGAAATTATAGCTCTTTATAAAGGAGTGGGCAGTAAAGGGACGAGAGAAGAGACAGAAGCTGATAAACCAGGAAGATCGACCTATTCCCGAACCTAAAGAGGGAGAAGCTCAAATTGCAATGAGTGTAACTGGTCTCTGTGGATCCGATCGTAGGTCGCTCCCGCTCATTCAAGATTGAAAGCGCTGATCATTGCGTCCCTTGCTTCTTCCTTTCCTCTCGCTCCACTCTCCTCTATCACTCGCATCTTTTCCTCTCACTCGCCTCCGCCTCGTTCGCTCGCTACGTTTGCGTCCTCATCAGTCCACTACTACTCCCACGGAGCAAACGGTATATTCAAAATCCAAGCCCCAATGGTCCTAGGACACGAAGCCTCGGGCATAGTCACCGCCCTCCCCTCGGTCTTACCTCCAGGATCAACATTGAAAGTAGGAGATAAAGTCGCGCTTGAAGTTGGAGTTTACTGCAAGATTTGTAAATATTGCAAGATTGGACGATATAATCTATGTTCGGGAATGAGGTTTGCTAGTAGTGCAAAGACTTTTCCTCATTTGGATGGAACTTTGACAGAGGTTATGTGTCATCCTGTTGATTTGCTACACAAGTGAGTCCAATCCTGGTCAGCGAGATGGACTAAGGAGTGAGGATGGAGCCAGATAATCGGTTCCACTCACCCTCCCCACGACTCAACAATGCTGAATCATGGCTGATGACAGAATCCCCTCGACCCTCTCTCTCCACACTGCAGCATTAGCCGAACCCCTCAGTGTAGTCCTCCAAGCATTCAAACGTGCCCAAATCGCCCCAGCCTCAAAAGTCCTAGTCTTAGGAGCAGGAGCCGTCGGTCTCCTCACGTGCTCCCTGGCAAAAGCAAGTGGCTGTACAACAGTAATCGCAGTCGATATCGAACAAGGCAAACTCGATTTCGCAAAAGAAATGGGATGGGCTACTGGTATTCATTTATTACCCAAAGGACCTAGATGTTCTGGTGCGGATGCTCTTGAAGTCGCTAAGACCAGTTGGGAGGGATTGAGGGATAGTGAGGTGTTCAAGGGGGTACTTGGATTGGAAGATGGATTTGATGTCGTACTTGAATGTACCGGTGTGGAAAGTTGTATGCAAATGGCCGTTATGGTAAGCTCGTTTTCCCCTTCTCCCCTTCTCACCTTTCTCTCTTCTTACATTCCCTCGGACTTCAATTCAGATACGGGAGCTGACTGGTAGGCCGCTGCCCCTGGGTCGAAAGTAGCATTCGTAGGAATGGGAACTCCAAACCTTTTCCTTCCCACTGGTCCCTCGCTACTCCGAGAAGTCGACTTGATAGGTGTATTCCGATACGCAAACACCTACCCCGACGCTATCGCATTACTAGCTTCAGGTCAATTAGGAGATGTTGGAAAAATGATCTCTCAGAGATATCCTCTAGAAAGGGCTAATGAGGCGTTTGAAGATATGAAGAGGGGTAAAGATAAAGATGGGAACACTGTTATCAAACCTTTTGTTGGAAATTGGGATCTCGAGTAGGCTAGGTCATCAGCGATACGTCGCTACGCCGATAGTTGTGGTCTCGTAGTAGTTGTCAGTATTGAATTATGTCACCATCTATGCATTCGTTTTGGTTATTTCTTGTTTATGATATTCGTTCTTTACTGAATTCCCTACTTTGGGGCAACCTTATCCTTGACCAAATCAGAAACAACCAATCCAGATCGACCACCCATAACCTATCTCGTCAGCTTCGAGTCCCAGGTTGGGGGTACAAAAATAACATACCTCGGCAAGATCCTTAATACTTCTCCACCACTCATCCCTACCCTTCCTCAATTTCATATCCGCCTTAGCCTTGACTTCCTCCATGGTAGGATATATAATCTCACTACCACGAATAGCAATCATAGCGGCCGTTTCCTTCGAATAACTTTTCTTTCCTTTCGCACTCTGTGCATTTGGAGTGGCGTGTTTTTCGAGGAATTGCATACATTTCAATGAAAGTCGTGCGGCTCGAGTTCGGTCCAAGGGAGATGGGACACCTCCTTGGAGTGTGTGACCTAGGGAAGCGGATCGTGCGTCGAATAGGTCTTTACCTTCTTCTTTTAGGATTTTGGTTAGGACGTCGGTGTTGTAGATGCTGGAGGATTTCTCGGATCTGGGAGCGTCAGCGAGCTTTCATCAATTGCGAGCGAGCGTGAGGCAGCAACGCGAGGGCTGCGAGCAAGACGAGCGAGTGATTGGTGTGGAGCAAATGGAAGTGATGGCAGTTTTTGGGGCCAGAGGTAGTGAGAAACGGGACTCACTTGATAACCAATCGACCCTCGCTCTTTCCCTTGACATCCAAGTTGTATCGCTGACGCAAGAATTCTACATCTTCCTGTAGAAGCTTGAGTGAAATACCATCTTCAGGTGTGTAGACAAGTACAGCTCCGACCTATCATTAGCTCACCTTGTCCAGAGAAGAATAGAACAAGGGAGTAGAAGGAAGAAAGAGAAGACTCACGGCGAGAGCACCGAGCGTAGCGATATATCCACTCATTCCACCTTGAGTCTCTACAATAAACACCCTATTCCTGGATGCACTAGCACTTTGTTTGATAGCATCACAAGCTTCCACCAAAGCGTTCAAGGAAGTATCGGAACCCAAAGAGAAATCAGTCATTGGGACGTTATTTGACAAAGTAGCGGGTAAATGGATCATTGGGATTTGGAATGCTGGGTAGTTTGCCCTGTTTTCTTCCATCAACATGACCGAGTTGAATGCTTCGAAACCACCGATAACGAGCATTGCATCGAATTTGTGTCGTTGGAAAGCGGCTGCGATTTGGCCGATATCGATAGATGGTAATGTTCGGTTTGTACCGAATTCGGAACCACCTCGGGTAGTCCATGTGTCGACTCGTAGCCATGATAGTTCGGAGACGTTGTCGTCGAGAAGACCATCGAATCCATTGTAGATTGCGATAGGAGTGTGACCTCGGTTATGGCAGAATCGGACAGCTTGTCTGGTTGCGGCGTTCATTCCTCCAGCAGGTGCACCAACACTATGGAATTAGCATTGTGACATGTATAGAGCAGTGAACATAAGACTCACTGGATGATCGCGATTCTTAGACGCTTATCCTTGGGAACGTGATCTCCGACAGACAAAGACGAACTGATCCTGAAAGCCTGTAATGAATCCTGGAACTCGGAGTCTCGGAATGACATGGCCTTTACGAAATCCTTGTTCTCAATAGCCTCTGCAACAGCTTGCGTCTACATATCAGCGTTATTCTGAAGCTGGAGAAGTAGGACATACCTGAGCAACAGCCTCGAGGAGGGGAACCTTTGTAATCTTGTTCTCCTGAGTTCCAATCATGTACGAAGGAGTTTCAGGTGTGGCAGAAAGTAAAGCTTCGACAGCCTCTACACCCTGTAGAGTGGGAAGGATACGATCGTAAGCACATGGCTTTCCTCCTCGTTGAGTATGTCCAAGGGTGGTGACCCTGGTATCGAGACCAAGTCGGTCGACCAGGATATCTTTGACGTAATCCGGCTTGATAGGCTTCAAGTTCCTATCAAGAGCTCCCTCGGCGACGATAACGATAGACTTTCTCTTTCCAACTGCTCGGTGCTATCATCAGCGCGATGTAACTTTACAAAGAATTGGACCTACAGATTTTAGGAGGTTACACATTTCCGACTCCCAGTCGTCCGAAGCGGGTGGGTTCTCGGGGATAAAGATGAAATCGGCACCTGTTGCGATACCAGCTAGAAGGGCTAGCCAACCACAATGTCGACCCATAACTTCAATAACAAATGCTCGCGAGTGGGAAGAAGCGGTGGAAGAGATAGAATCGATAGATTCACAAATCCTATGCAGAGCCGTCAAAGCTCCAATGGTAAGATCAGTCATTGACATGTCGTTACTATCATTAGCTCTGCAATACGTGAGAAGTGAAAAGAGAAGGGACATACTCGATAGAACCGACTAGACCGACAATGTTGAGGTGCTGGTATGCGTCTTTCTGCTCGTCGTTGATTCGGCCTGAGTTTCAGCTTGTTATCGTATCTAAATCATCAAAAAGGCATACCGGTCTCATGTAGCTCCTTGACTAGCGAAGGCCATTCTCCTCGTAGCTTATCGGCTCCGGTGAGAGATCCATCTCCTCCACAGACTGCCAAACAATCGATACCGAACGAGATAAGGTTCTGGGCAGCTTGCAGTCGACCCGCCCTCTCTCGGACTGAAAGTTAGCCTTCACTCACACTCCAAATCAGGTATGAACTTACAGGAAGGACACCTAGAAGACCCAATCAAAGTACCTCCCTCACCCAACCAACCCCTCACATCATCCCATCCGACCCTAACGATATATTTCCCTTTCAAACTCTTGCCTGCCTTCTCCCTCTCTGCTGCGAATTCAAGTTCCTGTTCCCCAGCTCCCAAACTTGCCAATTCCTGTAAATCACCTTCTCCAGCTCCGTACCGTAACAATTCTCCGTAACCGAATGATAGGGGCGCATCTGATAATGGGGCGACTTGACCAGGTTTATTAGCTCCATTTGATCTTTGTTCTGCTACTGCTGTTTCAATCTTGATTCGCTGACTTGGTGGGAGGGACGAGTAGTTGACTAGCGGTGCTGGGATTTCGGAAGATGCAGCGGGATGTTCGTGAGGTGTAGGAGCAGGAGTTGGATCTTCTGTATTTCCTCGAACTAATCCTTCCCATCCTTCTCTGATGATGAATGTCTGACATCCACGAGCGATACCTTGTCGAACAACGGCCCGGACTGATATTAGTCCCCATACTGATTCGAATGACGAAAGAACGAACCTGCAGCATTCATACCAGCAGAATCACCTCCACTAGTCAAAACAGCAATCTTTCGCTGTTTCGTCTCTTTTGCCTGAGATGCTTGAGGAGCATACTCAACAGGTTCAGAGACTCCTTCCAAGTCTTTACTCGTTGTTGATGGTGATTCCGACATGATTGTATATGATACAGTTGTTGGAATGAATGCCAAGGTATATTTCCCAGGAGTTGATGTAAAAAGGATCTATACTTTAAATTCAAACGTCATTCCCATATCGCTTATTATGGGATTGTACCTTAAGATGTAGCCTATCAAATTTCATGGGGACTACTCATACCGCTCTACAACCGAGACTATGCAGATGACTACGTACAAGCAAGGATGACAGTGACCTTGGCTGTGCATGTTGTATTCGTCGGCCATTCCGGCTACTTGTGCATAGAATTCCATTCCCATCATGAAACGTGCCTTCATGTGTACATGATAAGAAAGGCTGCTTCCTTTCATTAATGTCATGCTGGAATGCGCTAGATTTACAACTTTACAATGCGCCTTCGAGACATGGCCTTCTTACATCTACAATAGTCCATGATATCCGTATTCTCGCACCTTCTCTTGGAAATGCGCGGCCCTCATCCCACTCGATCAGTACAACCTTCTGTCCGTCCGCTACGCGGCCAGACTTCGGGCTACGGACTCTCCTCGCCCAATTCCACAGCCTCATCCACAACCCTCTCATCCACCTCCTCGCCCAATCCCTCATATATACTCTCATCCGGGATTCCCATAACCTCCCCCTTTGGCCTGACACTCATAGTCTTGCCCACACTATCCACCCAGCCCCTTCTGACAGTCACCAATTTCTTGAGATTATCCGGAACAGGTGGTCTACCCGATCCACTAGGTCCAGGGGTACCTTCACTACTCTGCCTTCCCTTCTTTGCACTAGCTCCGTGCTTTTTGACTCGTTTGACCCAGGCTGTTTCTATTGATTTCTCAATCCCGTCAAGTGATTGGGAATATTCGGCGTATGCTAGGCGGTGTTGAGCGATTTCGGCTAGACGTGATTTACGAGCTTCGTTGATTTGTGATTGTTCCAGAAGGAGACGTTGGCATTGGCGTAGGGATGAGGTGATTTCGTCGTCATCCCTATTTTGAGGTGTGTAATCTTCTTGATCTCCCAACAACATGGCTCCTCTTAACTCGCGCTTGATCTTTTCTTCCAATTCCACCACATCCACCCTAGCCAGTTCGCGGTTTCCCTCGTACAAATCACCGCCATCTGTCACTTGAACATTCGGATTCGACACGATCCCGGCGACGATCCTTTCCGTCAAACTCCCCAATCCCCTATGTTCATCCACCAAATGCTCCTCCCTCATTTCCGTAGCTGGTATGAAATGGCTCAAACCTGGTGGTCCATGCCGCATAGAAGGAACAGGGTACCTAGGCGTAGTACCTAAAGGTAATCCATCCTCCTCATCCCATATCTCGGTATAATGCCTACCCCTAGCCGGGATATCATAGGACTCAGGAGCATCCGCTTTGAAATTCAACATTGCTAAATCATCCTCCCTAATCTCTCTCAAGTATGGTTCGACCGAAGTCCAGAATGTAGGTTGAGCAGTTTGAGTAGGTGCTTTCGTATTTGAAAAGTCCTCGTCGACTTCAGATTGGCGTTTAGGACCGGGTGGAGGGGGTTTGGACACTCCAGGTCGGGAGGGAACTAAAGGTCGAGAAGGTGGTGGAGGGAGTGAGAAATCGAGATGTGCACCATAAGCTGATGGGGCTATTGGGTAATTCTCAATGGGGCGAGGTAGTGATTTGTTCAATTTCAATTTAAGCCCAGATGTCGAGGTGGTATGATGTGCTGGCGGTGATGGGACACTTCGGACTATCATTAGGTCCCCTCTCTCCTTACTCTGTGATAACTTACCATCATCATCACTTTCAAAAGGTTTCTTCTTTTTCTTCTTAATCCCAGCATATGTGATAGGCGCATTGGGCGTACTAGCTTTGGGTAAAGAAGAAGGTCCAGCAAGAGAACCAACACTTCCAACGGGAGATACTGATCGTTCAACTTTCACAGGTGGACTAGTCCTCCTCTTTTCAATTATCGGTATCGATTCCTCCCTCTTTCTCTTGACTGTAACGGGTAAAGATCGCTGTTCGGACAATACTTGACGTAAAGACTCGAGGTCATCGCGTGGTGGAAGGGGTGGGTAGGAGGTAGATTGAATAAGGGTGAGAAGGGTATTTGGGAAATTCGCTCGTGGCATATTGCTACGCAGTGGGCCCTCGTGCCTCTTCTTGGGACAGGCGAAGGGATGGTAGTGGTACCGAAGTGAGATAGATGGTCAATTGATGATGATATCCCAGTTGCGGATACAGCGTCAACATACAGTACTGAATTGATTCCGTTACCCCACATCACCCCGCATCTCGATTCAGTGCGTCGATGTCAGTCAATGATGTGTTGATAGTCTACATCACCCATCAAGATGTCAGCAAAGACGACATTCAAGGACTTGACACCACTCAAGACATTCGCGAAAGCCTCAAAATCATGTGCTGCACAGGTAGGTCCTTTTCTTAATACATCAAGGTTTGGCTAGGGTTTTAGGTGGAGGCAGTATCTAGGCCAGAAGGCAGATGTGTGGAGATTGCAAGCTGACAAACAGTCACTAGCATACGGACAATGTATAGGGAAATCATACCAAGAAGTCCAGAAAGGAATGTGTGAAAATGAGTTCAAAGCATTCAAGGAATGTGTCCAAGTAAGTCATATTACCTCATTCCCGATAACCGCAGAGATGTAGGAAGGGATGATGAGTCGCATTTCCACGAATGGCAGGAATGAGAAGTTGCTGATATCAGAAATCATTCGGACGGAAATGGTAGGACCAAAGATCAACAGTTGTACAATATCATCATATCATCGTGCATAGCATCTAGATCATACTTTACATCAAGTTCTAGTGATACAATACAATACAAGATCATCCATAGTCATCGAAGATCGGCAATCAAAGATTGGGAACTAGAGCTCGACATCATCCTGCGTCTCATCCCATTCTGGACTTGCTTCCCTTTGGTCCTATTCATCAGCGATCAATTCAAAACATTCAGGTCATCGGAGGGAAGAAACAGGTATCGGAGTAAGGGAGGAAGGAAGGGAATGGGGAAGGTAAACAGGAAAGACATACAAGACTATCATCCACGATACTAGGCGCCTGAGCCTCCTGCAGTTCCTCACTCTCAACTTCAACGTCCATCTCATCAGTAGGCGTCTCAATCATCGTTTCATCCACTTCCACCTCTACCTCCTCCTTATCCTTCGGGGCGGATTTCATAGGGAACAAAGTCTGTTGTTTCCCACCACCAGACTCTCTCCTCTTAGGATGCCTGGTTGTCTTGACTCCAGCCCCAGCACCTGATGATTCGATATTGTCAACTCGTTCAAAGAATGAAGTTGATTTAATAGCTTCTAATGCCTTTGTCCCGGATGGTAAAGCAGGTTTAGCAAATGGGTTGGAGGCTGGTGGTTTCTTTGCGAATGGGTTCTTTGCTGGTTCTGCATGTCAGCCCTGTCCAAGTGATCGACGAGTATTCGGGGAGAAGGGAAAGTGGAAATCGAAGAAGGTGACGTACCCTTGAGAGAAGACTCAATCTTCCTAACCGGTTCAAACTCCTCATCTCTCTTCCTCTTACCCTCAGGCGAACCCATTACAGACTCCTCTATAGCCGGGGTAGATTCCAATTCAGTCCGAGGGGTTTCAGGGATATACGTCCCATTACCATTTGCAGGTGTCGAATCTCGATCCCGTACTTTCCCACCGAACGATCGTCGATTATTACGAGGTGCGAAATCGTTAAATCCTTTCGATCTTTCCCTATCTCCGCTTCCTCCTCCATTACCGTTTCCATTTCCATTACCGATATGAGGAGGTGGATAAGATATCGCCACTTTCCTCTTTTTGACAACCACACCGCCCATCCGTTCTTGTAATCCCGGTAGATGATAGAATCCTGCAATCTTCGCAGCTGCATCGACGCTTCCGGGATTGTGCATTAACCTCGTAAGATCAAGTGCACGCTGGAGATTATCGGCTTTACAAGCCCCCTGGACTAATTGAAGTAGTTCCTTGTCGAGTGAGATTTCACGTTGTTTGATGGTATGTTCTTCCGCTTGAGAATCACGGAGTTGGGATAGGGAGATTGAACCTCGGATGGCACTTTCATTAGCTCTTTTCAAGGCGGAGCTAAGAAAAATCGTTCGAAAGGGGCCAAGCCAGACGAGAAGAGGAGTGACGCGACGCATAGAAGGAAGAAAGAAGATACTCACGCTTCCTCCCTCTTTCCCTGCTCATGTTCCATCCCAACCAATGGAATCCCCAATTCAATCTCCTGAATAAGAGGTCTAGGGAACCAAGGTTCCCTCTCCTTTCCTCGCAATATAACACAAGTAAAATGAGTTTCAGTCAATCCGACTGGCCAATAACTCTTGTCCTTGATTGATGATGAATCGTGGAATGGGACCCAGCGAGCTTGAGATGGACGTCGGTGGCGGTCTAGGATTGATAGAAGGCCTGTTGAGTCGTACATTGCCGGTACCTGTTGTGAGTATCCTCTTCATCTAATTGCGTAGAAGAAGATGGGGGAGTGAGGGAGTGGCGATGGATGAAGGGAACTCACTCCATCCCTCGAGAACCCTATCCAGGAGAGTAGCGCCTTCTTAGGTAATGGTACAGTACCCTCCTGTACAAGATCAAAAGACTCAAGGTCAATGACTGAATATCTCAAATTCTGAGAACCTATTAATCAGCCCCACTTCTCCTCTCAACTCCAATGAGGGAGAAAAGAAGACCTACCATCCAAACTAGTCCCACCCTCTCTGTGAACAACCAACAACCCATCTTTACCCGCTACCATACTAACAACCTCCTCGACTCTCCACAAATACCTCTGAATCCCACTTGCCGAAAAGAATCTCACGTATCCTTTCGAAGTAGCTACAATCACACTTCCCGGTCCATCCCCGATGTCGCCGCCAGCTGCTACTACCATCGCGTCTTCTCCTAGGGGCAAATGGATTGTCCAATCGGATTGAGATGCCCAGGAGTCGTAGGGTCTGTAGTATATTTGCGAGGGTTCGTCCGAATCGGACGGGCAGGCGTAGACTATCCCCTGCTCGCCTGGACATCAGTCTTCTCCCCTCATGAACAGGGAAGGTGGCACATACCTAAAGAAGCCATGGTGTACTTGTGGTGATCCTGAAAATGATATCCCCTCCTCGCGCTTTTATCGTGGAATTCGACATTGATCACTTGATGGGTCTCTTGATCCGTGACATCGACAACTCCAATCATGTTGAACGCTATTGTTAGCCCTCGTTTTGATCTCTCCATCATTGTGCCCCGCTTTGTGCAACCGGCACCGCGGATGAGAGGAGAAGGGCAACGCGGGAGTAGGAGGAGAATGAGCACTCACCAAGGTATCTCTTTTTATTCCTCATCCCCGTTGATCCAGGTCCAAAAGGAGCCTGAGCTTTGGTAGCAACTACAACCCCACCCCTGCCTTTTCCCTCGTCCAAATCCGCATACCCATCATCATCAACGATCCAATCATCAATATCCTCCCCCCTCTCCTCAATATCTAATCCATCTTCATCCCCGAATTCATCATCTAGTAACTTATCTAATGTTTTCGCTTGGACAGCTTCGGAGATTATTGGAGATGGAATGTTCTTGGGGATTGGATCTGTCCATCGGGAGAATTGACCTGAGGAAGAGGTGAATGCTAGGAGGTTTTGAATTGGGGAGAAGGATAGGCCGGTGATGGTTCCTGAGGGGTTTGAGTATCTGGCATTAGCACGAGCGGAGCGGGATTGACGAGCGTAACGGAGTCAGAGGGAGAGTGAGCGTAGCTAAAGCCGGGTGAGGAATATGGGACGAAGAGGAGCAGAGAGAGGAAGTGTAGGCGGAGAAGAGAATGAAAGGGGGTACTCACTTGGCAACAATCTGCCTAGTATCCATCGTAAAGATATTAATCAAGTTGCCAGACGAAGCAGCTAGATATCGTCCGTTAGGCGACCAAGCGAGTTCACCGACCATCTACCCATCAGCTCTATACTCGTCATTCAGTTCATCAAGCTTACAGATTTAGGTCCATCAGGTGAAATGGTAGCTTGTCTAGTCCAGTCTTTATTGATGATAGCAATTTCTGTCATTAGTCCCACTCATGTCCATTCCCTAAAGAGCGATCAAGGGGTGACGTACCATTAGTCCGGGTGGGGACTGCGAATCCACTCCCAGATGGACTCCAGGCTGCATAACATGATGTATTTGAACTTTCATCAGCTCCCTCCTTCTTCTTTTCTTCGAGATCGGGGAAAGAGGGAAGGCTTACTCGGATTCACTGGATGCTACGACTCCCTCGATGATTTTGAGTAGTAAAGGTGTAGATTCGGACATATCGTACACTTTAATCTTTCCATCGCATCCTACCGTTGTCTGAATGTCAGCTACTCTTGATTCATTCCGTCACTGTAGGTAAAAAGGGCACGCACAAGGTATTTCCCAGTTGGATCCCATGTTGCTGATCTTATACTCTTTGTATTGTCGGAAAGTAATGATACCCTCGTCGTATCATTCACATGAACGACTTTCACCAGTAGATCACTATCATCAGTATACCTCACTACGGGTGTGAAACCTAAGTAGGGAGGAAGAGGAAGGAAGGACATACTCTGAACAAACAGCTACCCTCTCTCCCTTTTTATCAAGCGATACCCATCTGATCGGAAGACTTGCTGATCGGGTTACATAGCCTGTATATTCATTTTGTGGGTATGAGAATGTTCGAGCGATATTATCGAGAGAGGCTGTTATTAAGGTGTTTCCCTATTATCAGTTCCTCTGCCTCGCAAACCCGGTCGGATTTCGCCTCGTTGACTTGACGTACCTCGCAAGTTAGGGATGTTACTGCGTCCTCGTGATTATCGTGGAAACCAGGCTCAGAGTCTGGTTCGTTTGCTTTATGTATTCGAACTAGACAGTCGGATCCTCCGGTGAATATTGTCCTGGAGTCAGTCTTCCTTCTATCCTCATCAAGACTTTCAAAATCCCAATTGAAAGTGCAAGTCATATAGAGGGATTAAGAGGGGTTGCAACGAGTCGTAGATACGTACTGTCCATCGGGAGCAAATGCTAGCCTAGTGATGCCCCCCAGGTGACATGGTGCAGATGAAATAGCTGTCGATGATGCCTCTGCCATTATCGTTGATGATTTTGAGGTTTGGATAATTGAACATGACGTCCAGAGACGCGACGCGACCTGTGACTTTGACAAAATCAGGCACAGTGATATAATTGCCACGTCATGAATCATAAAGTTGGATCGTCTCTCATGATCTAATGAGTTGACTATCACTATACGATACATCACAATGTCCGCCTTCAGAACGATATCAAAGCCAATACAGGCTATCGCATCTTCTTCGAGATCTCAAATACGGTGTATCTCATATACAGCTCCTTCATTAGATACTCCAAAACCAACAAAAGCAAAGAAAGGTAAATTCAAATTAACAATTGAGAGAGTCGAATTGACGAAGTTAGCAATATCATCATGTCCTGCCGGAACTGTCTTGACTGGTCTATCAGTAATTAAAGATCAACCTGATCCAGTCGCTTTGCCCGATGATCAATATCCTGCGTGGTTGTGGACTGTGCTTGATGACAATAAAGCGAAATTGGAAAAGGGGGAGAAGAAGGAGGGTGGAGAAGTGGATTTCGCGATGCAGAAGAAGAGGTTGAGAGCTCAGTAAGTTATTTCAAGTGTACGGATGACTGAATGCTGATGGATAGGAATCGAGCAGATATTAAAGCTTCCAATTACCTCAAGACGACATAGTGCTGGTTACGGTATAACCGAGGGAAGGCTTTTAGTGAAAAGGGATCTAGCACGAGATGGAGTCATGGACAAAACCATACGTGGTACATTATATGCATACAACCTCTAAATCCACTCAAATCCAACAGCAGAAGGATCATCCCCTCCACCCGCCAGACCCGGGAATCCCAATCCGCGCCGCTAGCTGCCTATATTGAGCAGTAGCTAACGCTGAACTCCTAGCCCAAAGTATTCCCATCGCCACAATCAGGAATAACAGATTTGCAGTCTAATCATCAGCTTTCTCCCTTACGTTTCCCTTGTCTCTTGTCCAGGGCTAAGTCGGGCAAAATGACAAGAGAGAGGTGCGAAAAGGACATACGACAAATTCGTAGAAATCCTGTCTTTCCTGCTTGACTACTTTTCCACATGCTTCCCATGCTGGTACTTCTCCTGTACTCTCTGTCCCGGATGATGAAGGTTTACAATGTAATAATCGTCTATTCCCGAAGGGTTGGCAGAATGGTTGTGTTCGCTATTCCGTCAGTTCTTGCAACGGCATGACAACGTTTCAGCGATTGGGAATGGCGAAGTGGTCCTGCCATGACCCGATTTGATTGATCTCTTCCATGGGATATTTAACATATAGTGGTATTATTCCTCCAAGGGAGTTGACTTGATGAAGAAATGAAGAAACGCGGGAGTACTCACTTCATCAACAGGGCAAGGTTCACATAATCCAAAAGGCCGACAAACAAGCTCCCCAGCCGGATGAGCTTGATAATCCGGTTTCCTGGCTCGTTTCGTTAATCCACCATCTCTGGATTGCAAAGTATAGATCTCTCCCTGGACGTCGAGGTTGGGGTCGGCAGTGACTTGTAGAATCACTAGGGAAAGAACGAAGAGCGCTATTGGCGAACTATCATCAGTCTTCCGTATCACCGCTCCTCTGTTAGTATGGACTTACATGCTTGGAATCTTCGTTCGCATACGCATCATATGGTCTTATCATGCAGTAGCATCTCAACGTTGATCGTCATTCAACGTTGAATGTAGATCATGACGTGTTATTCCACTCAGCTATGATTACGCGTTGTCATCGTTCACCCGTTAACCTACCTCCTATACCCATTCATACCATACATACAACGATGTCATCAACAGCGAACGAATTACCGCCCACAGCAGTAGGAGGAATGAAGAGGAGATCGTCATCTTTCTCTCAGAGGGTACAGGTCAAGGGAGCTAGTATCAAGGTATGTACACCATCCATCTCCTATCGTCATCTCTGTCAGCCTGCCCCGCTCTCGGCTAAGCATGATTACGACTTGAGATGGGGACGAGCCTCGCACATTCAGAGGAGAGTTGGGAATACGACTGACATATAGACATACTATCAGAACAAGATTGAAGCTGCGGAACTTGATATCTCCAACAAAACCCAGAACTTGCGTCGATTAGAAGCACAGAGGAATACATTGAACACAAGGGGTAAGTCAATCTTCCTTCCCTTGTCAACCATATCGATCCTCTACTTCTCAAGATCATGAGATCATGAGATCAAGAGATCATGAGAGGAGAATCATTAGATGGGAAAGAAGAAACGGAGAAGAGCTAAAGTCTAGTCCGATTACTAAGGGAAGAATTATTGGTCCTTGGTGAACCCGCTTCGTATGTTGGAGAGGTTGTGAAGGTGATGGGGAAGAAGAAGGTCTTGGTAAAGATTCAGCCCGAGGGCAAGTACGGTGAGTCTCCCTTATACCACTTGCATCCCCCTATGGTCCGTCACTATCGGAGTCCGCGCTACTTGGATATATCGCTGTCTTTGCATCTTGACCACATTTTCACACCCCACACCTCGCTTCGCTCGGTGCTTGGTGCTCGGCTGATAACAGTGGTCGACTTCTCCGATTCCATCCCGCTATCCGCCCTCACTCCCAATCTCCGAGTCGCCCTCCGATCCGATTCCTATAAACTCCACTCAATCCTACCCAACAAGATCGACCCTCTAGTTTCTCTGATGATGGTCGAGAAAGTTCCTGATTCGACATACGAAATGGTCGGTGGATTAGACAAGCAAATTAAAGAAATCAAAGAAGTCATTGAATTACCGGTTAAACACCCCGAATTATTCGAATCATTAGGTATCGCCCAACCAAAAGGTGTCTTACTCTACGGTCCCCCTGGAACAGGAAAGACACTGCTAGCGAGAGCAGTTGCTCATCATACCGATTGTCGATTCATTAGGGTATCTGGATCTGAGCTTGTTCAAAAGTACATCGGAGAGGGAAGTAGGATGGTCAGGGAATTGTTCGTCATGGCTAGAGAACATGCGCCTAGTATTATCTTTATGGATGAGATTGATAGTATTGGAAGTAGTCGAGGGGAGAGTGGGGATTCGGAAGTACAGAGGACAATGATGGAATTGTTGAACCAGTTGGATGGGTTCGAGTCTACCAAGAATATCAAGGTGAGTGTAGTGGCCCATGCGAGTGTTCGAGCCGAGCGGAGCGTTGTGAGGGACCGAGTCTGGGCAGGTTCTGGACTGTGCTGGGGCGGAGCTCCCCCTCTGAGCGAGGGCGGGACGTCTCTGAGAAATGCCTACATCTCCACCATGCCCGCTTAAGTGGAGATAAGAATCAATGCTGATATACAGGTCATCATGGCAACGAACCGAATTGATATCCTCGATTCAGCACTCCTCCGTCCAGGTCGAATCGATAGGAAGATCGAATTCCCACCACCAAACCCAGAAGCTAGGATCACGATTCTCAAGATCCATTCCAGGAAGGTGAGTCTTTCCTTCTCTTCCTCCTTTTTCTTCTTGGGAAATTTCTCCTTCGAAGGCAAAAGGGAACAATGAAAGAGTAGAGCTGATTATAGATGTCACTACAGAGGGGAATCAACTTTAGGAGTTTAGCTGAGAAAATGGGTAATTGTTCAGGTGCCGAGGTTAGGGGTATTTGTACTGAAGCGGGTACGTTTCTTCCTTCTCTTCCTGCT
>Ga0265780_10004185_pt1 | contig 18689 bp, 13 predicted proteins | sample P1T30metagenome_FD_192432 | JGI IMG/M metagenome (GOLD analysis project Ga0265780, IMG submission 192432) | Plant litter microbial communities from East Loma Ridge, Irvine, California - P1 T30 | ecosystem: Environmental > Terrestrial > Plant litter > Unclassified | place: USA: California...
ACCTGTCGTTAGTCGCTTACGCGTCGTGGGCTGAGCCGAGGTAACTAAACTTATCAGCAGTAAACAAACCGTAAAGAATTTCATAAGTAGATATGAGGTACAGAAGGAATAAGAATGGGAACAGGAAAATGGCTGAAAGTGCTCTGTGGTAAGAACCACAGGTAACATCAGGCAGTGCCTTTCTGTAACAAACATATATAAGAAAATTATATATGCAAATAGTGAGTTAATGTGTTCTGCTCAGCTAGAGCAACACTACGTAGTAACAAGACTATATAGAGAGGTGACGGGTTGCGAAGCGCCTAGCTTCTTAATATGGCAAATAAAAAAAGGCCGCTTCCGTAGAAGCGACCTTAGGATGTATAGGCTACAGGGCAATGGCCCCGGAAGGAAACACGTAGTGCTTAGAAAAGATTTTTAATGTCGATGCGCCGGTGCATATGCTCTTCGCCTTTGAAAGGCAGCGAAACGGTAACTTTTCCGTGTTCGTGCACAGCCTCGATGTTGTCCGCATCAACGAAAGACGGAATGTCCATTGACCTTAGGAACATTGGAACAGCCAAACGCTGGCTGACACCTTCACCGCCATCGCTCTGACTGAGCGAATTGCCAACTAACAGTGTATATAAGACTAATTTATTGCCTTCAACGAGAACGTTGAAGGAGTTCGTTTTTACGCCAGGAGCTGACAGGGTGATAAGCAGGCGCTCGTCTTCACGCTCTACGTTCATGGTTGTCTGACTTGAACCACCATATAGCGTATTAAGCAAGTCGATTTGCCCGCCCGTACCCTGAAACACATTTTCTATTGCTCTCATAGGATTCGCTGTTTACTGTCTGATAACTACTAGTACTCAAACCGCGTGCCTAAGTTATGAATGGTACATTATCGGTCATGATGGCAGAAAACTGGGGAGCCTGCTACTCAACTTGCGACATTTTGTCTCGTTGACGCTAGCTGTCAATCAGGTACTGTAGAAAATGAGGCTGCTGGTTTGGGTAATGTTGGGGTTCAGGTTCTACAGCAGTAAGCGACTAAAGCCTGTTTTTCACACCATTTAGGTCGTAACTTTGCTACACTATGCATGTGAACATTGGAACGCGGGGGAGTTTGCTCGCCCGCTGGCAAGCCGAATATATTCAGCGTTTATTGGAAGCGGGTGGAATTGATACCTCGCTGGTAATTATTGAAACCAAAGGCGACGTAATACTGGATCGATCGCTGTCTAAAATAGGATCAAAGGGCATATTTACCCAGGAACTGGAAGACCAGCTCCGGGATGGCTCCATTGATATTGCGGTACACAGCGCTAAAGATCTGCCATCGAGCCTGCCGTCTGATCTGGAAATAATCGCCTTTACCGAACGCGAACAGGCCAACGATGTCCTGGTTAGCCGCAACAAAACGCTGTCGCTCACCAGCGGAGAAGCCTTCCGGATTGGTACGTCGTCGACGCGTCGGGTAGCGATGCTCAAGCATTTCTGTCCGCACCTGGCTACGGTCGACATGCGGGGAAATCTGCAGACGAGGCTGCGGAAACTGGACGAAGGACAGTGCGATGCGCTGTTGCTGGCGTTTGCTGGAGTCCACCGCATGGGCTATGATGATCTGATTGTTGAGTATCTGCCCGTGGCCGATTTTACGCCCGCCGTTGGTCAGGGAAGCGTAGCCATCGAATCGTCGGTTGGGATGAACGCCGGGCTGAAACAGACAATTCGCCAGCTGGTGAATCACGAGGGCACCGAAGCCTGCCTGCTGGCCGAGCGGTCGTTTCTTGCCCGGCTGGAAGGGGGTTGTAGTATCCCTTCGTTCGCGCTGGCAACCTGGGCTGATGCTCAGACCATCAGCCTGACGGGTGGGCTGGTGAGCCTGGACGGTACCGAGTTCCTGCGGGAAACATTCGCTGGAGCATCGGCCGAAGCTCCCGCTCTGGGACACTCGCTGGCCGAAGCCATTCTGGAACGGGGTGGTGATGAACTGCTTCAGACTATTCGGGCTTCGCTATGACCATTCAAATCGCCCGGACAGACGACGAGATTCGCCGGTGTCTGCCTGCTATGCTGGCCCTGCGGTCGCAGTTAAGCGAAGAACTAGCGGTCGAACGGATTCGTTTTCAGCAGGAAAATGATCATTTCGAGCTGGCGTTCGTTGACAACGGAGACCAGATGTATCCAGCTGTTATGGGCTATCGCACGATGCATTTGCTGTATAGCGGAAAGACGCTGTATATTGACGACCTGTCAACGCTGCCCGACGCACGGGGTAACGGCTACGCGGGAGCGCTGCTTGATTTCATTATCGACTTTGCCCGGCGGAAAGGATATCAGAGCGTATCGCTCGATTCCGGCCAGAACCCGGCCCGGTACGACGCGCACCGGCTGTACCTGAACAAACGCTTTAATATTGCCAGTCACCATTTTAAGCTGGACTTATAAACGTGAATAAAAAAACTCTGACAAAGTCGGGGCCTGGTTGCCTGATAAAGCTGCTGTTGAAACAGGAACGAGTCGCAGCTTTGCCAGAGTTAACGTTAATAGTACGTAGTACGCTCATTATCCAAATCTAGTCGATTGATTAAACCCGATGAATCTCTTCCGAATTAGCTGGAGTAACCTGAAAGACAAACCGCTGAACAGCTTCCTGAGTGGCCTGCTGATGACATTTGGTATCACTATCATCTCGCTGTTGCTGCTGCTCAACAAACAACTGGATGACCAGTTTCGTAAGAATATTCGGGGGATCGACATGGTGCTGGGCGCGAAGGGAAGTCCGCTGCAGCTGATTCTGTCGAGCATTTACCAGATCGATTCGCCAACGGGGAATATTCCGATGGAAGAAGCCGAAAAGATGACCCGCAACCCGATGATCAAAACCGCCATTCCGCTGGCGATGGGCGACAATTACAAGTCGTTCCGGATTGTGGGTACGAACAAAAAATACCTCGATCACTTCGGGTCTACAGTAAGTCAGGGGCGGCTGTTCCAAAAGGATCTGGAAGTCGTAATCGGCCCCCGGGTAGCGCAGGTGACGGGCCTGAAACTCGGCGATACGTTTGCCGGTTCGCACGGTCTCGATGAAGGGGGCGATGTACACGGCGATACAAAATACAAAGTGGTTGGTGTGCTCAACGCCAGCAATACGGTGGTCGACCAACTGGTGCTGACCCCCGTCTCCAGCGTCTGGGCCATCCATAACCACGGCCACGAAGCGGGTGAAGCGCATGAAAAGCACGACGAACATCACGACGAAGGTACCGTCCACGATGAGCATGAGGAGGAGCATCACGACGAAGGGGAGGCCCACGAAGAACATGACCATGACGAAGAGGCACCGCGTGAAATCACCAGCATGCTGATCAAATTCCGGAACCCCCTTGGGATGATGATCGCGCGGGGCATCAACAGCAACTCCAAACTACAGGCTGCCCTACCCAACATCGAGATCAACCGCCTGTTTTCGCTGTTCGGCGTCGGCATCGAAACGTTACGTGGACTGGCCATTGTGATTATGCTGATTTCGGGTATCAGCGTCTTCGTGTCACTGTATAACTCCCTGAAAGAACGTCGCTATGAGATGGCGCTGATGTTATCGATGGGAGCCACGCGGGCGCAGTTGTTCGGTATGTTGTTGCTGGAAGGACTGGTGCTGGCTCTGATCGGTTTCGTGCTCGGTATCTTTGTCAGCCGCGTTGGGTTGTGGTTATTTTCGAACAGCGTTTCGTCGGAGTACCATTACGATCTGGCTGCGTTTGGTATTCTGCCCGAAGAGTGGATACTGCTCGGCGTAGCCATCTTGATCGGCCTGCTGGCTGCGGCTCTGCCAGCGGTGGGCGTTTACCGCATGAACATTTCTAAAACATTGGCTGAAGACTAATTGGGAGCTCAGTTATAGTAATATAATAACAAGGGGGCCAGTCTGTGCAGACTGGCCCCCTTGTTATTATAAATTTCTTGTCTACTAGTCAACTAGTTACCCCACTACGTTGTAGACCATAACGGGGGCGGTTTTGTTCTTCAGTGAAACTTCGCCAATGCGTTCGCAGGTGAACGACTCGGCAATGGTCTGCTGCGCTGTTTCGGAGATAACGATCTGCCCCGGCTTAGCCACGGATTGCAGCCGCTGGGCTGTATTTACAGCGTCGCCAATAACTGTGTAATCAAGTCGTTTCAGCGTGGTCGAGCCAATATTTCCGGAAACCATCTCGCCGGTATTGATGCCAATGGCTACCTGCGGATGATAGCCGGGTTGTCCGGGCAGGTTGTCTTCTAAAAGACCAATCTGAGTCCGTACACCGATAGCAGCTTCGAGCGCCCGGTCGAAGTGGTACTCTCCCCGGAAAACAGCCATCACGGCATCGCCCATGAACTTGTCGACGTGACCATTTTGGGCCAGTATTTCTTTAACCATTACGTCGAAGTACCGGTTGACCAGCTTCACTACCCGGTCGGCCGATTCGCGTTCGGCGATAGCGGTAAAGCCGCAGATGTCAATGAACATGACAGTCGCCAAAACCGTCTCACTGGCCGATAGCGACGTTTCAAACTCGCTCCGGCTCATGAACGTCAGCACGGATTCATCGACGTACATCCGCAGAATATTGTTTTCCTTGATAGCCTGCAACGTTTGCCGAAGCTGGGCGATGTGGGCCAGCGTCTTCTGCATCGTTACCTCAAGGTCATCGAAATTGACGGGCTTGGTCAGGAAATCGAAGGCACCCCGGTTCATGGCCGTACGGATGTTATCCATATCGCCGTAAGCCGATACGATAACGGCTTTCATCATGGGGTTGCTCTCGTGCAAACGTAGCAATAGGGTAAGGCCATCCATACCCGGCATATTAAGATCCGTCAGGACCAGGTCAATATCCGGCTGCTGATCAAGCAGGCTGAGTGCTTCGTGCCCATCGTGCGCAAAGACAAACTCGTACTGTTTCTCCCGAATCTGCCGCCGGAATTTCTGCTTGATCAGCAACTCAAGATCGGTTTCATCGTCAACGACCAGTACTTTAGCATTCATACCAGATCACGAAGTTTTTGTTTGAGTACCGCAAAATCGAGCGGCTTGGTAAGAAAATCGTCAGCCCCCAGCGTTACCGCCTGCTCGTGCGAACCGGAATCACCGTAGGCGGTAATCATCATCACAACCGGCGGGGGAGGGCTGGTAAAGTCGCTGCGGATATGACGTAGCAGTTCAAACCCGCTCATACCCGGCATGTTGATGTCCGACAGAATCAGAACGACTTCCGATGCGTGTCCCTGTAGGTACGTCAGCGCTTCTTCGCCGGAGGTAGCGAAAGCCAGGTTATACTCCCCGGCGCGGATTTCCCGACGGAAGCGCTGTTCAAACAGGTCTTTGATATCGACTTCGTCGTCAACTACTAAAATCTTCATGTAAGGCTAGTCTGAGCTGGTCAAAGATAATCAATTTACCCCACCTACCGGTTGGGCAGCCCTGCCCGGATAACGCGCTTTACCGAAACTGGCGCGCTGACTAAAGCGGCAGCGTAATAATAAAGGTTGTTCCCTGACCTTCCTGACTCTCGACGGTCAGGTTGCCGCTATGCCCCTTCGTCACGATGTCGTAGGCGAGTGAAAGTCCCAGGCCAGTACCTTCGCCGGTGGGTTTAGTCGTGAAAAAAGGCTGGAAAATCTTCGCCTTGACCTCATTGGGGATGCCCGTGCCGTTGTCGCTGACCGTTATCTTAACCTGATTAGCCGTGCTCTCTGTCCGTACCGTAACGGTGGGCTTGAAATTGGCCGAAGGGTCCTGCTTTTGCCGCTGATGGACGGCGTAAAAAGCGTTGGTGAACAGATTCAGCAGTACCCGGCCCATGTCCTGCGCCAGCAGTGGAACCGGCTTTAACGATGGGTCCAGTTCAGACACCAGCGTGGCATTGAAGGTTTTGTCCTTGGCGCGCAACCCATGATACGCCAGCCGGAGATATTCGTCGGTGAGGCTGTTTAGGTCCGTTGGTTCGCGCTGGCCCGTGCTGGTGCGCGAGTGTTGCAGCATCCCCCGGACAATACTGGCCGCCCGGCTACCGTGGTGAGTAATCTTTTCGAGGTTCTGCTTCAGGTCAGCCAAAATTTCAGCTTCCAGCTCCGGGTCGCGACTGGGTTGTTTTCGTTCCTCGTCCAGCTCATCGATCAACTCCGCACTGACTTCCGAAAAATTGTTGACGAAATTGAGTGGGTTCTGAATCTCGTGGGCGATACCGGCCGTCAACTCACCCAGCGATGCCATTTTTTCGCTTTGAATCAGTTGAACCTGGGTGGATTTTAAGTCTGCCAGCGCTTTCTCCAGGTCATTTTTCTGCTTCATAATCTCGGCGGTTCGTTCTGCCACCAGTACCTCCAGCTCCGACCGACGGGCTTCAATAAGCTTGCGGGCTTCGGCTTCCTGTTGCCGTTCCAGATGCAACAGCTCCTCGGATTTTTTCTGACGCTTGGCAACGTAAAGAAACGCGGCCATCCAGAGGTAAATAAACGTACTGGCTGACTCGAAGTAGTCGTTGTTTGCCTTGTGAAATTTAGGAGCAATGGCCGCAACCAGGCTGTTCAGGAACATAACGGCGAAGAAGGGAGCCAGTGCCGTTAATACCGGCCGGGCCGGCCGGAAATTACGAATCTGCCAGACAACGTAGCAGATAAACGTACCGGCCCCGGCCCAAAACCACCAGGTCGTTATATCCTTAATATGAAGAACAGCGCCGATACCATATAGGATACCGACGAATGGCCAGAACTGCGCCAGTAGCTTATCCCATTTGGGAACACGGTTTTTCGTGTCCAGAAACTTACGCAGGTACTGGACAATGACGCTGACAATGACAAGCGAACCGATACCTTCGGGAACTGACATACTGACGAACGCTTAAGGGTTTTTGGTAGCCAAAATACAGTATTCGTGGTAAATGCAACAGCAATACCTGATGGATTGGCGTCTGCCGTTTGATTGGTGACTGCCAGTACTTACTTCGCGCCTGCTACAGCCCGCCCCGCCAGTAAATCGTTTTGCCGACGGATGCGTCCTGACAGGCTCCTGACGATGCTCCGCAATACTTCACTACGTTCTTCCATCAGGTCAAAAAAGTCGTCCTGATCCAGTCGCAGTAATTTGACGTCAAGCACTGCCCGGGCCGTTGCCGACCGTGACTCGGTGTCGAGCAGGGCCAGCTCGCCGAAGAAGTCGCCCCGGCCAAAACGAGCCAGTTCGGTTTCGCCGTCCAGGATGCTGACCTCCCCCGAATAAATGACGTACATACCCGTTCCCAGATCACCTTTGCGGAACACAACGTCGCCCGCCAGGTGCTGTTCCTCTTTCATAATGGGCGTAATACTGGCCAGTACGTTTTCGGGTGTTTGGGCAAACAGGCTGGTGTTGGCCAGCAGCAGCACCCGGTCATACTCAGGAATGGACGGGGTGTGGTGGTCTGAATGACTCATGAGTAACGGAGAAGTGGAAATAAGCGCCTGTTGGGAACCGGCAACCTGCTGATTTGGGAAAAGGCGACGCGTTTCGTGGATGGTCCAGGCCGAAAAGATTGGTTCGCCCATTCGTAGAATAAACGCTTGAATGGATTCCGATTCTTCGAATGCACCCAGTTCGTCGTCAAGCGTCCGTACCCGCTCGGTGCGGGGCAGTTCGTCGATCAGTACCTGCATCGTCTGGTACGCCCGGCGCGGAATCAGGTTGTCGAGCATTTCGAGAGCGTTCGCCCGGCGTTCGCGGGCAGGGTGACCAACACCCATTCTGGCCCCGTTGATGGTATCGGTATCGTACAGTTGAGCCAGAATATCGAACAGACGCTGGGTCAATACGTTCAGTTCATAGTCCAGCGTGCGGGTCAGTTCCGGCACGTCCAGACTGCCATGAAGTAGCCGCTGGGCCAAGATAAGTTCGTCCGTCAGGAGCGACAGGAAGATAGCGTCGTCATCCGGTTCGTTCGGGAATCGGCGCAGAGCCCGTAAAGCGGCTCCCCGCACACCAAGATCGGTCTGCTGCACCAGATTATTCAGGATCTGGCGACTATCGGACGTGCGGATGGTACCGCAGATTGTAGCGACCCGTTCGACCAGTAAACGGCCAGGCGTAGCACGGAGAGCCTGCCGGAGAACTGGAATCGTGCTGGCCTGCCCCGATTTCAACGCTGTCAGCGCGGGCCGTCCCAGCGATTCGTGCGTGAGCTGATCGACCAGGTACCGTGTCAGTTCCGGCGTGGCCAGCTGACTGGCGGTCAGCATGGCCTGATGAACGATAATCGGTTCGGAATGAGTAAGCCGCTGTTTCACCAGTTCAGACAGGTCGGTTAACCGTAACGTAGCAATCAGCGTCAGACCGGCCTGTTGTTCCGCCAGACTCGAACTGTTAACCAGTGCAATCAGACTTTGCCGGGCAACGGGATGCTGGCGACTGGCTTCCAGTGCCCCCCGGATGCCGCCCTGCCGAATGGCCAGATCGGTATGATGCAGCAGCGTACCCAGCTCACCCGGTTCGGCGTTGATCCGACGGCCCAGCAGATAAGCCGCCTGCTGGCGGAGATCTCGTTCCGGGTCGGTCAGCGCCATGTGCGACAGCGTTTTGACCGGTAATTTTTGATTCGACGTAGCGAAGCTGGCCAGCGCCCGGCGCCGGATCGAGGCATCCGAATGAGTCAGCAAAGCAGGCAGGTGACCGGTCAGCTCGTCGGGTTTGTTGACGGCCAGCCAGTTCAGCGCCGTCAAGATTTCTTCCGGGTTGGGGCTGTTCAACTGTTTTACCAGCCCCGCCTGGGCAGCTTTAGGCATAGCCAGTTGATCCCGCTCCAGAAAACGGCGCCCAATGGCATCGTTCAACTCGATCAGGTAGTACCGATATGTATAGATCAGCAGCCAGAGCGCCGTCGCCAGCAGGGCAATCCAGATAAACGGCATCAGCGTTTCCAGCGATGGGGTCGAATGAAGCAGGTACAGGAAAAATCCCGCCAGCCCGAGACCAATGGGTTCGTAAAGACCCTTGGCCAGCGTGTGCCCGGTCAGGCGCTGGGCCGGAGCCAGGGGCTGAAACAAGACGAGGAAAACCGGATCGAACAGCGACCGACGGATGACCTCGAAGAAGAGATACAGTCCGCAGAAATACACAACCAACGTTGTCTCATCTGTCGTGAACTGATTCAGCAGCGCCAGGCCAACGATACCCGCCAGCCCCACCGAAGGCAGCAGCAGCAGCGACTGACGGACGCCAAACCGATCCAAAGCCTGCCGCGAGAGCAACAGTTTGACCAGCATAGCCAGACCATACGTCAGTGTCAGTACCAGACTAACGTAGTAAATAACGTCGGCCTGATCGTGGAACCGGTGTTTGACGTTGATAAAAAAGTTGTACTCAATTTCGGTCGCAACGGCGGCCAGAGCGGCCATGCTCAGACACATGAAAAAGACCAGTTTACTGCCCCCAAAGCTCTCACCCAGCAAGCGGGACGGCGGCCGGACGGCCCGGGCCGAACTGTGGGGCGCATGCACTTCGTGCGATTGAATCGTGAGATGCAGCGTGTAAAGAGCGCCGAGGAACGTAGCAAATGCTACCATCAGCAACCGGAGAATGTCGGCATGGGCATGAACCAGCGCGGCCAGAACGGCCCCCAGGGCTTTGGCGGGCATGTCGCCGGAGCTGATCACACTAAACAGGCGCTTACTCTGGCGCGTGTCGAACACCACTGCCGATACGCCCCAGAATTCCAGGTTACTGAGCAGGTAGATAAGCCGGTAGCCCACCATTATGGCAATGGCGGCCGTTACGGAGTGTCCCACCACAACCAGCACAGCGACAACAACCGTCATGACGATGACGGCGAGGAGCACCCGGATTGCCAGGTTATTAAGCGGCAGGTGGTGTTCGAAATAGGCGTACAACTGGCCCACCCCAATCATAGCCAGCGCCGATGCCATGTAGGCAATAGGCAGGCTGGATTCCGGATGGTTTTCGAGGAGAATAGCGTTGGCCGAGACGTAGATGAGAATCGTACCGATACCAAGGAAAAAATTGTGCGCAAAAAACAAACCTACCGTTCGCGCTTCACCCGGTCGAATCCCGAAGAGACGCTGCCAGCGTGGCGTTGCAGAAGTGTCGTAAGATTGGTCTGTACCAACGTACATAAGCGAATAGGACAGCAGATAACAGGTCAAATATAACAATCAGCCGATGAGTAGCGGCAGGCCCCGGCAGGATTGTCCAGATAGATATAGCCCTGTCCGGCGCATTGAGGGCTGTAAAACGGACGAAAATGATCCGGTCGGGCGATCAAATCAAGGACATTTAACCGATTGATCGAAAGCCCAACTAAACCACCGTTTGCGCTGTTACACAAGGAAGGACGTCGTCACCCGCATTGATCAGGAAAAAACCATAAATTTTGCGGTCAAGTGTTTGACTGATAAGCTACCTTTGCGGCTTAAAACAACGACGCGCCCCCGTCATGGATCAGTACTCATACATAGCTAACTCCGATGCGGCCTACGTAGATCAACTCTACCAGGCATATAAACAAGACCCTGAAGCCGTTGACGAAAGCTGGCAGCAATTTTTTAAGGGATTCGAGTTTTCTCTCACCTACGGCGAAACCGCCAATGGTAAAAATGGCGTAGCATCAAACGGCAACGGTCAGACAGCTACGGCAAAACCGGACGCCAGTCACGCGGAAAAAGAAGTGTCCGTTGCCAGCCTGATCAAGGCTTATCGGTCGCGGGGACACCTGCTGGCGAAAACCAACCCACTGCGGGAACGGAAAGATCGCCAGCCACGGGTTGACCTGCCCGACTACGCCCTGTCGGATGCTGATCTGGACACCGTGTTCGAATCGGGTAAGCTGCTCGGCGTTGGCCCCGCTACCCTGCGGACCATCATGGAGTCGCTCAAAAAAATATACGCGGGCAACATTGGCTTCGAGTATATGTATATCCGTGAGCTGGACGTAAAAAACTGGCTGCGGAACAAAATCGAGAAAGAAGCATTGACCTTCTCGCCAACGGCAGAAGAGAAAAACCGGATTCTCGAAAAGCTGAACGAAGCTACCGTTTTTGAAAATTTCCTGGCAACGAAATACCTGGGGCAGAAACGCTTCTCGCTCGAAGGGGGCGAATCAACCATTCCGGCGCTGGACGCTATTATCAGCCACGCAGCTGAGTTCGGTGTTGAAGAGGTTATGATCGGGATGGCCCACCGTGGTCGTCTGAACGTATTGACCAACATTCTGGGGAAATCATACGAAGCGGTCTTCGATGGTTTTGAAGGAAATATCCCGCAGCAGGCACATGGCGATGGCGACGTGAAATATCACCTCGGTTATTCCAGCCTGATCGAAACCAAGTCGGGTAAGAAAGTTAGCCTGAAACTGGCCCCCAACCCGTCGCACCTTGAAGCGGTAAACCCCGTCGTTGAAGGGTTCGTCCGGGCGCAGGCCGACGAAGAATATTCGGGTGATTTCACCAAGATCATGCCAATTCTGATCCACGGTGATGCCGCCGTAGCCGGACAGGGTATTGTTTATGAAGTAACGCAGATGGCCAAACTGCCCGGTTACCAAACCGGCGGTACGGTGCATTTTGTGATCAATAACCAGGTTGGCTTTACTACCGATTTCGACGACGCCCGTTCGTCGATCTACTGCTCGGACATTGCCAAAATCATCGACGCGCCAATCTTCCACGTGAACGGGGATGATCCGGAAGCGGTTGTTTTCTGTGCCAAACTGGCCGTTGAATTCCGTGAGAAATTCAAGCGGGACGTATTCATCGATATGGTCTGCTACCGCCGGTACGGCCACAATGAATCGGACGAGCCGAAGTTCACGCAGCCGACGATGTACAACATCATCGACAAGCACGATAACCCACGGGAACTGTACAACAAACTGTTGATCGAGCGGGGCGACGTAGATGCCGAACTGGCTAAACGCATGGACAGCGAGTTCAAAAAGCAGTTGCAGGACCGGCTCGATAAAGTGAAGCAGAAGGCCGAGATTCCGTACAAACCACTCCGGCTCGACCGCGACTGGGCCGAACTGCGTTTCGCCGAGCCTGCCGATTTCGATAAGTCGCCGGAAACGGGTGTGTCGCAGGACGTAATCGATACGGTAGGTAAGGCACTGGTCACGATTCCGGACGGGTTTAAGCCGCTGAAGCAGATCGACAAACTGCTGAAAGACCGGCAGACGATGCTGACCGACACTAAGATGGTGAACTGGGGTACGGCTGAACTGCTGGCTTACGGATCACTGCTGCTGGAAAACAAACCCGTTCGTCTGAGCGGGCAGGACGTACAGCGGGGCACGTTCTCGCACCGTCATGCCGTGCTGCACGATGTCGAAACGAATCAGAACTATTCGTCGCTGGATCATATAAAAGAGGGTCAGCCTAAATTCCAGGCCTACAACTCGTTGCTGTCAGAATACGGTGTGCTGGGTTTCGAGTACGGTTATGGCATGGCCAATCCGCACGCGCTGGTTATCTGGGAAGCTCAGTTCGGTGATTTCTCGAACGGTGCTCAGTTGATCATTGACCAGTTCATTGCTGCCGGCGAATCGAAATGGGGTATCATGAACGGCGTTACGATGCTGTTGCCGCACGGTTACGAAGGCCAGGGGCCCGAGCACTCGAATGCTCGCCCTGAGCGGTATCTGCAGCTTTATGCCGAGTATAACATGGTTGTGGCGAACGTAACGACACCCGCTAACTTCTTCCACCTGATGCGCCGTCAGCTGGCGTGGCAGTTCCGGAAGCCGCTGGTCGTGATGTCGCCTAAGTCGCTGTTGCGCCATCCCAAATGCGTATCACCTGTGGAAGACCTGACAAAAGGTAGCTTCCAGGAAGTGCTGGGCGATAGCTACGCGCAGGCAAAAAAGGTAAAACGCGTACTGCTCTGCACGGGTAAAATCTACTATGATCTGCTGGAGAAACAGCAGGCTGACCAGCGCGAAGACGTAGCTATTGTCCGGCTGGAACAACTGGCTCCGCTGCCGAAGAAACAACTGGACGCTATATTGGAACAGTACAAAAAAGCGGAGGTATTCTGGGTACAGGAAGAACCCGAAAATATGGGTTATTGGACGTACCTGTTGCGGGTTGGCATGAATCTTCCGATTATTGCCCGCAAAGCCGCGGCTTCGCCCGCTACCGGTTATGCAAAAATGCATACGCAGGAGCAGGCCGACATTGTCCGGAGAGCGTTTGATTAACTAAAAACCAATTCGCCCGGTTGACTACGAACCGATTTGTCGGCCGCAGTCAACCGGGTAACCTGTATATCTACTCTGAAAATATGGCTGTTGACATGAAAATCCCCGCCGTAGGGGAATCCATTACCGAGGTGACGGTTGGTACCTGGTACAAGAAAGAAGGTGACCAGGTGAAAATGGACGATGTCCTGTGCGGACTCGACTCAGACAAAGCAACCTTCGAACTAACAGCCGAAGCGGATGGAATACTGCACATTATGGCCCAGGAGGGTGACGTCCTGCCCATTGGTGCCAGCATCTGTAGCATTGATACGGATGGTAGCGGGGCCGCTCCGGCGCCTGAACCAGCCAAAACCGAAGCACCTGCGGCTGCAACGCCAGCTCCCGCAGAAGCAGCGCCCGCACCAGCCCCGGCAGCCAGTACCAGCGTTATCGAAATGAAGGTACCAGCCGTTGGCGAATCGGTGACGGAAGTAACGATTGCTTCGTGGAACAAAAAAGATGGCGATCAGGTAGCACTGGACGAAGTTCTGTGCGAACTGGAGTCGGACAAGGCTACGTTCGAACTGCCAGCCGAAGCCGCCGGTACGTTACGTATCGTGGCGCAGGCGGGTGATACGCTGCCTATCGGTGCTTTGATTGCGAAAATTGACGTCGGTGCTGCTTCAGCTTCAGCGGCTGCTCCGGCACAACCAGTGTCAGCCGCCCCGGCTGACAATGCTTCGAATGGTGTTAGCCAGAACGACAACGGCTACGCGGCTCATCACGCGTCGCCGGCTGCGGCAAAAATTCTGAATGAAAAAGGAATTCCGGCGCAGGACATTCCAGGAACTGGCGTTGGTGGACGTATCACCAAGGAAGATGCAATGAAGGCAATGGCTACCCAGCCATCGGCCCCGGCAGCACCCGCTCCAGCACAGCCAGCACCCGCCAAAGCTGCACCCGCCCCGCAACCCGCTCCGGCAGCTTCCGGCGAACGTGGTCAGCGTCGCGAGAAAATGACCTCGTTACGTCGCACCATCGCCCGTCGTCTGGTGGCGGTGAAAAACGAAACGGCCATGCTGACTACCTTCAACGAGGTGGACATGAAGCCGATCATGGATCTGCGGAACAAGTTCAAAGACAAATTCAAGGAAAAACATGGTGTGGGTCTTGGCTTCATGTCGTTCTTCACGAAAGCAATTTGCGTAGCGCTGAAAGATTTCCCGGCTGTAAATGCGCAGATCGACGGTGACTCGATGGTCTTCAATGACTTCTGTGATATCTCGATTGCCGTATCAACGGACCGTGGTCTGGTCGTGCCGATTATCCGGAATGCCGAGCAGATGAGCTTCGCGCAGATCGAGAAAGAAATTGGCCGTCTGGCTGGTCTGGCTCGTGACAACAAGCTCACCATCGACCAGATGACGGGTGGTACGTTCACGATCACCAACGGCGGTACGTTTGGGTCGATGCTGTCGACGCCGATTATTAACGCTCCGCAGTCGGCTATCCTGGGTATGCACAACATCATCGAGCGGCCGGTGGCTATCAATGGTGAAGTGGTTATCCGTCCAATGATGTATCTGGCGCTGTCGTACGACCACCGGATTATCGACGGTAAAGAGTCGGTTAGCTTCCTGGTTCGGGTGAAACAGATTCTGGAAGATCCTTCCCGGATGTTGTTCGATATGTAAGAGAAAAAGATTTATACAAAAAAGCCGCTCCGATTTTCGGAGCGGCTTTTTTGTACGGTAGCTGACCTCACTCTTTAATCAAACTCACGCCCGTCATCTCGGCTGGCTGTGGAACGCCCATCAATTGCAAAATCGTCGGAGCGATATCGGCTAGTTTGCCGTCGTTTAGTTCGGGATGGTAATCGTTATCGACCAGGATACAAGGTACCAGGTTGGTTGTGTGAGCGGTGTTTGGCGAACCATCCGCGTTTTGCATGAACTCGGCGTTACCGTGATCAGCGATGATGATCGTGGCGTATCCGTGTGCCAGCGCGGCTTCCGTAACGGCCTGAGCGCAGGAATCAGCTGTTTCAGCTGCTTTTACGACGGCTTCAAAAACGCCCGTGTGGCCAACCATATCGGTATTGGCGAAGTTGAGACAGATAAAGTCAACTTCCTCTTTCTCAATCTCCGGAATAATAGCATCCCGAATATCGAAGGCCGACATCTCGGGCTTCTGGTCGTAGGTTTTAACCGGAATGACCGTAGCGTTACCCGACTCATCATACACCGTCATTTCTTTCGGCGAAGGACACAACAGCCGTTTCTCGCCCACAAAGGGCTCCTCGCGACCACCCGAGAAAAAGAACGTAACGTGCGGATATTTTTCCGTTTCGGCAATACGGATCTGTTTCCGGCCCGCGCCAGCCACCACTTCACCCAAGGTGTTGTTCAGGTTGTCTTTGTCGTAAATGACGTGTACATCCGTAAACTCACTATCGTAGTTCGTCATCGTGATATAATACAACGACAGTTTTTTCATGCCTACCTCCGGAAAATCCTTCTGGGTGAGCGCCTGCGTAATTTCGCGGCCCCGGTCGGTGCGGAAGTTAAAGCAAAGCACGACGTCGCCTTCTTCGATGAGCGCCACAGGTGAGCCATATTTATCAACCGTTATAATGGGCTTGATGAACTCATCCGTTACGTTGTTGTCGTACGACTCCTGCAGCGTATCGATGATAGCGCTGGGAGAGACTTTCTGCCCTTCGCCATGCACCATCGCATCGTAGGCTACTTTCACCCGATCCCAGCGATTGTCGCGGTCCATCGCGTAGTAACGGCCTGTTACGCTGGCAATCTGCCCGGTCGTTACGCTCATGTGCTTCTCCAGATCAGTCAGGTATGCCACGCCACCTTTCGGATCTGTGTCACGTCCGTCGGTAAAAGCGTGTACGTATACGTCTGACAGGCCGTTTTCATGGGCAATAGACAGCAATCCTTTCAAGTGGTCGATGTGTGCGTGAACGCCACCGTCTGATACCAGACCAATGAAATGTACTTTCTTCTTCTGCAACTTAGCGTAGGCCAGTGCACCGGCTAAGACGGGTTCTTTTTCCAGCGTATGCTCCACAACGGCCTGGTTGACCTTAACCAAGTCCTGATAGACCACCCGACCGGCGCCCAGATTCATGTGCCCCACTTCGGAGTTACCCATCTGCCCAATAGGCAGGCCCACGGCCAAACCGGAAGCTTCCAGCGTACTGTGCGGATATTTTGGGTACAGCGACCGCATAAACGGTGTGCTGGCTGCCTCAATGGCCGATACGTTGGGCTTGAGGGGAATGCCCCAACCATCGAGGATAATGAGAATGACTTTTTTGTCCATGAGATTTAAAAAGTAAAGAGCGAAAGAGCGAATGAGTGAAAGAGCGTTCCCGTCGTAGAAAGCGCTCTTTCACTTATTCGCTCTTTCGCCGACCGTCGGCCCGGTCTTTAAATACACTACTAGTTGTTGGCAGCAGCGGAGGGTGATTTGATAGACTTCTTCAAATACTTCCGGACCTTCGTAATAAGGATCGGGTACGTTGGGTTCATCGTTTACCTGCGGATCAAATTCGCGGAGTAGAAAGATTGTGTCTGCTGTATGCAGGCCCGTACTACGGTAATTGAGTTTTTCGATGGCTTCGAGATTCAGTTCATCCATCGCTACGAAGTGGGTAAACTGGGCCAGGTCTTCGCCCAGCAAACGGCGGGCGCGGTGGGTAAGCGTCAGGCCATGTTCCAGGGCATTTTCTCGGGTACGGCGGTCGGGGAGCTGACCGAGGTGAAACGATGCCGTTCCCGCTGAATCACACTCGATCTGATCACTAAGCCCGGCGTCGGCAACCAACGTCCGGAAAATACCTTCAGCAACCGGTGAGCGGCAGATATTACCGTAACAAACGAAGAGAACGCGAATCATTCGGTTTGGTGAGTTTCAAGGACACAGCGCAAACCAGCCGATTACAGGAGCCAGAATGTTGACTCGGTTTACTTCTCGAGGGGTTCATTGTTTTCATCAACCACCACAAAAACGTCTTCGGTTGGCTTCTTCATCAAGTACTCCTCGCGGGCGTATTTCTCGCGCAGGCGGTCATTTCCCAGTACCTCGCGTCGTTCGGTCTGAACGGTCTTAATCTGGTCTTTGTAAAACGTAATTTCGCGATCCAACTCGCGGAGCTTCCACCAGTTACGCGCCTGCATGGGCAAATCGTTGGCGTCGATAAACGTCATCCAGACGAGCAGACCCAGGCTGGTTGCTACGTAGAAATTCTGCAGGAAGCGAAAACGTTTAGGAAGCATGGGGGTAGGGGAAGAAAAGGGCGTGGGGTTTTAGGCGAAGGGCTTGGAGTTCCGGGTAATATACCATACCCTAAATCCCAAGTCCTTCGCCCCAAGCCTAAAACTTCAGGCCGGGGAAGTAAGCGGTTTCGCCCAGTTCTTCCTCGATACGCAGCAGTTGGTTGTATTTCGCCATCCGGTCCGAACGCGAAGCCGAGCCCGTTTTGATCTGGCCCGTGTTGAGCGCCACTGCTAAGTCAGCAATGGTAGCATCTTCAGTTTCACCCGAGCGATGCGACATAACGCTCTTGTACGAATTACGTTTCGCCAGGTTAACCGCATCGATCGTTTCAGTCAGCGAACCGATCTGGTTTACTTTCACCAGAATGGCGTTGGCAATGCCTTTGTCGATACCTTCCTGCAGGCGCGTTACGTTCGTTACGAACAGGTCATCACCAACCAGCTGAACTTTCGTGTCTTTCAGCGCGTCGGTGTGCATTTTCCAGCCGTTCCAGTCGTCTTCGGCCATGCCGTCTTCAATGGACAGGATCGGGTATTTGGTAGCCCACTCTTTCCAGTAGTTTGCCATTTCCGACGAGGTCAGTTTTTCGCCCGACGATTTTTTGAAGTGGTAAACGCCTGCGTTTGCATCGTAGAATTCCGACGAAGCAGCGTCCATCGCGATCCAGACATCTTCACCCGGCCGGTAGCCCGCTTTTTCGATCGCCTGAATGATCGTTTGAATGGCTTCTTCGTTCGATTTGATGTTCGGGGCAAAACCACCTTCGTCACCTACGTTGGTTGCCAGGCCCATCTTTTTCAATACACCTTTGAGCGTATGGAAAATCTCGGTACCCATGCGCAGGGCGTCCGAGAAAGTGGCTGCGTTGGCGGGCATGACCATGAATTCCTGAAAATCGATGGAGTTATCGGCGTGCGAACCACCGTTCAGGATGTTCATCATCGGAACGGGCAGCGTGTTGGCGTTAACGCCACCGATGTAGCGATAGAGGGATAGACCCGCTTCCTGCGCAGCCGCTTTCGAGGCTGCCAGCGATACACCCAGAATGGCGTTGGCACCCAGGCGGCCTTTGTTCGGCGTACCGTCCAGTTCGAGCATGATTTTATCGATCAGGCTCTGGTCAAAAACCGAAATACCAGCCAGTTCCGGAAAAATCAGTTCGTTAACGTTTGAAACGGCTTTCAGAACGCCTTTGCCGAC